>ENA-ORBV01002639-ORBV01002639.1-microbial-mat-metagenome-genome-assembly--contig:-NODE-2639-length-37484-cov-5.633758_pt1 | contig 37484 bp, 36 predicted proteins | sample MGYA00237777_ERZ505514 | MGnify/ENA primary metagenome ERZ505514 (study PRJEB26160, sample SAMN06269048) | microbial mat metagenome | isolation source: Oligotrophic lake microbial mat | place... | reverse complement strand
GCTCATAGTAGTGCCGATAGCACTCGCGCAAAAACCGGCGCCTTCCCAAGTTAAATCATTTGGGCGTAAACTTGCCCAGCAGGAACCATCAAATAGGCCACCGACAGAAAAATCGACAGAAAAAAATTCAGATAAGCCAGATATTGCGCTCGCGGAACCAGAAGATATCAATAACGAAAACTTTCCGGACCTCATAGATAGCTTTGATTACCCCAATGCTGAAATTACAGATGTTGTAAAGGCCATCAGTGAACTGACCAAAAAGAACTTCATTATAGATCAAAACGTCAGAGGTAAAATTTCTATTATCGCGCCGACACAGATCACTGTCGCTGAGGCCTATAAAGCCTTTTTAACGGCACTTTCCGTCAACGGGTACACTGTTGTTCCCTCAGGAAAATTTTTAAAAATCACGCTGGCTCGTAACGCCACCAAAGACAGCATAGAAACTTACTCTGGCAGTTATTCACCAGATTCCGACATTATGATTACGCGAATTGTTCAGCTTAAATACATAAGCGCCGATGAAGTTGTAAATAAAGTTTTACGCTCACTTGCCACTAAAGATGGAATCATGTTTGCCTACGCCGCGACAAATTCTATCATCATCTCTGACTTTGGCTCTAACATCGAGCGACTCGTCAAAATTATTGGTAAGTTAGATGTGCCTGGCTTTGAAGAACGCATGGAAGTCATTCGTATTCGCTATGCTAAAGCTAAAATTATATCTGACCTTATTGATCAAATTTTAGATAAAGAGGGAAAAAGAAAGCAAGGCGGACGTGCTGGCACCACGTTTTCTTCGAGTGTGCCCCGCTTTGGCGAGGCCAAAGCCGACAGCAGCGAAAACTTTCGTGTGATTTCTGATGATCGGACAAACTCTTTGATCGTTCTTGGCAACGATACCGGAATTGCCCGAATCAGAAAACTTGTGCAACGCCTAGATTACCGACTTAAACCCGAGGACGCCGGCGGTGTTTACGTGTATTATGTAAAATACGGCGACGCCGAGGGTATCGCCAACACGCTCAGCGGAATAGCTTCAAAATCTAAATCAGGGGCAGGAGGAACACCAGGCGCCGGTAGTCCGATTTCGCCTTTTAATCCTGTGCCGTTGAATGAGGGGCTTTTTGGTGGGGATGTAAAAATCACGGCCGAAAAATCTACTAATAGTTTAATTGTGACAGCCGGTAAACCCGATTATGAAATTGTAAAATCTCTGTTAAGAAAAATTGATATTGCTAAAGACCAGGTTTACGTCGAAGCGATTATTATGGAAATGCAGGCGGATAAGGTTAATACCTATTCTGCCAACGTCGTTAAATTCTTAAATCCCGATGACGGTGGTAAATCCCGCGTGGGCTATGTGACTGGAGATTTTGGAGCCTTATTGAATCCAACCTCCAAGGGCACCATACTTGGTTTTGGCAACGGAGAGACTATTGATATTTCCGTAGGTGGGGTCGCCACAAAAGTTAAAAGCTTGATTGGTCTGATTTCCTTTTTAAAAACCACGACTGATGCCAACATCCTTTCTACTCCGCAAATTATGGCCCTTAATAATGAGAAAGCCATGATCGAAGTCGGTTCTGATGTCCCTACCGGCAAAGCTAGCCAAGTTGGCACTGGCGGGGTTACCAACAATAGTACTGAGCGAACTAAAGCGACCATCAAACTACAAATAGAACCCTTTATCGCTCCCAACAGCAGTAAGATCCGCATGAAGGTTAACCAGTCTATCAAAGGCATCAGCCAAGTTCCAGTAGCTGCGGCCGAACTAGCAGCGTCTGCTGTCTCAATTGACGAACGGACGATTGAAACCATGATTGTTGTTCCTGATGGGAATACCGCTGTACTCGGTGGTCTTATGAAAAACGACGAATCAATTACAGTTGATAAAGTGCCCGTTCTTGGAGACATTCCAGTTTTGGGTTGGCTCTTTAAATCGATAAGGAAGATTGTCAGAAAAACAAACTTGGTTGTCTTTTTGACCCCAAAAATAATGCGAGCCGAAGAAGACAGCCAAGAATTGTTCAATCGAAAAATTAGACAACGCTCTGAGTTCGTCAGAGAGCAACAAGGCGGGCGCGACACCTTTGGCAAAGAGTTTGAAGATGCTCTGAATTTTGGTAAAGATAGACGAGCGACAATAAAAGCGACACCCAAAGAGCAGGACGAAATTATTGATGAAACACTTAATGGAGAAGAAGTCGTACAATAACTATGGCACAAACAGACCTTGAAGTTTTATTAAGCAAGACCACCAGCCTCACTCCCGAGCAGGTGCAGACTATTTTCTCAATGCCTTCTCAATTTGAAACTAATTTTGGTGAAGAGTTGAGAAAAAAAGAAATAAAAACTGCTGAGTCATTGCTTCAAGAAATTTGCCTTAAACTCGAACTTCCTTTTTTAAAAGAAATTCCGGTCAATGACATTCCCGTCGATCTTGTGCGGGACATTCCCTTGGGATACGCCAAAGCTACTGAGGTTTTACCCTTTAAATTGGAATCTGACCAGGTTAAGATTTTGGTTTCTAATCCGCTAAATATGAAGGCGCTCGACGACATGAAGCTCATTTTTGAAAAAAAGATTTCACCGATAGTGGTGACATCGCTCAAGATTAAGGACGCGATTAATAAAGTTTATGAAAAAAGCACAGCGGCACTTGAAGGATTGGATGACATCGAAGAAGAAGACTACGACCTCGATGAACCCATCATCGATCTCTTGGATGCTGGCGATGACGATGCGCCCGTTATAAAACTTGTCAATACACTTTTGTTTCGAGCTGTTAAAGAAAAAGCCTCTGATATTCACATTGAGCCCTACGAAAAAGACATGGCTGTACGTTTTCGCATTGACGGTATTCTGTATGATGTCTTTAAACCGCCGAAGCGCCTGCAAAATGCCATTACTTCTCGTATCAAAGTTATGGCCAATCTCAACATCGCAGAAAAACGCCTTCCTCAAGACGGTCGCATTCCGCTCAAACTTGCTGGCAAAGACATTGACGTTCGTTTGTCCACGGTGCCCACCGCGTTCGGCGAACGAGTGGTGATGCGTCTACAAGATAGATCTAACGTCGTCTTAGAGCTCGAGCAATTGGGATTTTCGGACAAGAGCCTCGTAGAGATAACTGACATTCTTAGTAAAACCTACGGTATTATGCTTGTGACTGGTCCTACAGGCAGTGGTAAATCGACAACATTGTATGCCTGTCTGACACGAATTAACAGTGTCGATCGCAATATTATTACAGTTGAAGATCCGGTGGAGCAACGCGTGCACGGCATTGGACAAATTCAAGTAAATGCAAAGATCGGTCTTACTTTTGCCAATGGGCTTCGATCTATTCTCAGGCAAGATCCTGATATCATAATGATCGGTGAGATTCGCGACCTTGAAACTGCCGAAATTGCAATTAATGCCTCGCTGACAGGCCACTTGGTTCTATCGACTCTACACACTAACGATTCAGCGGGAGCGTTTCCACGCTTACTTGATATCGGCTGCGAACCTTTCTTAATTGCCACCTCATTAATCGGTGTGGCAGCTCAGCGACTCGTGCGCTTACTTTGTCCTCATTGTAAAGTACCCCACAAAATGTCTGAGGTTGAGATTCGCAGTCTTGAGTTAAGTCCCGAGCAGGTGGCACGTGCAAACGTATTTAAAACTGGCGGCTGCAATCAGTGTAATCAAAAAGGATATCTGGGGCGCACACTGATTCAAGAATTGTTATTGATTAATGATGAAATCCGTTCCCTCATAATGCAGAGATCCGACAGTGCGCAGATAAAAAAGGTGGCCATCAGATGTGGAATGGTTCCCTTTCGTGACCATGGAATTGAAAAAATATTAAATGGCGTTACTACTATTGAAGAAGTCGTTACTAATACCCAAACGGATTTGTAATTTATTATGCCAATATTTGAATACAAAGGAATTAGCAATTTAGGTAAAAATATCCGCGGTACCGTGGATGCTGAAAATTTAAAGTCGGCGCGTACTAAACTCAAAAAAGAAGGGGTTTATGTCGTAGAAATTCACGACAAACAAAAAGTTGAAAAAAAAGGGAGTAAAAAGAAATTATCAAGTGGTCGCAGCGTCGGCGTTGAGGATCTCTCGATGGCCACACGTCAATTAGCCACCTTATTAAAGGCCAACGTCCCTCTGGTAGAAAGCCTAAATGCCATTTCTGAACAAGTGGAGAATCAAACTTTAAAAGAAGCCTTCGCGGATATTAAAAATATGGTCAACGAGGGCTCATCGCTCGCCAAATCATTAGCCAAATACCCGCGAATTTTCAAAAATATTTATGTGTCGATGGTAGAAGCGGGGGAAATGTCGGGTACCCTCGATGTGATTTTGATTCGGCTCGCAGAATTTACGGAATCACAAAGTCAACTTCAGGCAAAAATTCGATCAGCCCTTATGTACCCCATCATCATGATGATCGTCACCATGGGCATGTTGACTTTTATGTTTATTTTCGTTGTTCCAAAACTTATAGAGGTCTTTGAAGCAGCTCCCGAATTAAAACTAGAGTGGTATACTCTTGTTGTAATTAACGCGAGTGGTTTTATGGTCAATAACTGGATGTGGGTGCTGGCCGGATTCTTTGCCATATGGATATTTTTTAAAAGCTGGACTTCGACTCCAAGTGGATCTGCCCAGTGGGACACCATTATTTTAAAAATCCCCGTCGTTGGTAAAGTCGCCCGACAAATAGCCGTGAGTCGCTTCACTCGCACGTTAGCCACCTTGCTCACCGGCGGAGTGCCAATGCTGACCGCAATGGACATCGTCAGAAATGTCGTCAATAACGCGGTACTGGCCCGCGCCATTGATCAAGCTCGAGACAATATCAGCGAAGGTGAAAATATTGCCGGCCCCTTAAAAAAATCGGGCGAGTTTCCACCCATCGTTACCAACATGATAAATATTGGTGAAAAAACGGGCGATCTAGAAAATATGCTGTTACAGGTAAGTGAGGCCTACGACTTTGAAGTCAAGACTCGAGTGGACGGACTTACTTCTATTTTAAACCCAATTCTTATTGTGATAATGGGAAGCGTTATCGGCATGATCGTTTTCGCAATCTTGATTCCTATGTTTGAAATGGCTAACATATCTTAGTAATGTATTTGATCTACTAGGGGGATTCTCAGATGTGGCTCACCAAAAAAGGTAACTGTAAACTGACCAGTAAGCGTAACGATAAAGGTATGACTTTAATTGAAATTATGATTGTGCTTGCGATCGTCGGTGGCGTGATGGCGATGTTAGGGCAAAAAATTATGTCGAACTTTAACAAAGCCAAGCAGCGGCAAACGCGAGCTCAGCTTTCTGAATTGGGCAAGGCGCTCGATCTTTACAATTCCGATTGCAATGATTACCCTCCCACCGATGCCGGCCTGAGAGGGCTTTTGAATCAGGAGGGAACGGGTTGCGAGAGCTGGGGTCCCGAAGCCTATATAAAACCTAGCCTTATGAAAGATCCCTTTGGCAATGAAATCCAGTACGAAAATAGCGGCGGCAATTACTTGTTAAAGTCCCTCGGTAAAGATAAAAAAGAGGGCGGAAGCGGGTATGACTCTGACATCACTAATGAGGAAGAGGCAGCGAAAGAATAGGAGCGGCTTTACGCTCATAGAAGTTCTCGTGGTTTTAGCTATCATAGGATTTATGGTAGTTATTGCCGCACAAAAACTTCGAAGTCCCAACCAAGATATGAAGAAAATAGTTCGAGACCTCGCGGCTCTGTCTCGAAGTCTCCATAATCGTGCCAAACTTCAAAATGTCACATTTAGATTGGCGCTTGAAATCAACGCTAAAGAACCTGATAAAATTTGGGCTGAAGTATCTAACTCCAAAGTTTTATTTGAAACCAAAAAAGAAGAAAAAGGCCTTTTTGATGACGAAGATGATGAAAAAAAATCCCTTTTTTCAATAGACAAGAGAGCTGTTCGTGGCGGCAAGCAAGAAGTGCCCAATGGATTTGAAATCACGAGCGTGGAGTACGCCAGAAGCGATGAAGTGATCGATAGTGGTATGGCCTATGTTCATTTTTTGCCTGAGGGCTTGGTTGAAGAGACAGCCATTCATTTGTCAGCCGGCGCAAAGTTAAAATGGACCATTGCTATTCATCCCATTACCGGAAAAGTCGATATCTACACCAGTGATATTTCAATTAAAGAAATTAGGGCTCAATGAAGGGATTTTCTTTACTTGAAACCCTCGTGGCCATGATGATTTTAAGCTTCTCTCTAATTATTATCAGCAGTACTTGGGGGGGAAACGTCTTACGCTTAAGGAAGGCAAGACTCTACAATGAAGTAACGTTTCTTTTACAACAGAAAATGACCGAGATGGAACTCAAGTATCAAAATGCGCCGCTCGAAAAAATTGATGAAGAGGACACTGGCGATTTTGGAAAGGACTTTCCGGATTACAAGTGGGAATTTAATTCTCAAGAATTTACCATGCCAGATTTAGCGAGCCTTCTGACGAGCGAAAAGGATCGGGTTAGTGACATGGAAACATCCATTGTTAAGCAATTGACCGAAGTTCTCAGTAAATCAATTAAGGAAATCAAAGTGACAGTTATTGTATTGAAAAAGGGGAAAGAGATTAAACGTTATGCCCTCACCTCTTACATCGTCGACTACAATAAAGATATCGCCCTCAGTCCTTCGGGAGCCGGAAAATGAAAAAGGGCTTTACGCTAATAGAAGTGTTAGTAGCCATAACAATATTGGGAGCACTCTCGGTTCTGACAGCCAACTCTATTGGGAAAGCTCTCAAGGACAGGACCAAAGTACAGAATGAAATCGATCATACTTCGAACATGAGGGATGTTTTACGTATTATTGAGCGGGATATTAACTTGGCCTTTAACTACCGAAATATTCATTATGAATTATTAAAGAAAATTAAAGAGGAGGCCAAAGCTCCCCCAGTAATACCTCCTAATCCCAATGATCCTTCCCCTCCAAATCCCGTTTCTCCCAATCCCGTAGCGCCAGCACAAGAAGAACTCTTTGAACTCAAAGATCCACCGCCAATTCGTACACACTTTTTGGGAGAAGAAAACTCGCTCTACTTTAGCTCCTTAAGTAATGTTCGTACTCTAAAGGATTCCCTCGAGAGCGATCAGGCTAAAATTGGCTATTTTATTAAACCCTGCCAAAGCCGAGGGGGAAGTAAAGTTAAGGAATCTTCAGATTGCCTCTGGAGAAAGCTCTCGCCCTACATCGACAAAGACCTCACCGTGGGTGGAACAGACACCGCTATTTTGGAACGCGTTGAAAAATTTGAGCTGCGTTACTTTGGCGAAGAACTCGAAGGCTGGCAAAAGGAATGGCGTACCGACGATAAAGGAAAAAATGAAATCCGAAATCGCTTTCCCCAGGCCGTACAAATTCGCTTAACAATGAAGGATAAAAAATTGGATTCCAAGAAAAAATATTCAATGATTCTGGTGGCCGCCTTGAGATATCCGAACAACACACCGCTCGACGGCAAGAAAGCAAAAGATGGAGGAACTAATATCGATGATGAAAAATTTACTCCGCCGGCTGCGGATGAATAAAAAAAAGAATTCGCAAAGTGGCGTAGCACTTCTCATGGCAATTTTTGCGATGACTTTATTAACAACAATTGCTGTTGAGGTTCAATATGGTACCAATATAGAAAGTCTTTCGGCTTCGCAGGGTCTTAATAGACTAAGAGCTTACTATGCGGCCAAGGCGGGAGTCGAGATGAGTCTTTTTAGAATTTTAATCTATAAAAAGGCACTCGCTCAATTTGGAAAAGATTTAGGTCCCAATGCTTCGATGCTCGATAAAATTTGGCAAATGCCATTGCCTTGGCCTTTACCTCTACCTAAGGACGCCCTGAGGACTACACAAGACGAGGTCAATAAAGTACTTAAAGAATCTATTTTTGATGGCAAGTACATGACCACAATTGAAAATGAAAGCGCCAAACTAGATATCAATGACCTAGGCTCTCAATCAAAAAACTTGCGAGAAGCTACTCAAATTAAAATTCTTAATATTTTTAATGCAAAACTAAAAGGCGAAGATAAGTGGGCTGAAGACTATCAAGGCTATGATTTTGAGAAGTTGGTAAATAACATGATTGACTGGGTCGACGAGGACACGGTGAGCCTAAATAGCGGCGACGAAAATTCGTTATATACTGAATCCGATGCTACTGACCTGCCCCCCAATCAACCATTTAAAACTTTACAAGAGCTGCATATGGTCGCCGGCATGGAAGACGATTTTTTTGATGTTTTAGCTCCCAATATTACAGTCTATGGCTCTAAAGCCATTAACGTAAACCAAGCGCCGAAAGATGTTCTGATGTCTCTCGATCCTTCAATTGAAAAAGAAACCGCCGATAAAATAATTGAGCGTCGAAGTGATGAACTTAAAGGTGGTCCCTTTCAGGATGAAAAAGATTTTTTTTCGTTTCTTGAGGGGCTTGGCCTAAGAACAAATTCCCTCAAAGAAAAAAATATTCCACTTGAGTTTGACTCCATTCTCAACTTTCGGGTAACGAGCGTGGGAAATTACTCAAATATGAGTCGAAAAGTCGTGGCCATTGTCTACGACTTTGATCGCGTAAAAGATCGTTTAAAAGACATCCTCACCAAAGAAAAAACCAGTGGAAAACAAGATCCAGACAAAGATCCAGGTGGAGTTAACCCTGTTACACCCGCAGCGGGAGAAAAGCCCCCAGCCGAACCCGAAAAAAAAGCTGAAATCCCCAAGGGACGACCGCAGGTAGTTTATTGGTTTGAAAATTAAACCTTTCCAGACCGTAAAAAAGTCCATAAAATAAAGGCTTGAACGGGAGCATAAAAAATTGAAGTCTATCGGCATTGATGTGGGCACATTTTCAATTAAAATTGCTGAAGTTGAGACTTCAGGAAAAACCTTTTTTATAAAGAGTCTCTCGGAATACCCTCTAAATCCCGACCCCCATTTTGACAACCAAATTAATATTTTAGAAACACTTAGAAAAGTAGCCGAGAATCGGGATTTTGGTAGCACTACCTTTGTGTTCGGCATTTCCCAAGATCGCGTGACCACCAGGCATAAGTTTTTTCCGTTCCGCGAACGTTCAAAAATAAACAAAAGTTTACCCTTTGAACTTGAGGATGAAATTCCTTTTGATATGTCTAACGCCATATTTGATTCAAAAATAATCAAGTACGTCGGTAACGTGGCCGAAGTCATTGCCTGCGCTGCCCCCAAACCCAAAGTCGAAGCAATTCTCCACATGGCTCACGATGCTGGCATTGAACCGCAGATCATAAGCATGGAGAGTGCGGCTATTGCCAACACCATCGAGGCCTGGGACCAAGCGCCGCCGCAAGAGGAAACGCCCTCAGAACAAGGAGACACGTCGTCCAAATCGCCACCTAGCCAGAGCAGCATAGTCGTTAGTGTGGGCCATAAAAAAACCATAGTCTCACTTTTCAAAAATCAGAAACTCTTTGGCACCCGAACTATAATTTGGGGTGGAAAAAATCTTATAGATTTCGTCAGCAAAAAATATGGCGTGCTTTACCTTGAGGCCATGCGCGAGGTCCAATCTAAGGCCTTCGTGCTTTTGAATTCTGAAGGTGCCAGCCGTGATCAGGTATTGTTTTCCGAAACCATAATCGAAAGCTTTAACGAGATGGTTCGTGAGTTAAAGCTCACGATTATGGAGCTTACAGGAGAACACAACTGTTATGTGACGAGTCTTCAAATTACTGGAGGCGCCAGTCGGGTAAAAAACATCAATGCTTACTTGACTCAGGAGTTAGAAATTCCGTGCAGTTATTTTGACCCCTTTCAAAATGTGTCCGGCGTAAGTTTTGAAAAAACGCCGACAATCGTCACTGGCTGCGGCGTTGCCTTGGGACTTGCCATTGAGGGAATAAAAAAAACCAAAAATCCACCTCTGAATTTCCGCAAGGAGGATTTTGGTCTCAAGAACATAACACTCGAAGTATTTTGGCATAAGTGGTCCTATACCGCAAAATTGGCTATGGCCGGACTCGCCGCCTTCTGCGTCTTTAGCATTTTTAAAGAAAGTTTTGCTCTAAAAATTGCTACTACTTCCGAAGAGCGAATGAATACGATTGCCAAAAATTTTATTTCTAAAAAGAAAATAACTTCTAGGGATATCACAACCTATATTAGCGAAAATAGAAAAATTATTGACGCCAGCAAAAAAGTGGCTGGACTGTTAGAGATGAGCTCGGCTTTAGATGTTCTTAAAAAAGTTTCGGAGGCTTTGCCCGAAAAGACCATTGATATTTTACGGCTAGAAATTGAGAATCAAAACTTTTTGGTGGAGGGTACAGTTAAGCGACAAGAGCAAATTTTGGCTATTGAAAACAGTTTAAAGATGGCCTCTCAAGATTCTAAAGTAAAAAAAACGACTCCCGAAATCGCCAAAGGCCCACTGTCCTTTGGTTTTCAGATTAGTGTGGATCGAAACGTAAAGGCGACTAAATGAATTTTTCGGATCTCAAAGAAAAACTTCTGGAACTTTTCACTCCCTATTGGGAGCGGGTGCAAGAGTCTCAGGCCTATACTTCTTTAAAAGAAAAGTTTGATTCCTATCCTGCAAGAACTCAAAAAATAATTATGGCCGGCGTGGCTGCATTTTTAACCCTCTCATTTTTATTTCTTTTTCCATTCTCTTATCTCAATACAGCCAGCGATTCCATTTCGCAATTTGAGGATAACCAGTCTCTGATCCGCCGGCTACTTGAAGTAAACCGTGAGCTAAAAACCACACCTCAACTGCCCCCCGCACCGTCGTCCGATCAATTAAAGTCAATGATTCAATCACGTATCGCAGGACAGGGCTTGATCGCCGAACAAGTAGGCCCGATGGAACCCACGATGGTAAACATGGCACCCTTTGGGGCCAAGGATCTGTCCATCGAGGGACTTATCGTATCTTTTAAACAACTTAATCTCACCCAATTGGTGAGTCTCGCCTTTGACTTCCAAGACCTCAGCCCATCGGTAAAACTTGTGGGGTTAAAAGTTCGCTCCAACCCTCAAGACAGCCACTACTTTGAAACCACTTATACACTAGCCTCGTTCAACCTTCCTCGCCCTGAAATTGATTCTTCTGAGGAGCCCTCCGATACCGAAAATAAGCGGCCCACTAAAGTGCGACGCAAACCTCGTGGAGAAACTGAGTAATGCAGAAAATTCTCTCTGCACTCATCCAATCAGTTATCGGTGTATTTAAGAACCACAAGAAAAAAATCCTGGCACTCATGACCGCTACTTTATTCTTTTCATTGTTTCTTTTTCCATTCGGCGATTTAGGTGACCTCGTTAACTCTAAGATTTCAGAACAGACCCAGGGCGCCGTAAGCCTACACTTTGAAGATATGGGAATCGATATTATTCCCCGTCCAGGACTTCAATTTTCTAAAGTGTCCGTAACAGTGAATCCATTGCCAGAAATTAGTCTCCGCTCTTTAACGATTGCCCCTTCAATTCTCGCCCTGCTATCGAGTAAGTTAGGTGCCAGTATTTCTGCAGGAGGACTTTTTGGCGGCGACCTTTCGATGTCTTTTAAAGATCAAAGTAAAGATAAGAAAATGCTCTACGACATTAGTGCTGGCTGGGAAGATATTCGTATTGATCAAATTTTGAAGCTGGCGAAACTGACATCTTTCGCCAATGGTGTTTTTGATGGAGAATTTGACGGAAGCTTCGACCCCAGTTTTTCAGAACAGCCCAAGGGCAGTCTGGTTGTCGGAAGCAAAAAATTGGAACTCACTCAGTTACCTGTGCCAGTCGAAGGTGAGATGTATTATCAACCACTGTCTAAAGCCATTCGCTTTAAAAAAATTGATCTGAATCTGCAGCTTGCGGATAAAACTTTGGTCATCGAAAAAAGTTCTCTCTTGGCGAGTGATGATGACCTTGATTGTAAAGTTGATGGCAAAGTTGACCTGACTCTGGCGATGTACAACGGAAATCTGACCCCGCAGTTTGGGAATTTTTCAGTAAATTTAGATTTAAAAATTAGTCAGTACCTATCGGGTGCCCTGCCCCTGTTAGATATTTTGCTGTCTGCATGCAAAGCTGGCGGAGAAGGCGGAACCTTACGCTACAGATGCCGTATTGCCGGTCGCGCAGGTTCCAATCCTCAAATTACAAAAATTCAGTAAATTCAGTGTAACTAAAAAGGAATTTCTTCGTTGGCTTCAAAGTTTGGAGAAGAGTCAAACTCCTGAGGGTTAGTCTCGGAAGCTGGAGTTTCACGTTCAGCAGGGCTGCCCAAGAATTGAACGGTTGCGCCGATAACTTCAGTCGTATAACGCTTTTGGCCATTTTTATCTTCCCATGAACGATTAGAAAGTTTGCCTTCGACGTATACTTGTCGCCCTTTGCTTAAATGTTGACCACAAACTTCAGCGAGCTTTCCCCACACAACAATTCGGTGCCAGTGTGTGCGCTCTTGCTTTTGGCCATTAGCATCTTGCCATACATCACTGGTTGCTAAGTTAAAGTGAGCTACCGTTTGACCGCCGTTAATCGTACGAACTTCAGGATTAGCGCCAAGTCGACCCACTAGAATAACTTTATTAACTCCAGACATATTTTTTCTCCCTTTGAAGGTTGTTAGTTTTGGATTTAGTCGGAGGCCTTAAGTCTGTCAATTAAAAGCCTCTGAACCTTTTACTTAAGCTTCCATTCAAGTTGTGGTCCAACCCTTTCAATACCTTAGAACCCAAATGGATAAAATTATTTCCGAACACCAACCCTCATGTCCGCAACTAATGATTTGAACTAGCCATTTAGCAATTGTATGCTGCCGTCTATGAACTTGCTTTTTGATTTAGATGGAACACTGGCCGACCCTTTTGAAGCCTTTAGCACGAGTCTTCATTCGGCCTTCGCCGAATTGGGCCTCCAGCCTCCGCCAGATAACGATATCCGTGCCTGCATTGGTCCCCCCATTCAGAAATCAGTAGTCTCTTTGTTAGGTGAACGCCATAACGAACTTGGTGCGAAGTTTATCGCCCTTTACCGCAAGCACCATACGGACATTGGGATATTTAAGTATCGATTCTTTCCTGAGATTGATGAGGCACTTCCCCAATTACAAATAAAACATCAGTTATATGTCGCCACTTCGAAGCCCCTGCCCCTCGCTGAAAAAGTCCTCAAACATTTCGGCAAAGACAAATATTTTAAAAAAATCTACGGTCCAGAGCTCGACGGCCTTAGAGCAGACAAGGCGGATCTTTTATCTTATTTGCTTCATCAAGAAAAACTGATTGCCAACGATTGTGTAATGATTGGCGACCGCGAGCATGACATTCATGCTGCGCAAAAAAACCATATAAAATCAATCGGTGTGCTATGGGGTTTTGGTTCCCGTGAAGAGTTGGAAAAAGCCAAAGCTAATCATATCGTGAATACTTGGGCCGAGCTGTTGGATTTGTGTTGATCCACTCAAGTATTTTTTGGGGATCCACGATTAATCCCATATGATCGACCACGGGAATTTTTGAACTTCTTTTTCCAAGTATTAATGGCAATGTGCTAAAAGGATAGTTTTCGGCCCGCAGACAAAGCCCCGCCACAACGGGGTTCCGGTAAATATATCTATAAGAATTTTTATACTGCTCGAAATTGTTAACGGAATATGTCGTACCTTCGAATTCGACATCTAGGTTTTCTTTAGTTTTTACACTCAACAGTAAATGAAAGTGTGTCGACATCAGTACAAAAGCATGTACGGTTAATTTTTTATTTTTGGATTCTTGTTGGAGCCGCGCCTCCCACTCCTGCCAGCGATGTCCAAGAGCTCTCCCCGTCATATGAAAAACAAACTGATTTTGAAACAAAGTTGATATGCGAGGCACTGTTTAAGGTGATGCAAACAATGGCCCCGTGTTCAAAATGAATTAGCTAGGTGCTCGGATATCATTTGGTTCGAATTGTGGATGCCGTCGAATACGGCTCGCAAATCCTGAAAAATTTATATTAGTAAGTCCAGGCGACACTTAGCACTTCGCTAAGTACTAACGTTTGATACATGTTTTGGAATAGGGGCTAGACCAAGGTCCTACGAAATCACTTTTTTATTTGAGCTTGTTGTCTTTATTCGTGTAGCCTGGGGCTGCTTCATTAGCGAATTTTAACAACAGGAGGAAATATAATGAGGAAAATTCTAGCTATTTCTTTTGTGGCTGCATTATTAACTGGCATCAGCGCATTCGCAGACAGTCATGAAGGTGATTGTCCAATTCCTGATATCAAAATTGAACTTCCCGATGTCAAATTGCCAGATATCGGCATTGAATTGCCAAAAATTCCAGATCTTCCGGATCTACCAGATATCCCGCATATCCCCTGCATTTAATGCGAAGATCCATACTCTTGAAACAAAGGCCAGGTAAAATCCCTGGCCTTTTCTTTTAGTTTGAGGAAGTATTTACATCATGATCATTAAGAATTTAATCATATTGGTTTTTCTTGCAACCACAGCTCAGGCAGCGAAAATTTACGATGTCGAATTTGTTGATAAGGAAATTCTTGACGAAAAAGAACTCGTATTAAATGGCCTGGGCACTCGACTCACTCGGATTTTATTTGTCCCGATAAAAGTTTATGTGGCTGGCCTTTATATTGAAAAAAAAACGAAATTATCGAATGAGATTATTGAGAGCACCAGTCCAAAAAAAGTAGTCCTTCACTTCTTGAGAGAAGTATCAAAATCCAAAGTAACTGAAGGTTGGGAAGTTGCCTTCAAAAATAATTGTGGTGCACTATGCGAAGAGCAAAAGCCCCTTATAAAAAGATTTTTGACCATGATGACTGATATGCAGTCAGGCGATCGCATGGTATTTAGCGTCTTTTCGGATCATCTGCAAGTCACTGTAAAAAACAAGGATCAGGGTGCTATTTTTGACCCTCATTTTCCAAAGACCATCATGTCAGTTTTCATTGGAAAAGAACCGCCAAACCCCGAGTTAAAAGAAGGCCTTCTGGGTGGCAGTAAATGACGTGCAAAGAAATTGATTTATCGACCTAGGTCCTGATGCCGGCATTTATACTCATTATCTTTCCCTATTTTACGCAATCTTGCTAAACTGGTACGTATTATGAATGACGTACAGATTGATTCTCGAAATAAAAAAAGGTCACTGATTCCGAGAGCGTTAGAGCTTAAATCTAAAAATGAATTTTCTGCACAGTTTTTGATCCACGGTCTCAACGTCGGTTTTTCTTACGACAATATTGAAATGAAGAATTGGGTTGAAAGAATCCTAAATTCTTACAACGTTTTAGAGACGACAAATCATTCATCATCAGAACCGTTAGATTTTTGTGTTTCTTGGCAGAGTCCCTTTGGTGTGAGCGAAAGTGAACTTAGCCATTGGAATGAGGACCCAATTTCGGACTTAGAAATTTCAAGACATAGTAATTGCGAAGTAGCCATACAGCGTGACTTTATGGGAATAGCAAAAAATGAGAAGCTAATCAGCGTCTATGTACGGCCAAATTTAGATGACGGATTTTATAATGCGCTTCGCTGGTTAATGCCAAAGTTTTTGTTAAGAAAAGATTGTATCGTTATGCATAGTTCGTGTTTTGTCGGTCAGGGCGATCGGGCACATATGTTTATCGGCCCCTCTGGCGTGGGCAAAACGACAACGGTTTCGCGCATTAAAGATCGCCTGATACTTGGTGACGATATGATCTTGATTACCATTGAAAATAGCACAGCGTTTGCTGAAACTCCGATACTAGGACAGAATCCTAAATTTAAAGGGCGAGCTGGTAAAAAATTTCCAATAAATGGTTTTTATTTTTTAGAACAGGCGGGAGATTTAGAAAAAACACGCTTGTCTGGCGTAGCCGCTATGAGAAGATTTTTTATGTCGCTAATGTATCCCAACTGGACTCATGTCAGCCACCAAGAAGTTCAGAAGTTAACCCAACTTACAGAGCGGTTTTTAGCGACGGTTCCAAGCTGGAATTTGAAACTCAATTTAAATACCCCATTTTTAGGAGTTGTTGATGGAAACGATTGATCAAGTTTTTAAAAAGGAAACTCTAACTCCCTGGCAAGAAATGGAAGGCAAAGCGTTAGTTCTTACTCCTCAAAAATCAGCGGTCCACGAACTCAATGAAACAGCCACTTTTATTTGGAGAATGCTCGATGGAGAAACGAGTGTACGAGCTGTTGTGACTAGTCTTTGTAATGAGTTCGATGTCCCGACTGAACAAGCGACCGCCGACACAATTACCCTCATTGGCGAAATGAGGGAGAAGGGAATGCTTCTTGTCCGTTGAACGAGGTGTTTCGGTTTTTGACAAATGGCAGAACCGCAGTATCCAGGCCTTTCGACCTATTCAGGCTTCGCTCGAACTAACGAATCGCTGTAATGAGCGCTGTTCGCACTGTTATATTCCTGAATACAAAGATACTGCCTCTCGAGTTCTAAACTTAGACCAGTGGAAACATATTTTAAAGCAACTGCGCGAAGCGGGAACTCTTTACTTAATCCTCATGGGCGGTGAAGCCATGTTGAACCCACTTTTTTGGGACATTGCTGACGAAGCCCATCGCCTGGGATTTTCTCTTTCTATGATCACTAATGGACTATTGATAAATGAAAAAACAGGAAGGCGCTTAAAAGAAGTAGGCATGGCCGACATCGCCTTTAGCTTGTATAGCCTAGATCCTGCCATCCATGATAAAATGACTCGAGTTTATGGGTCTTGCGAGAAAACCAAAAAGGCGATTGAAATCTGCGTCGCTCAAAAAATAAATATTCATATTAATTGTCTATTAACCCAAGCAAACATTGAGTCCTATTTTGAAATGGCTGAATGGGGAATTAGCCGAAACGCCGCTGTTAGGCACGATGCTTTTATTACGCCTAAATTTGATGGAGAGCTATCACCAACATCTTTGCGCGCTACGCCCGAACAGCTTCGGGAATTTTACATCAAGCATATTACACGTTGGCCCTATTCAGCACCTCAACCCTCCACCGAAACTAAATCCGACTATCTTTGCAATGCGGCTAAAGGTAAATGTGCTGTTACAGCTTATGGCGAACTACTTACTTGCATTGAGGTTAGAGAGCCGCTCGGAGATTTAACCAAGCAAAACTTTTCAGAAATTTGGGAGAGCAAACTAGCCTCAAAATGGCGAGAATTTAAGTTTGGCCAAATGAAGGGTGTAGAGGGTAAACATATGTCCTTTTGCGATCACTGCCCAGCCGCAGCTCAACACGAACATGGCGACCCACTAAAAGTAACTCCATTTCAACAGATGCTTGCTAAGATAAAATATGAAGCTCATCAATTTGCCCAAAAAATAAACTAGAAAATCAGGAGAGAAAAATGAAAAATTCAAAAAAACCAGAGACCAAAACAGAGAACAAGAAAACAGAAAAAAAACCTTACAGCTCGCCCAAAGTAACTACTGAATCTCTAATGATTTATGGAGCCGGGTGCAATGGAATGTCAATGGCCGGAGGACGTAAGGCTGCGGTAGCCGATAGCTGCAATTCCTTGAAATTACACTCTTAAGTGTCTGCCCTGGCCCGCCTGCCGTTTTCTGGCTACAGCATGTGGCCTTTTTTTCAAGAAGGCGATGAACTCTTAGTCTCTTTTGAGAAAGCCACAGTCGAAACGGGCGACATCGTCATCGTAAAAGATGAACAACAATGGATATCACACCGAATCGTTACCCTAAAAAATGGTCTATTTTTGAAAGGCGATTTTTCAACAAACCTCGAGCCCTTTAATCAAAATCAAATGTGGGGAATGGTCCAAGGGCTCAAACGAAAACATAAATCCTATGTTTGGGGTCAAAGGGGACAGCCTTTGAAGTCGCTTTTGGCCCGGCTTTCAACGATGGGGCATCTTTCAAATCAAAGTTTTTTAACACGACTAAAAAGATGGATCTCCTTGATAGTACTGTTTCTCCTAAGCAGAGCTTTCTTTTGGCTCAAGTCAAATCTTTGACATTAAAAAATAAGAGTAATAGCATTGTTGTATGCCTGAGATGAACCTCACTAATAATGGCTCCACGATATTAAAAAAAACTCACCTTGTTCGCCATATTTATTTTTTAGAACTCCTTAAAAGATTAGATCTAGAGTTTATGGCTCGTAAAATTCCTATTTGGATATTAAAGGGACCGGCCCTGATATTTCGCTATTATGAAAATGCCAGCGAGCGTAACTATACTGATTTGGACCTTTTTGTAGAGCCCCAGAACTGGGAAAAATCAATGCAAGTTCTGAAGGATTTGGGTGGCAAACCTATTAATGGCAAAAAATGGATGGGCAATGCTTTTCGGGCCGTTTATTTATTTGATAACTTTCCAGTAGAAATTCACAAAGGACTTCTCGTTGACCGAGATATAGACTACTCCTTTATTAAGGACTCCCGACAAACAAAAATTCCGGGGCTCGTTTGGTTTCGCGAGCCTTGTGCTGAAGATCTTTTTGTTTATCTCTGCGGCCACGGCGCCTTTCAACATTTATTTGACGAAATTCAGTGGCTATATGATCTCAATCTTCTGTTACTTAAAGAAAGCGCTTCGATTAGTTGGCCTAAAATATTTCTGCGAGCTAAGTCCTATCGCTTAAAAAATGCGGTGGGTGTATCTTTAATTCTTCTCGAGAAGTACTATGGCCACAGTGTAGTAAGCGAAAAGCCCCTTAAGCCATTGGCCTCTTGGTTTTTACGCAAGACCTCCGCACGCTTTCTTCATCCTGAGAGAATTCGTAAACAACTCCATAAAAAGCCTCACGCCTTTTATATGTTTTACAAAGCGCTAATGCGCGACACTATCGTTGAGGCTTTTTTATATGGCCTCCGCCGTTTAACTAAATGATTTGTACGCGAGCCCTCACCTTTTCTTACGGCGCCAAAAATGTTTTAAATGATATCAATTTTGAAGTGCAAATGGGCGAGACTATTGAAATTTGCGGTGATAATGCCAGTGGAAAGACTACTTTTTTAAAAACACTCGCGGGGCTCTTATTACCTACCGAAGGCCAAGTCATAATTGATAATCTTGACACTAAAAATGATTTTTTAAAAATTAAGGACCGATTAGCCTATGTCGGCGTCAACGATGGGGGATTTTTTTTACGCCTAACAGGGCAAGAAAATCTCTCGCTTCTAGCTGAATTCTACGGTCTGAACGATTTGAGTCTTGAAAAAAAATTGCACCAACTCAGTCAACACTTCAACTTCACAAAAATTTTAAAAACTCCGTTTAATCAAATGTCGTCTGGCATGAAGCAACTTTTACGAGTTACATTGGCTCTAATTAGCGACCGTAAAGTGCTTTTGCTTGATGAACCGTTAAGAAGTCTCGACAAGAAAACTCGCCTAGGCTTAGTAAAAATTCTATCAGAAAATAGCAAGAATCGATTATTGATTTTTACTAACCACTTAGATCAAGAGTGGCAGTCGCTTCAGTCTAAAACCTATAGACTGGCCAATGGTCGACTTCAATGAAAAAATGGCAGAGTATTTACTCTAAATTTGTCGCAATGGAATACCAGGATTCCTACCCCTCCAAATGGGCCATAGGAGGCGCACTTGTCGGTTCGGTATTGAGCCTAATCATGTATTGGTTTACTTCTGAGGCCTTTGCCCCGGCTCTTAAGGACCATTTAACTACAGAAACAGTCGATTACTTTAACTTTGTTTTTAGCGGGGAGTTAATTCTCACTTTACCTCTCGTTCTCATCGAAGGGACCATTCATGTTGTTCGTCAGGCTGTGGCTAGTGGGACACTTGAGACCTTTATGAGTCTGCCAACACGAACTCAGACCCCCTTATTGTTTTGGACACTGGCAAAACTGCCCTTGGATGCAGTACGGCTTTTGATTTTAGTTGGATTGGCCGCTTTATTTTTTGGCTTTCAGCTCAGTTTGCAAAAACTTATATTACTTTTGGCCTTTGTTTTTTGTTCACTCCCGTTTTTTTTGAGCCTAGGACTACTATCGGCTACAGTGCTTATCCTGTTTGGCCGGGGAGAAAGAGCTCTGACCTTCGCAATTTCATTTTTAACTTTGCTGTCGGGTCTCTATTTTCCAACTTCTGTGCTACCTGAGATTCTACAGAAGTCAGTGGCACTCGTTTCGCCCTTTTACTTTGTGCTCACGCGCGCTCGTGGGATCCTATATTCAGAATCGCCACCTAACTTTGTCGAATGGGCGATGCTTTTCGCCTTTGGTCTTGTTTTATTAGCGATCAGCCTTAAAATTTTGGGTTCCGCCTTTAAAAAAGTTCGCACACAAGGCCGGAATTTTTTGCTAAGATATTAGCATGACCCTCAGTTCTTTTAAAAAGATCCCACGTAGACTTAAGCAGATTGCTGAGGCACTGTTTTCCCCATCGTTTTCTTCGGCGCTTTCGTCGAGCGACAAACTCATGAATAAAATGATCGAACGTTACTCAACTCCCACAGAACTTGATTATTACGAAAAATTGGTGCGTCTTGGCTTAGAGTCCGAGGAACTGCAAGCTGCCTTCGCGGCCTTTAAGCTTTTTCAGGGCAGCCCCACAGCTTTAGTCGTCGGCTGTGGTGCCGGTCGAGAGTCCTTTGCGCTTGAAAAAATGGGCTATAAGGTTTTAGGGATCGACTCCAGTCAGTCTATGATCATGCGCGCTCAAATGGTCTCAAGCAGAATTAAAAGTCGGGTGACTTTCAAGCAAGGCGATGTGTTTTCTTTAAGCAATGCCCATTTTGATTTTCTTTTTGTTTCTCCAGCTATTATTGGCCACATACCTACCCAAACCAAGCGAGTTGAGTTCCTAAAAAAACTACACCAATTGGGCAATCAAAATTCTGTTTTGTTTTGCTTGCCATATATTCGGCAGTTAACGCCTAGAGATAGACTCTTCTGGGGCTCGCAAATTTTACGCTTTAGATGGCGTGGTCAAAATATTTGGTCTCCTGGCGATACCGTCAGTTCATTTTTAGGAAATCATAACACTGATGCCGGCCTGCTTTACTATCACTTCTACCCCAGCTTCGATCATTTTGAACGCGAACTACGGCTGGCGGGATTTCTTGCTCAGACTAGTTCTGAAAAGTATTCATTTACAAGAGCGGATGTTGTTTCTATTATTTAAACTATGTCACCCGCCAAATTAATTCAAGTTGGTAAGTATTTTCCGCCACATTCTGGCGGTATGGAATCTGTACTTTATGACCTTACGACGGGTATCGACAAACGTGAATTTAACGTAAAATGTCTTGTAACTGGTACAACACCACACAATGAAATTCACTTTGTGAACGGTGTACCAGTTTACAAAATGTCTCGCCCTTTTGAAATTGCCTCTACTCCCATTTCTTTTTCTTTTATGAAGCGGGCTAAGTCTTTAGATGCCGATTTATTACACGTGCACCTACCAAATCCACTCGCGACATTGGCATTGAGAAAAACTAAAGTCCCTTATGTCATTACCTATCATTGCGATGTTTTAAGTTACCCATGGCTCAATCGGCTTTACCTCCCCCTTTTACGCGAACAACTTGCACAGGCGCGCGCCATCATTACTTCGAGTTTTGAACTTGTCGATAACTCTCCGGTTTTGAGAGATTTCAAAAATAAATGTCGAGTTATTCCGTTTGGCATTAACAAAAAAAGTTTTGCACTTACGCCATCGCTCCAACAGATGTTTGATCAGCTCAAAAACAATTTTAATACAAAAACTGTTGTTTATGTAGGCCGCCTTGTCGAGTATAAGGGCTTGGCGTATTTGATTCGGGCTATGAAAAGGGTTGATGCCGTTTTATTATTGGTCGGCGATGGGCCCGAACAAAAAGCGCTGCAGACCCTGGCTCACAGCTTGGGTTTAACAAATAAGGTGCATTTTTTTAGAAATTTTCCGAGACATGATTTGGGTGTATTTTACCATTTGGCCGATGTCGTAGTGCTCCCCTCGATTGACGAGCGTGAAGCCTTTGGCATGTGTCTCATAGAAGGTCTAGCCTGCGGCTGCCCATTGGTGACCACGGACATTCCGTCGGGAGTGAAATCGGTTAACGTACAAAACGTCACGGGCCTCACTGTGCCGCCAAAAGATCACGTGAGTCTCGCCATGGCGCTCAACACAATCTTGGGCAATGATAGTCTGCGCGCGCGCATGAGCGCCAACGCTGAAATACGCTTTCATGATCTATTTCGTTTAGAGAGAATGGTGGAATCCCACCAAGAACTGTATCGTGAAGTTCTAAATGGTGTCTCGTAAAGTGCCAAGCCCTAAACGAGATTAAAAGCCAGCTACCAAAATTTTGCTTCTTATAGGTGTCAATTTCACAATAGGATCCACCGTCACTTGACATAGGCTGAAAGCCGAAAGGTCAACGGTATCGCCCGCCTTTACTCTTATTTTTATTTTGAAGGCTTTGCTGTTTGATTTTTGAAATGTCAGATCATCTTTAAACAAAACCTGCTTGTTGTGAGCAATGGCTAATTTTTGACTTTCACCTTTTAAAGTTGATTTAACACAAGAACCTTTTACTTTACTAAATTGTCCACTCAAATTTAGATTGCCATCTTTAGGAACCGTAAACCTTAGTACAGGCGCAATCTTCCAGTAACCATCAGTCGCAGAGGTAAATCTATTTTTCTCAATATGAGCGATATGCAGCCCCGTACCATAATTTTCAAAAAAATCCGACAGCGAATAATACTGAATTTTAGAATCACCCAACATCGAGGCAAAAGTGCTGTGAGAATGTTGATTTTCAAAATCTCCGCCAGCAACAATGGCGTGATAAGACCAAGGCGCAGTATTGTAATTGGCCGAATGTTTGAACAGCTTCCCGCTTGCTGAATTCAGACCCATAAAACTTAAAAGAAAAATTGGCAGGATTTTAATTTGTTTTGGCATTTGATCCCCTATATAATCATCGTATATCACCAACAGGCAATTTGGCCTTATATTTTGGCGAGATCTCCTAATGTACTCGGCCCAAAACGAGATTATCTTAGTGAGCCCGCACCTAACATCAGTCCTAAAAACAGACTCTTATACCGAAGAACTTTAGCTAGATAAGAGCGAGCATCGTGAGAACCACAGGTCTGAAATCGTCTAAAACTAAAGTTATCGCTGGCATAAGTAAATCCGCGTACTTTGCCACAAAGATGGATAATGGCCGCAAGTCGTTGTTTTTCTTCAATGGCCACTTCAGATTTTTTGAGCTTTTTTAGAATGGCTTCAACCTGAAAGTGCATATATGCGGCTGCCATTTCTATGGAGTGCGAAGGCAGTATCCGAGAATATAATGAGTTAAACCAGCAGGAATCGGCCTCATACCAGAGCCCGGCACGAACAACTTGGCCACCTCGAATACAAAGGTTTTTAGCTTCTTGGTAGTTACCCTCAGTAATTTGCATTAGGCCTACGGCACTCGAGGCAGGTGAGTACCAACGAAAAAATTCGCGAGATAAATTCATGGTCCACGCCGGCTGGGCGACCGGGTCACCCGCGCTTTCGACTTGGGCAATGGCAGCCAGAAAATCGGCAGTAACTATAGGTGTCGCATTTTTTAAAAAATCCTCGCCGTAAGTGTACCAAGTTGAGCGGGGAGTTTTTTTACTGGAGAGGCCAAGAAAGCTTAAGAGCTCTGTTGGTTTTCGAATTAATTGAAGAGCAAAGTTACCAAACACTAAGATGCCAACCACCATCAGTGTGATCTTGGCTTGATAAATCCTCCTTCGAATTTTGGCGATAGGCCCTTTTGAATTTTTCTCCGCTGGAGTTTTAGCCATAGTACCATTTTGGGATATTCTCAAAATCTAGCAAGTTAAGCCTGAATTCCCCATCTAAAGTTTGGGCCAAGCAATACCGATCAAAGTACTGTAAGGAGTAGAAATGTCGAATTCGGCCAGACGTTGGGTGACGCGCGCACCCAGATACATTTTGCGTCCAGAGGACAATCAGTTTATTCGCTTCGCGCATGGACTGACAAATCGAAAGTCCGTTGGCACCATGATTATTGATATGTCCGAGTCCGGCATGGCCTTCTTAGTAAATCGCGACCACATTCCCCGCCTTGGCGAAAACATCATGATTGAATTCGAAGTACCAAGCAAAGAACAAATGGCGTGCTTTAGCCGTGTGATTCGCATCGAAGAGATCCCACGACGAGACTTATGGAAATACCCCGAGCGCAATGTTATTGTCGCCGTGACCTTTATGAATCTAACTCGCGGACACAGAAAGCAACTCAACCATGGCCTCAACAAGAAATTTGAAGTGCTCCGAGAACAATTTAAAAAGACTAAAGTAAAAGAAAAAGTGGCTTGGCTTCGTAGTTACTCTAAGCTAGCTTTACTCTACTTGGCCTGCATTCTTGGCATAGTATTTATATTTTATTTTTTGACCCAACCTCGAGGCAACTACAACAACCTAAAAATCGTCCCCTGGGGCGAGCGCCGGTTTTAAAGATTCATACGGAAATTTCCTTTGTGCCTCTGACAGTAAACATAAAAACCGAGTCCGAGAAATGTATTTTCCACCCAAAAGTTTCACGACGGGAGTCACCATTTGTGTATCCATCCACTCGTGTCCTTTTGACATTAAAAATTCGGCTAATTTTACCACACACATTTTTGAAGTATTAGGTTTTAAAAAAAACATGCTTTCTCCCATAAAAACCCCCGACACCCACACTCCGTAAAGGCCCCCCACCAGCTCATCGCCGTGCCAGCATTCGAGCGAATGCGCAAAGCCCGTTTTATGAAAATCTAAATAAGCGGTAATGATTTCCGGAGTAATCCAAGTGCCTAGCTCTAATCCAGCCTCAGTTTTTCGTGGCGAAATGGCACAATACTTAATGACTTGCTCAAAAGCTCTATTGAAAGTAAATCGATAAGCGCCTTTTTTCATTTCCTTTTTTAGGCTTTTGGGCACATGAAAATCCTTAAACAAAATCACGCCTCTGTTTTTGGGAGAAAACCACAAAAAAGTGTGACCCGCCTGTGGCCATGGAAAGATTCCTTTTGAGTAGGCCAATTGCAATGTCTCGACTTCAAAATTTCCGCCCAGAGCTAGGATACCATTTTCGTCTGCTAAACTGGGATCAGGAAAGTCTATTTTACTCATGCCAGATTTAACCTTTACAGTTATCGCAACGACCACAATCAATAGAATTTACGCCAAAATAAGCATAAATGATTTTCTTTCGGCAGTCCTCAGACTTTATCAGTTGGACTAAATCCAAAAGTTTTTTATTCTGATTTCTAATGCGCTTTTCAAACAATGTTTTCTCGACAAATTCACCTGACGGATCCTGAAAGGTCTCACCAATGCAATCCCATCGCTTGAGAAGATTTACGGCTGTCTCAACTCGGTAGTCTCTTTTGTTATAAAAGTTCATCTGCCCGCGTAGATAATCAAGACCCTGTTGCTTAAATCTCGCCGTATTATTTTTAATCAAACGATAAGTGGCAGTAATAAAATTAGGATCGGGATTCGACCACTTGATAAAATCCATTTGAATCGTGATGTCGTCCTGATCGTATAATAGTTCACAGTATGCCTCGTCACCATCTCTTCCGGCGCGACCGATTTCTTGGTAAAAAGACTCGATCGATCCCGGCAGTTCCCCATGAACTACGCTGCGAATGTTTTCTTTGTTAATGCCTAAACCAAAAGCCGGAGTCGCTAAAATGAGCCCCTCTTGAGAGGCTAAAAACATTTCTTGATTATTTCGTCGAATATTTTGTGGGAGCTGACCATGATAGGTAACATGCGGCATCTGCGCTTTATCGAGAGCGCGAGAAAATTCTTCAAGTGTAGAAACTAGTGAAAAATAAAGAATCATTGCACCACTTTGAGTCTTTCTAATTTCTAAAAAACGCTTCAATTTGCTCTCAAATCCGTGCAAATCGGTCACTCTGACAAAAAGATTAGGTCGCTCAATTCCATAAATAAAAATCTGGGCACCTTCTCTAATATCTAACTGCTTTAAGATATCCTCTCTTACTTCAGGGGTAGCCGTGGCAGTTAAGGCCATCGTAGGGGGCGCACCTAAACTCTTGCGAATCTCGCCAAGACGGGAATAATCCGGTCTAAAGTCATTGCCCCATTCAGAAATACAATGGGCTTCATCAATTGCTAGAAGTTTAATGGCATTTTTTTTGAGCGCGCTCAAAAACTCAGGCTTTCGAAATCTCTCTGGGGTTACGTAAAGAATTTCAAACTCACCTTGCGAAAGCTTAAGATAGGATTTTTCTCGGGCCCCACGATCGAGGCTGGAATTAATAAATCCGGCTCGAAATCCTTGCCTACTAATTTGGTCTACCTGGTCTTTCATAAGTGCAATTAGAGGGCTAACCACCAACGTAAGTCCGCCCAAAATACGCGCGGGCAACTGATAGCAAAGACTTTTGCCCATTCCCGTCGGCATGATAACAAGGCTATTTTTTCGCTGGAGCACGGCATCGATAATCGCCTCTTGCTCGCCACGAAACTCTGAATAGCCAAATACTTCTTTTAAAACAGAGAGTTTCTCCACTCATACCTTTGACTTTTGGAACGTAAATCTTGTAATGTGGCACCTAATTTAACAACTTGCCTGGTTGGAGTCATGGCTAAACTAATAATGACTAAACTCTGGGCAATATTTTAAGGGGAATGTAGACATGGCGACTAAAGAATGGACCATTGATAAAGTTCGCAACATTGGTATCTCAGCCCACATCGACTCAGGGAAAACCACACTCACCGAGCGAATTCTTTTATACACTGGTCGAATTCACCAAATGCATGAAGTCCGAGGAAAAGATGGCGTCGGCGCCACCATGGACTCGATGGACCTCGAACGCGAAAAGGGCATTACAATTCAATCAGCAGCCACCAACGTTCACTGGAGAGACATAGAAATCAACATTATCGACACTCCTGGACACGTGGACTTCACCATTGAAGTCGAAAGGTCGCTACGAGTACTCGACGGAGCTATACTAGTCCTTTGTGGCGTGTCGGGCGTGCAGTCTCAATCCATCACGGTAGATCGACAAATGCGTCGCTACAAAGTGCCAAGGCTTGCTTTCATCAATAAACTTGATCGTGCCGGCGCCAATCCCTTTCGTGTATTAGGAATGATTCGTGAAAAACTTAATTTAAATGCTGCGCTTATTCAAATTCCCATTGGACTAGAAGAAAACCACAAAGGTGTGATCGACCTAGTAAAAATGAAGGCCTACCATTTTGAAGGCAAAGATGGTCTTGAAACCGTCGAAAAGGAAATTCCCGAAGATCTCATGGAACAGGCCTTAAAATACCGCAAAGAAATGATTGGCAACGTGGCGGACTATGATGAAACAGTTGGTGAAAAATTTTTAATGGAAGAAGATCCAACTGAAGCAGAAATTAGAGGCGCCATCCGCAAGGGTACTATTAGTTTACAATTTGTCCCTGTTTTTTGCGGCTCGGCCTATAAAAACAAAGGTGTGCAAAAACTCTTAGATGGCGTTGAGGACTACCTACCAAGCCCTCCTGAAATTCAAAACTTCGCACTCGATCAAGACAAAAAAGAAGAAAAAGTTGATCTCGCGTGTGATCCCAATAAACATTTAGTGGCATTGGCCTTTAAACTTGATGATGGTCGATATGGACAGTTGACCTACATGCGCGTTTATCAAGGTACTTTAAGAAAGGGCGACTTTATTACTAATGTCGTCAACGGTCGCAAGGTAAAAATTCCTCGCCTTGTAAAAATGCACGCTGCTGAAATGGAAGAAATCGACGCGGCCTATGCCGGTGATATAGTGGCCCTCTTTGGAGTAGAATGCTCTACGGGTGATACTTTTACAGATGGCGAAGTCAACTACACTATGACATCTATGTATATTCCCGCAGCGGTTATTTCTCTGGCGGTTTCTCCCAAAGACAAAACTCAAGGTGGTAATTTTTCAAAAGCACTCACTAAGTTTCGACGTGAGGATCCCACCTTCCGCGTGCACCGTGACGAGGAGTCAAGTGAAACCATTATTTCTGGAATGGGAGAACTACATTTAGAGATTTACATTGAACGCATGAAGCGCGAATTTAAAGTCGAAGTTGTCGCCGGCAAACCTCAGGTAGCCTACCGTGAGACAATTGCTAAAAAAGCCAATTTTGATTACACCCATAAAAAGCAAACAGGTGGATCGGGTCAATATGCTAAAGTCTGTGGATTTATTGAGCCTCTACCCGCCGATGCTGGCAAGGATTTTGAGTTTGTCGATGACATCACAGGTGGCCGCATTCCTCGCGAGTTTATTTCGGCTTGTGAAAAAGGCTTTAAGGAACAGCTCGAAAAAGGAAATCTTATCGGCTTTCCCACAGTGGGCGTGCGAGTTACCTTAAATGACGGCGCTTATCATGATGTGGATTCTAGTGAGATGGCTTTCCGCATTTGTTCTATGGCAGCGATTCGTGAGTGTTTTGGCCACGCCCAGCCGACAGCACTGGAACCAGTCATGAAACTTGAGACCTCTGCTCCCGAGGAATTCCAAGGCAGCGTACTCGGTCAAATTAACCAACGCCGCGGGGTAATCATGGGCACTCAGAACACTGAATCCTACGTCGTTGTAGAAGCCGAAGTGCCGCTGACAGAAATGTTTGGCTACTCGACTGACTTACGCAGTTGTACGCAAGGCAAAGGTGAATTTACTATGGAATTTAAAAAATACTCGGCTTGCCCAAAGACATATCAAGATGAGCTGGTTAAAAAATACCAAGAGAAAAGAGCTGCTGAAAACAAATAATGGTCACATTTTTTGTAATCATACTAGTCACACTTTTAATTTCCTTTACATGCTCATTGCTAGAGGCAGTTATGCTGTCCGTCCAGCCAGCCTTTATTTCGGTTTCCAAAAAAAAGGGAAACCGAAGTGGTCGCATTCTCAACCGCCTTAAGGCAAACATCAACCGCCCCCTTATCGCCATTCTTGCTCTCAATACGTTAGCCCATACGGGTGGCGCCACGGGAGTGGGCGCACAGGCTCTGAAACTTTTTGGTGATAAATATGTCGCCGTTGCTTCAGCCCTCTTAACTCTAGCCATTATTGTTTTTTCAGAAGTAATTCCTAAGTCTTTGGGTGCCATACATTGGAAAAAATTTGCACCGTTAGCTGCGTACCTCATTCAAGGATTAATTTTCTTGTTTTTTCCGTTGGTATTTTTACTCGAAAAACTGGTGTTTTTATTTCGCGGAAAGAAGCCGATGATTACCTCGCGTGCCGAAATTATTGAAACTGCAGAAATTGGTGCCTCTGAGGGCTCGCTCCGCAAAAATGAGTCCGTGGTTATCAAAAATATGTTGTTGCTCGGTAAAGTATTAGTCGCAGATATCTTAACTCCGCGTGGCGATGTTTTGGCAATTTCGGCCGAATATACCGTTGATCAGGTCATGAAAGATCAAAAACTACTTCGTTTTACACGAACGCCCGTTTTTTCTAATGATCTTGATGGCATTGTTGGCGTTGTTCACAGGTTTCGTATTATGGAAGCCGCCAGTCGCGATCACGACAATACCTTAATTCGTGACCTCATGACCAGAGTTGAGTTTGTGCATGAAGATCTTTCTGTCGCACAGGTTTTAGACCAATTTATATTAAAAAACCGCCACTTATTTATTGTCTTAGACGATCACAATAAAATGACGGGAATAGTGACCCTTGAGGACGCTATTGAAACTTTACTTGGCGTAGAAATAGACGATGAGATGGATAACATCGCCGCCATGAGACGTTACGCACAAGAAATTCACAAAAAACGTCAAGACCAAATTAAGCAGGGCGCCGACTAACATGGCTTCGGTCAAATTTTGTTGGATCTACACCACTGTTAAAAATAAAAAAGAAGCTTTGCGAATTTCTCGCGTGTTGGTTTCTGAAAAACTTGTGGCCTGCGCTAATATTTTTTCAGGCATGGAATCTGTTTATCGCTGGAAGGGTAAAATTGAAACCTCACGTGAGGTCGGAGTGATTTTTAAAACTCGTTCTACGAACTATACACGGGTTGAAAAACGAATTATCGGGCTTCATAGCTATGAGTGCCCGTGTGTGGTAATGTTGCCATTAGCAAAGGGCTCTCGCTCGTATTTGAAGTGGCTCGCGCAAAATACCCAATAGTGCTCTCGAAGCCCTAGTGGCTCGATCCCTCATTGATGTTCTCACCCTTACGGCTTTTCAAAGTACTTTTAGGTTCACGCTCTTTGTCGCGAGCTGCAAAAGCCTTTTCGATATCGCTTAAAGTGACTCCAACTGACCTTGGAACTTCGACATCATCCGCCTTTACAAAAATAGTCCCCTTACCACACTCTATCGCCGCTGCTTTTAATGAGTCATTGGCTATAGAGAAGGATTTGCCCGGACTACGAAACCCCCCATCCCCGGCATTGCATGTTGCTGGAACAGTCACGTCAAGAGTACCATTTGGGTTGCATTTAGCAACAGCCTCACCAACCGTAGCGGCCTCTTTGCAATTCTTTGCGAAGAGTTCATATTTTATCGAATGGCTTGCTGGTTCGTAGTTCGCGACAACAACTTCAAATGAGCTGTCGGCAGCATTAGCGCTTAAGCCAACTAGAATTCCTAAAAAAATAACAACCTGAAACATAAACTACCTCCCAAAAAAAATTAAGGAACTTCGTTAATTAATTCTAATATCTCTCGTTTAATATCATGTCTTTGTGGAACAGATGCGTCCTCTAAATTGGGGTGTAGCCCAATTCCAGGAACATTCTTACCGGCAATTATCCGAGGACGCGCCAAAAGTTCATAAAACATTTCGGTGACCACGCGCTGAGACAGGTGTTCTGCAAAATTTGTGACCTCGGTGTCTTCATTGATAAAAACTACCCGTTTTGTTTTTGCTATTGAGGCTTTAATAGTGTTCCAGTCATACGGCATCAAACTCATCATATCGATCACTTCAATAGCGATGTTTTCGGATTTTAACGTGTCGGCGATTTCATTACAGATCAATAAGTGTCGGCCGTAACTCACAACCGTCGCCGCCGTCCCCTCGCGAGTCACACGTGCTTTACCAATCGGTAGTGAGTAATCTGTCAACTGTGGCCACCTGGGCTTCCACTGACTGCGATCGCCAACAGGAGCGTCGATTCTGTTTTTTAATTCGCGGTCGTCGTCCGGCTCACCTGGAATTCTTAGCTCACCCTTCACGCGCAGTAGGGCTTTGGGCATCATAAATAAAACAGGATTGGGGTCTTTAATCGCCGACAGTAATAGTCCATAGGCATCAATGGGGGTAGATGGCATGACGATTTTCCATCCCGTTAAGCGAGTGGCCCAAGCATCAAAGCTATGACTATGGTAAATGGAACCGCGAATTCCCGCTCCTACTGGCGTCATTACGACCAGAGGCAAAGAAAAGTTTCCGTTTGAAACCCAATGCATATTTCCGGCGTGTTTTAACAAATCAATGGTATTAAATATATAATCGCAAAACTGAATCTCGGCTACGCAACGGTCACCTGCCATCGCAATGCCAATCGCTGCGTTTATAATCCCACGTTCATCGAGCGGGCTATTCCAAGTTGTTTTTAAGCCTTGGGTACAGGTAAACACGCCGCCCATAGGGGCCCCGACATCTTCACCAAATATATCGGTAACATTTAAATTCTCTTCGGCATAATGGAGCGCCATACGGATGGCTTGAGCCATGTTTGCCATTAGAATTTTCTCCAGTCCGCATTTTCATTATTAACAAAAACATGGTCCCAAATCGCTCGACTCTCAGGATTTGGTTCGGCCCGAACTTCATTTGTGGCTTTTTTTACTTCTTCATCGTATTTTTTCCAAATCTCCTGAGCTTTTTCTTTGGTCAAGATTTTCTGGCTAATCAATTTTTCTTCAAAAATCGTAATACAATCGGGTTCGTTCTGATGCAAGTTGGCCCCATCTGCTGAAGAATGACCGTAAAGACGGCTCACCTTAAACTCCACCAGACTTGGCAATCTCGTCGTACGAACATATTCGAACTCACGTTTAAGTCCTAAATAGCTTTCAACAGGATCATTTCCATTATAAACAGCCGTCCGCATGCGAAAGGCTTTACCTCGATCCGCTATGTTTTCTTCACCGTGTTGGGTTTCATAGCGGGTTGAAATTCCCCAGCCATTATTTTGAACCGTAATGAGCATAGGTAATTCATTCCCTTTTCTTGTCGCCCAAATCAAAGAGCTCGCAAAATCTCCCTCTGCAGTTCCTGCATCCCCGCCAGTGACAATAGTAATTCCTTTTGAATTATGGCGTTTTTGTGCAATCGCCGTACCCACAGCAACTCCATACTGAATTTCAATGGGTGATGAAACTGGAGCTACATTCCACTCTGGATAAGCAAAATGACCCGCGAAATTTCTGCCACCTGTACACTTGTCAGTGGCCTTATTCATCATCAGTCTTATTGCATCAACCATAGGTAAGCCCAACGCCACCATTGTTGGCGTTGAACGATAATGAAGATGTAGCCAATCGTGCTCTATGCCCTGCCCGCAGTTCACAAGAAGTCCCAGTGGCACGCCAAAGGCCTCTTCTCCCGGACCGCCAATCCAGAAAAAACCTTCACCCAGTTTATAAATTTGGATAAGCCTTAATTCAAGAACGCGAGATTTAACCATCAGGTCAAAAATCTTAAGCTGAATTTTTGAATCTAACTTACCGTGTGACATCCGACACTTCACCCTTATCTTTTGATTCCGGGGCCATAGATTTTCTGTCGGGCTTAACCTTGACCTCACCCAACATGATGGGGGCGCCTTTCTGCAATTGGACAAAGTCAAAAGCAATATTCAAAGACTCTTTAATGTCAGAGCGCTTCATATATTCCGCCATTTTTTCTTCTTTGGAGCCATATCGAATACTTTTCTTTTCTTCTTTTTCCTTTTTTTCAATGTCAGTTTTTTCTTTCATCAATTCACTAAGTTTTGTAGTCTTGTTCTTTTCTTGATCCTTAGCTTTTTTAATTTCTTCAACCACCTTCTTAAATTCACTATCCTGAGAGATGCGTTTCAGCGATACTTCCCGGATCTCTTTGAGAACTTCGGGCTTAACTTTGTCCCACTTACCTGCACCATTTGTAACAAAAGCATCGGGAGAAATAAAAGGTTGGGTTGTCTTTGGCGCCAAAGAATAATCCAGTGTCTTCTCGCCCACATCGTCAGTCGAAAAAACTCCCGGAAAAACAATATCTGCGTCGACACCTTTATGCTGAGTGGTTGTCCCGCCAGGTATAAAAAACATCCCCACAGTCACTTTCGTAGCCCCCAGCTTACTAGGCAGTCTGCGCACACTTTGAATCGTGCCCTTTCCGAAAGTATGATCACCGCCCACTATGATGGCGCGGTCATAATCCTGAAGCGTTCCCGCTACAATTTCAGAAGCACTTGCTGAAATTCGACTTGTCAGAACCACTAACGGCCCCGACCAATCCACCTCGGCGTCGTCATCAGCTCTAATTTTTTCGCCCTCGGGACCTATTTCTTTTACAACGCCACCTTTTTTAAAAAATAATCCGCCGATGCTGACAGCATCATCTAAAGAGCCGCCGCCGTTAGTGGATAGGTCAAGCAGAATGGCATCGACATTATTCTGTCGAGCCTCTTTTAAAAGTTTCTTCATATCTTTGGCACAAGATCTGACTTGGCTAAACCGGCTGTCATCTCCTGAGCCACTGTAAAACGAAGGAAGGTTCACTAAGGCCACTTTCCTCTTTACCCCACCAATTTCGCGATCAACATAAGTAATACTTGCCGCGTCGTCTTCAAGACTAATTTTATCGCGCACTAAGATGACTTCAAATTTTGACTGTTCACTAGCTGTTTTCCTTAATACCGAAAGTCTAACCTTTGTGTTTTTGGCTCCTCTGATTTTTTTTACAACGTCGCGAAGCTCAACTTCTACAACATTTTCAAGGGTCCCCGACTCTCCTTGCCCGACCGCAATAATTTTATCTTTAGGCTGAAGCTTTCCCGATTTACCGGCGGCCCCACCAGGAATTAACTGCTCAATCACCGTAAATCCATCCTGAAAACTAAGCGTGGCGCCAATTCCCTCAAGAGACAAAGACATTTGGATTGAAAAGTCCTCGAGAGTGTCTTGCGATAGATAGTTAGAGTGGGGATCGAGTGACTTCGCAAAGGAATTAAGAAAAAGATCAAAAATTTCGTCATGCCTTTCTTGAATTGAGGCCTCTAATTTAGATTCGTATTTTTTTAACCCTCTCTGATAACGACGAATGACATTGCCTTTGGCCTCAGTGAGCGCCATATCGGTTTGCAAATAAGTCGAAATCTGAAACTGAAGGTATTTTTTGTGGTATTCGTCCAACTCTTTTGTATCCTTCGCAAACGATCTTTTTTCGGGATCCAAAATAATTTCTGTCTTTGGCTCAAATTTAAAACCGCTAGCTAAATATTTTGCAGTAAAGTCAGCACGCTCTTTAATTCTTTTTCCCAAAAGCGTGTCAATTTCATAAAGGGTGTCACATTTGTAGTCTTTAACTTTGGCTAAAATACCTCGAAGCTTAGTTTTAACTTGGACGACGTCGGCCTCTAAAAGATACAGTTTAGATCGATCTAAAGATTTCACGTACTGCTCTATTGTGCGTGTTTCTAAAATCTCGTAAACATCGGGCGGTAAAGTTTTTAAATGTTTGTAGTTGAGGTGATCCTTTAAAAACTGGGTTTGAATCAAAAATAAATATTCACACTGCAACCCTGCCGCGTAAGTCGGAAGTGGCAAAAATATAAATGACCAAAGAAAACTAACAGCTGCCAGTCCTGCTGAAATTCGCAAAGTATAATTCACAAAATTTCCTTCGTTTAAAGTTAGTACTATATAGTTCTAATTCTGCTATAAGTATCGGAAGAAGTTGACTTATCTGTAAGGTGTGTGCAGCGCAATAACAATAAATTAAGCGCTCTTAGCTTTTGGCGCTTTTTGAGAGGTTTTCTTCGACGCTTTCTTGGTTTTTTGTTTTGACGCAATTAACTCTAAAGCCTTTTTTAAATCGAGACCTTTGGGATCTTCGTCTTGCAGTGATATATTAGCTTTACCATACTTCAGATAAGGCCCGTATTTTCCCTCCATGAGGTAAATCTCAGTACCCGACTCAGGATGTTTGCCAAGTTCGTTTTTAACTGATGACCGACCACGACCCTTCTTCTCTTGAGACAAAAGTTCGATGGATCGGTCTAGCGTAACTTCTAAAAAATTCTCGGCTTTGGGCACGGAGCGGTAGTCACCATCACAAACAACATAGGGTCCAAATCTGCCAAGGCCCAGTTTAATTTCTTTACTATTTTTAGGAAAAATACCTAGAGTTTTAGGGAGAGATAATAATTCTAGAGCCTGAGGCATGGTAATTTTAGTAGGGTCAATTATCGGCGGAATCGACATGCGCTTGACCTTTTCTTGATCTGAATCCCCCAACTGAACGTAGGGTCCGTAGCGGCCCGTTAATACATAAATTGACAAACCCGTTTTAGGATCTTTGCCCAAAGCATCAGCCCCATTTATTTTTTGATCAATTAGCTTGTTCGCAATGTCCGCTGTGATATCGGCAGGACTTTGACTTTCTGGAATACTGGCGCAGACCTCTTCACCCTTTTCTGTTCTGCAAACATATGCGCCATACCGACCCACCCTGAAGATGAGATTTTTAAATCCAGGCAAATTAATCGTTCGTGCTTGATCCGCATCGATGGCCTTTTCTTGCGCCTTAACCAAAATTTTTAAGCCTTCTTTGCCATTATAAACTGTATCTAAATATTTGACGATATCCAAATCTCCATCCGCGATATCATCCAGGGCTTTTTCCATATCAGAAGTAAAATGCACATCGACATACTTAGGCAGATTTTTTCTTAAAAGATCACTCACTACAATCGCCGTAAAAGTAGGCACCAAGGCATTATTGACCTTACGCACGTAGCCTCGATCGACGATGGTACTTAGGATGGCCGCATATGTTGATGGACGTCCAATGCCCTCTTTTTCCATAAATTGCACAAGACTTGCTTCTGAAAATCTCGCTGGTGGGCGGGTTTCATGTCCCGATGGAATAAGTTCGGCACACTTTATCTTGTCGCCCTTATTTAATTGGGGAAGTCTATTTTCTTTTTCGCTCAAAGCATCGTCCTGCGATTCTTCGCTCTCGACATACGCTTTTAAAAATCCCGGAAACTCAATAATCATTCCACTGGCTGAAAATACGGCGTCCCCAACTTGCATTTTTACAGAGGTTTGTTTTTGCCGAGAGTCTACCATTTGGCTACCAACAGTACGCATCCATATAAGTTCATAAAGCTTTAGCTGCACTCCCTTGAGGCCCGCATCGTCAGGGTAAACAAACTCTTGTCCAGAGGGACGAATAGCCTCGTGAGCTTCCTGGGCACCTTTTACTTTTTTAGCAGCAAAAAGGCGCGGCTCCTTCGGCAAATACTCTTTGCCGTATTTATCTAATATGCAGTTGCGAGCCGCTTTAATGGCTTGTTCTGAAAGAAAGGTAGAATCCGTCCGCATGTAGGTAATGAGTCCTTCTTCGTATAATTTCTGTGCCACACTCATTGTTTCGCGCGCACTTAAGCCTAGTTTTCTGTTAGCATCTTGTTGCAATGTTGAGGTAATAAATGGCGCTGCGGGCTTGCGGAACACGGGTCTTTCCTCAACCTCGGTAACGCTAAAGTCCTTACCCTTAATTTCATCAATTATTTTTTGAGACTTTTTCTCATCTAAATAGAGATGCTTTTTACTTTCGGGTAAAACCTCACCAGTTTTATCATCGAAATCTTTTCCGATGATGATTCTCTTGTCGCCGTACTGACTGAGTCTCGCATTAAATCCAATTTTAGATTTTTCGCACCGACCCTCAATTCCCCAATAAGAGGACGCCTTAAAGGCGAGTCGCTGAAACTCCCTTTCAACAATAATTTTTACCGCGACAGACTGCACTCGACCTGCAGAAAGGCCATAAGCGATTTTCTTCCAAATTAATGGAGAAAGAGTGTAACCCACAAGACGATCCAATATACGTCGAGCCTCTTGCGCCCTTACCAAATTCTCGTCAACATCTCTGTGGCTCTTAAATGCTTTTTGAATGGCTTCTTTGGTGATCTCATGAAACACCACACGCTTTACGGGCACCTTGGGTTTCAAGACTTCTAATAAGTGCCAGCTAATGCTTTCTCCCTCGCGGTCTTCGTCCGTCGCGAGTATTAATTCATCAGCATCCTTTAGCGCCGCTTTAAGTTGACCCACGATTTTTTCTTTAGACCGGGGAATCAAATAGACGGGTTCAAAATCTTTATCTACATTCACACCAAAATGAGACCATTTCTCTTTTTTAAATTTTTCAGGCATAGCTTTGGCAGATTCAGGCAGGTCTCGAACATGGCCCATACATGATTGAATCGTATATTCT
>ENA-ORBV01002638-ORBV01002638.1-microbial-mat-metagenome-genome-assembly--contig:-NODE-2638-length-37497-cov-12.417611_pt1 | contig 37497 bp, 38 predicted proteins | sample MGYA00237777_ERZ505514 | MGnify/ENA primary metagenome ERZ505514 (study PRJEB26160, sample SAMN06269048) | microbial mat metagenome | isolation source: Oligotrophic lake microbial mat | place... | reverse complement strand
TTTTAATTATACGGCGACCACCGAGATCTACACCTCTCTATTCGTCGGCAGCGTCAGATGTGTATAAGAGACAGCCAACACCGATCGCTGGGCAAACACGGGCAAATTATCCGCTTCTCCAGAGAGCGTGGCAATCAAACTATCCTTAGGCTGCTGCTGAAAGAACTCATACAGCGCTGGCACCGAGCCAGTCACCAGCCCCGCTTTGGTAAAATGCTTCTGCCAAAAGATCTGCGGATAAAACACTAGCGGCATTGCGACTAAAACAGCAATACCCCAGCCAATGAATCTCGCCTGTCTACCGCGCCAGCGCGTTTGATAGGCACGAACCGCTGCATCAATCAGCATACACAACGCCAGTCCACCCGCGATCGCCACCACCATCCGCAAGGTGTGCATGGTATAACGACTGGGCAGAAACAAGCGAAACAGCAGCGCATGAGCCGCCAGAAAAAGCGCGATCGACGCGACCAACATCTGCGGCAGTAACACTAAATCAGGACGACACTGCTTGACCAACGGAAACTGACGTGGAAAAAACCACAGCACAGGCAGCAGCAGCCCAACGCTTACAATCACCGGATTCAGCGATAGCCCCAGCCCACTGTGAATGCCATCAAACCAGAAGTTCAGCGGGTCACGATCGTTAAAATAGGAAATCCGTCCAAACGGCGCTTGAAATTCAGGCATGGCTCTTGCCTGCGCCACAGTCACCAGCGGGTCAAACTCAGCCTGCCCCAGCAAACCAAAGGGAATGAGCACCAGTCCAGCCACCACCACCCCAGCCGCCAGCAAAAGGTAATCACGTCGCTGCTGCGATAACCGCAAACGTCCCTTCGACCACCCCACCAGCCGCACCGCTAACACCCCTACTGCCACAAACATCATCGTCGGATAGAACAACCCAATCAATCCAAGTGCCACGATCGCCAAAACATCATCAATCCACAGGTTCGTAACCGTTGCAGCGTATGGGTGCCCCTCATCCCCAGCCCGTCTCCCCAAGGAGAAGGGAGACCGTTTAAGCTTCCCTCTCCCCAGGGAGAGGGATTGAGGGTGAGGGCTGTCATTCCCACCTGTCAGCGTTGCATCGCCCGTGTTTTTGTGCGCGCCACGCCCCAAATAATAGAGAAAGGCGAAGAAAAATGGATAGACAAACGCGCGTGGAGTTGCGGAGTTGACATCATCCGTCAGCCAGAGATGCTGGTTAAACAGCAGCGTGGAGACAAATGCCACCGCTGGCACGGGCAAAAGCTGCAAGCAAAAGGCAAAACAGTAGACCGTTGTCACCAGCGTTAACGCGATCGGCAACAGCTTGTTCAATAACACAGGCGACATGCCCAAAGGCGCGATGCCCTGATAGAGCGCCGTATACCCAATGGGCGAGATCGATGAGTGATACGCCACATTCAGGTCATTTGGCAGCAACGTCGAATCCGTAAAGCGCTGCATCCAGAACATATACATCCCAGCATCGGCTTGCATGATGTACTTGCTAGCAAATGCCGCCTTGAGCCAGATCACACTGTAGCCCGCTGCAAAGACCAGGCTGAGTGCAAGCCAAAAGTTTGAGGAGATACGTTTCATGCCAGCCGTTTCTACCCAATACGGGTTTAGCTCAGTCCCTTCAAGCGAGTGTGGCACCGATCGCGCTGGCTCCATACCACCCAACGCTTCAGGCTTACGCCAAACGAACATCTCCGTTAAGATACACCATCCGCCAAGGCGATCGCATGAGCGCACGCTTAAAACTTCCAGCGTGAACGCCCGCATTCTACGTTCCATCCATCAACTCTAAACGTTCGTCGTTGCAGCTTAAACCTCGACCATTCCAGTTCAGAACTCGACGATTGCCGTTTGAAACAAAAACGATGCCACTTAAAACAGGAACGATGCTGTTTCAGATAGGAACGATCGCACTTGAAACAGGAATGATGTCATCTGAAATAGGAACGGTGCTGTTTGAAACCGGAACGATCGCATTTGAAACCGGAATGATCGCACTTGAAACCGGAATGATGTCATCTGAAATAGGAACGGTGCTGTTTGAAACCGGAACGATCGCATTTGAAACCGGAACGATGTCACTCAAAACAGGAACGATTCCTTCGGAACGCTATGCGATCGCACTTGAAACAAAGACGATCGCATTCTGAACTAAACAAGCCTGATGCGCGGTTCTAAGAAACCGGGTTTCTAAAGCAACTTGGTGGCTCAACCGATCGCGTCTCTCAAAGAAACCCGGTTTCTAGGGATTACCTGGGCGATCGCCCAATCCCTGAAGTACGCTAGGCATAACGATCGCAGGAATGGATGCCCCCATGACCGGAGCCGAACCGTTTATCTTTGGTACGTTGAAAGCCTTTTTGGCAAGCAAAGCGGCTGAGAAGGCGCAGGAGAGTCTTGCAGGCGAAATCACTAAATCTGCCTGGAACAGCAGCGCGGCACAGGTGAAACAGGGGACGTTTACGGATCAGATCAAGCAGGCAATTTTTAATGCCTCCGGGCAATACATCAGCAGCTACGCCGATCGTCATGGCATTCTCAAAGTGCTGGGCATGACCGAACCAGTCTGGATCGAAGACATCTACACCAGAGTGCAGTTTTTGAATGACGATGGTGTTCGGCAGTATCTCTCGCTCGAAAATCTGGAAGAGGCGTATCGTCAGACACAGCAACGACGGTTTCAGTCTGAAAAATGTGCGAAACGCGATGGGTTAGAGGTGGGGAATGAGCAGCAATATCTTATGGTGCTGGGACAACCGGGCGCAGGTAAGTCTACGTTTCTGCGTCGCATTGGGTTAGAAGCATTGAAGCGCGAGGATTCAGGCTATCGGCACAACTGTATTCCTGTATTTTTGGAACTAAAACGGTTTAACACGGGAACGGTGGACATTGAGCAAGCGATCGCGCGGGAATTCGAGACCTGCAATTTTCCCGATCCGGCACGCTCGGCAAAACGCCTACTAGAAGATGGCAAATTGCTGGTGTTGCTAGACGGTCTGGATGAAGTGCCGACGCAACAGATAGATCAGGCGATGACGCAGATCCAGGATTTTTGCGATCGCTACAAACACAATCGCTTCATTGCCTCCTGCCGCACAGCAGCCTACCGCAGCCGCTTTCGCCAGTTTCGCGATGTCATCATGGCGGACTTTGGCGACGAGCAAATTCAGCAATTTATTACCAACTGGTTTCGCTCGAAAGAGGATCAACACGTTGGTACAGCCGCAAAGTGTTGGGAATTATTGCAACAGTCGGACTATGCTTCCACTCGCGAATTGGCGCAAACGCCGCTGTTGCTAACTTTTCTCTGTCTAGTCTTTGACGATGCTCAAGCCTTCCCCAAGCAGCGAGCAATCCTCTACAAAGATGCGCTGGATGTGCTGCTCAAACGTTGGGCAGCCGAGAAACGCATTCAGCGCGACCCCATCTATCAAGACCTGACCCTGACGCTGGAAGAAATGATGCTGGCAGAAATTGCCTACACCTGCTTTGAAGTCGATCGTCTCTTCTTTTCCGGGCGCGAAGTGATCGAGCAAATCCGTACCTTTCTCGCTAACAACCTGAATGCTCCCAAACACTTGGACGGCGATGCTATTTTGAATGCTATTCAAGTGCAGCAGGGCATCTTGGTTGAACGCGCCAGAAATGCCCTATCTTTTTCGCACCTGACGCTTCAGGAATATCTCACCGCACAGCACATTACCGACAACAATCTGATTGATCAATTAGTCACTGACCATTTGTGTGATCAGCGCTGGCGCGAAGTGTTCTTGCTGATTGCTGGACTCATGCGCGGCGGAGCCGATGCTCTGTTGTTGCAGATGGAAACAGCCGCATCTCATTTCATCAATACCGACAGGCTTAAAAACCTGCTGCACTGGACTGAGCAAGCAACAGAGGGTTCTGAAGGAGACTTTAAACCTGCGGCAAAGCGATCGGCTGCCCTCTCCCTCGACCTCGACCTCTCCCTCTTCCTCGACCTCTCCCTCGACCTCTCCCGCTCCCTCTCCCTCGACCTCTCCCTCGACCTCTCCCGCTCCCTCGACCGCTCCCTCTCCCGCTCCCTCTCCCTCGACCTCTCCCTCTCCCTCGACCTCTCCCGCTCCCGCTCCCGCTCCCGCTCCCGCTCCCTCTCCCTCTCCCGCTCCCTCGACCGCTCCCGTGAATTTGAAAAAATAAAAATCTTTAAAGCCGTCGATTTTGCCGCGCTCATCGATCAGCTAACGGCACTAGAAGCTGAAATTCCCTCCAAAGATGCTCCAGTTGAAGTACGTCGGGCATTTGTCGATCACCTTCTCCAAATCTGGTGCGATGCCCTTGGGCTTAATCCAGAGTGGCTCACTTTATCTGAAGCCGAAGTCGAATCCTTGAACAATTACCTCTATGCCAACGAACTCATCGTGCGGTGCAAAGAAGCGGCTGTGCGGGTGTCGCCGCAGGTGTGGGCGGGCATTGAGGAGAGAATGCTTACAGTAAGAGATGAGGGGTGAGGGATGAGGGAAGAAGGTAAAAATTCTTGGAAGAGTCTTCTGTGAAGTTACCAAAGCGTGAGTTTGCGGTGATTGAGCCAGAAAAGCTGACGGCTTACTTGCTAAACCTCAATCATCGTCGTGGTGGAGCAAAAGCCCGGTTACTGTTAAGGTTCGGCTACAGTCTTAAAGACTGGCAGCAGCTAGAAGCTGACATCCGCCAATACCACTTAGCGGCTGATGTAGCGGTGATTCGCGAAACGCCCTACGGTACTCGGTACGAAATCTAGACTGCTTTACAAACTCCCACAAACGAATCGCTAACAGTAAGAACCGTTTGGCAAATTGATCACGGACAAACAGTTCCACGCTTGATTACACTGGTTCCAGATTAGAACGGAGGTAGACCGTATGAACTTTCAACTCTACACAGATGTCGTACTGCAATCCGATTTGCCTGAAGAAGGGCTACGCGCAGGCGATATCGGTACTGTCGTCGATCGCCACGATGTAGCAGATCTAGCACCAGGCTACAGCGTTGAGTTTTTTGATATGCTCGGTCAAACCGTTGCCATCGCTACGCTCCCCGGTAGTTTGTTGCGTGTGCCGACTCACAGCGATCGACCCACTGTGCGATCAGAAGCCCTCTCAGCATGAAGGACTATCACATCAACGTCTTTTACAGCGACGAAGACGAAGGCTACATCGCCGATATTCCAGACTTGAAATACTGCTCTGCCTTTGGTGACACAGCAGAAGCAGCCGTTCACGAAGTTCTCAAGGCAAAAACGGCTTGGCTCGAAACGGCAAACGCCGAGGGCAAACCGATTCCACTACCCAAATATCGCTCTGCAATTTATCAGATCGCGTCGTGACTCATTGAGATTCTCTCTAGCCGCGACTGAGAAATTGAAATCGTTTACAGAGGTAAACCAATGGCACAGCTAACAGAATGGCAGGCATTTGAGGCAATGGTGCGCTTCTTGGAAGGAGTGTACGATCGCACGCAATCCGATGATATTGGTGGACTATTGTCCGATCTACTCATCTCCGAGGCAACCGAAACTGCCGATCCCGCTGCTTGGGAGGACTGGATGAACAGTGTGCAAACGGTACTGTTGATTAAAGCTGGCAAATAGTGAACGCAAGATCCCCGACTTCTGCGAGAAGTCGGGGATCTGAACAGCCAATAGTCACTGATTTAGCTAAAATTCCTAAGTAGCAACATTTCGATCTTCGCCATGACAAACCGACTAACAGCCGCGATCGCCGCCGTTTCTCAACTACCAGAATCAGAGCAGGATGCGATCGCGGCGTTGATTTTGGAGAAGCTTCACTCAACGGGACGCTTGACTATACTTTCGTCTCAGGAGGCAAATCACCAGCCGACAATCGCCAGCGACCAAATCACGGGACTTTTTGCGGACGAGCCGGAGTTGATGGAACAGGTTATGCAATCGATTGAACACGATCGCGACTACGATCTTCAACAAAGCCTTGGATAAAGCACTTTTAGACACCGATATCCTGTCAACCATCAACGCATTCAGTCCCTTGGTTATGGGCTAAGGCTTGATAACTGGCGATCGTAGTACAAGCCATGATAAACTATCACATCAACAGCTTTTATAGCGACACAAACGAAGTAAAGCCTTCTAGAGATCGAGCGTCGTCATCTCGCCAGCATCGTTGATTTGGATAACTGTTCCAACCGACAACGACGCTAAGAGGACGCTAACTTTCATGATTAGAGGCATAAGGCAATGGGGTCTGGTGCTGCTTGAGTCTAAGACGACGATTCTGATCGTTAGATTGTTAAGGTTTTGCTGATAGGGCATGTTCTTATCAGCCGTGATCAAGGCATCAAACGGGTGATTTTCAGCGAGTGTAAGGAGTTCTCGATCGCTGCAACCCCTCCAGCCCATATCGTTCACATTGCTGACTGAGTGACCTGCTTCAATCAAGGGTTGTTTAAGTCTGCGACTCAAAAGATTTTCGTCAAGGAGTACTAACACCAGGATTTCGCTCTCGATCAAGCATCACTCTGGCGATCGTTTCTAAAACCTGGATGGCTTGGGCTTGCAGGTAGGGAAAGTCATTGATAAATTCAGCGAGACCCTCTTCACCTTCCAGGTAATCAAAAAAGGTTTGTAAGGGCACACGCGTCCCGCAAAAGACAGGCACACCACTCATGATGTCTGGATCGCGGTGAATAATTTGACGGCTCTGCAAAATCTCCTGAACGTCCATAGGAAAAAGAGATGGATTAGCCCTACTCGCTTTTATTTTGACACGATCTCCCTCCCCTGTACCGCACTACGCATCGCTCTAGCGCCTGACGTTGCCTGAGTAATTAAACTCTTGCACTTTCAAAACCCTCAAGTATAATCGCAGCAAACATTGTGAGGACTTTGAGGCTATGAATAAAGGTGAACTGATTGATCAAATTGCTGCAACTGCAAACGTCACGAAAAAGGATGCAGACGCAGTGCTAAGCGCGACTCTAGAAGTCATTCTGGACACGGTGGCGGCCGGAGAAAAAGTGACGCTAGTTGGCTTTGGCACGTTTGAAGCGCGCGATCGCAAGGCGCGAGAAGGACGTAACCCTTCAACCGGCAAACCAATCCAGATTCCAGCCACCAGAGTGCCCGCCTTCAGCGCTGGCAAAGTCTTCAAAGAGAAGGTGCTTGAAAAGGCATAACCATTTGTCGTCAGAGACTACAGACAGCACTCGATCGATGAAGGGTTTAGCCTTTGGCAATGAGTCTTTGGCGCTTACCAACCGACTGCTGAATGCTAAACCCCCATCAGTTCGCTGCCTCTGGTTTATTAGCCTTAGCAGCCGTAAACGTCATATCCTTTACTTCACCAGGCGCACCCATTAGTTTTGCTTCACCTTGATTGTAGGAGACGGATACAGCACCCGCATTACCCGCTTGCAGCACCAGCGACTTCTGAGCCGTCCAGGTTTTTTGCTCGCCCTTTTTCAAAATGCCTTCAAACTCGGTTTTGCCATCCGCAGTGACTTGAAACCAGGATTCATCTGTAAGGTTAACAGCGACTTGAATCGGTGAGCTTGTCGCTGGTTTGGCTTCAGATTGAGCAGATGCAGTCGGTGAGGGGTTGGGTGAGACTGGAGGAGAGGGGGAGCTAGTAGGGACGGCGGCGAGACTCGGCTGTGGTGTGGAAGCGGCTGGATTAGGATTGGTTGGGGGCGTTTCAGCTTCCTGTGACTCAGTGGCTGCCTGAGGGCGGTTTAACACGTTGACCAACCCAACACCCAGCAGGAGTGCAGCGGCAGTTCCCAGAAGCACCCAGGGCAGATACGAACGCACAGCACGAGGGGCGCTGCGCTGAATGTACTCTGGCGGCACATCGATTGGCTCCGCAACGGAGTTTTCAACCAGGTTTGGCTCAACCATCGGACGGGCGATCGTGGGTTGGTCAGCAGTGGACTGTTGTTCCACGTGTGGACGCTCCAATGCCAATGCTCTTCGTTCAACGACAAACAAGGGCTGCGGCGAAAAGGTTTTGGCTAGCGCAACACCATCTAGCCCGATCGCGTCTGCGTGGCGACGAATGAAGCCTTGCACAAAGACGGGTTCTGGCAGTCGCTCCACCTGCCCTTCTTCCAGCGCTTGTAAAAGGCGAAGCGGAATGTAGGTTTTAACCGCAATTTCGTCTAAAGAAACGCCTCGTTCCTTACGCTCTCGACCGAGATATGCGCCGATCGTTTTGAGTTGCTCCACCTGAGTAGCATCGAGCTCCTTCTCCTTCATTGATCTCCCCTACAGTCCTTTAAAACGCGTGTTGACTCTGATGTTAGTAAAGCAGTCTGGTGTCAATGAGTAAACCCGCAAGCATCACAGCACTGGTAGAAATTCCGGCAGGTTAGTATGATAGGGAAGATCGTAAAGCGATGTAAAGCAAATAAAAAGAAACGTAATCATTATCTGACGGAGAACATGTAACCAGAAAGTCATCTCTTCTTTTGAAGGGGATGGAAGACGTTTTGAGTTTTGTTCAGCGCTGCTTGACGCTTTCGCTTTTTTCCTCAACGCGCCATTCTCTTCCAGCTTCACTACCAAAGAAAGACCTGAATGCAGGTGTAACCAGAGAGAATTGACACTCGGAAGCGTTTTTCTCTCCATTCAAGCTTTATGAACATTGACCACATTTGTTTCTATGTCAAGGACGCGATCGCAACGCGTGACTGGTTCGTCCAGAAATTGGGGTTTCGCTCTGTAGGGAGCAGCGTCAGTCGTAGTCGTGCAGTTGAAGTCGTCAATGCGGGCACGATCTATTTCGTGCTCTGTGCTGCCGTAGATGCTTGCAGCCCGGTTGCTACATTTTTGCAGCGCCATCCGTCTGGGGTTGCCGATGTCGCCTTTTGTGTAGAGGATATTGCAGCCACGATCGCCCACGCGATGCAGCACGGTGCAACGCTGCTACAACCGCTGCAAACGCAAGTTCAGGTGCAAGGAACGCTGAAATGGGCAACGCTGGCTGCTGGCGGTGATCTGACTCACACGTTACTAGAACGCACGGGCGTTACGTCGCTGCTGCCTCAGTCCACAGCAACACTAGCGGCTGTGCTCATCACTCAGCCTTGCTTTAACAAAAAATCGTCTGTCTTGCCCGTTGAAATGGATGATGCAAGCAATGTTGGTCTCTTTACAGGCATTGACCACGTGGTCTTGAACGTGGCTCAAGGTGAACTGGGACGATCGATCGCCTGGTATGAAAAAGTCTTAGGCTTTCAACCCCAGCAAGGCTTTGCTATTCAGACCACTTACTCAGCCCTATGCAGCCGAGTGATGCGTCATCCTGCCAGCGGGGTACAGTTGCCCATTAACGAACCCGCCTCGCTAAACTCGCAGATTCAGGAGTTTCTGGCGGTCAATCGCGGTTCAGGGGTACAGCACATTGCGCTCGAAACAACCGACTTGGTGCAGGCGATCGCAGCCCTGCGGCAGCGGCACCTGCCGCTCATCCACATACCTGACACCTATTACGCGCAGCTACGGCAACGGTCTGGGTTAGCCCTATCAGACATGCTCATCAGGCAGCTAGAGCAGCAGCAAATCCTAGCCGACTGGCAGCCAGATACACAGCAAGCTGTCTTGCTCCAAACCTTTACTCAGCCCATTTTTGACGAGCCAACCTTTTTCTTTGAACTCATTCAACGGCAGACAAGCACCGATCGCTCAGAGCGGGCGCAAGGCTTTGGCGAAGGTAATTTTCGCGCCCTTTTTGAAGCGATCGAGCGCGAGCAAATGAAGCGAGGCAGTTTACACACCCATTCCTAGCGACATTAGCGTAGGAAACCGCTGACCAACCACAGGATAAAGAACGCCACCACACTCACGAAGGCATTGGGATTCAAACCAACGCTGGTGATCTGTGTTTGTAACGCCGTGCCCAGCAGTCCTCCAGCCAAAAAGCCGATTATCAGACCCGATAGACCTAGCAGTACCGTGCGACCCAGCTTACGCTCTTTGCGGTAGAGAAAGTAGAAGCTTGCGCCCATGCCCAAAATGAGTGCCATTTGCACGACGTTAGCGCTGGGAACAGCAATCACCAAGGCACTCAGCGCGGTGAGAACGCCTGCTGGTAGCAGCACATCCGTTCGGCTAGGAGTATCAACAAAGCGCTGTAGCCATGCCGATCCTTGACTGGCTGGCGCAGGGGGTGGGCTTGCAGGGGGTGGCACGACTTTTTCAGGAAACCGAATGCGATCGGGCACCTTAATTTTGCCTTCCTGCCGCAACCGCAGCCGATCCATGAAAACGGCATCATAGGCGGCTTCGATGCTTTCTAGCTGCTTGCGATCGCCCTGATGTTGAGCAAACAGTCGATTGCGAGCATCTTGAATTTCCTCAAAGCTGGAAGCCTCTGTTACCCCAAGCTGTTCGTATGGACTTTGGCTACTCATGGTTTGCTTCTCAACCTCTATTCCAAGCTAACTTAGTCTGATACCTGTTCACAAGCATTTTTAGAATTGATCGCAAAATTTCAGCCCTGTTTAGCCAGCGGTCGATCGTCCCACTTTTAACCAGTTCTTCAGTAAACATGGCGATTGCCCAAGACACACCGCAAAAGCTGAGTCATACTATTGCTGATAAGAGTACTGATGAGAGGCTGTATGCTCTGTAATAGCAAATTAGGTAGAGAGTAATAAAGCATTGCTGTCGTAAATCTGTCTAGCAAGGGCATACTTAACCATCAAGCAGTTCATTGACAATTGTTTAGAATGTTGGATGCATAGCTTGATTTAGCATAATCGCTTGTCAGCGTTGTGTCGCTACCTTTCTGGTGCTGCTGCGTCTACTCTACTCGTTCAGTTCTATTCTTCCTCCAAACGCAAGGTTATGGCTATGGCTCCAGCCAAGATTCTCGTAGTTGATGACGATCCTGCAATCCGGAATCTCATTCATCGCTTTTTAACCAAGCAGAACTATCAGATGGAATCAGCCGAGGACGGCAAGAGTGCCTTGGCAACCTTTGAGCTTTTCAACCCAGACCTTGTGATTCTGGATGTGAACCTACCGGATGCCAACGGTTACAACCTCTGCCAGGAGATGCAAAGCCGCACGAATGTTTTTATCCTCATGCTCACAAGCCGCACGGATGAGGCGGATAAAATCAAAGGCTTCTCGCAGGGCGCTGACGATTATATCACCAAACCGTTTAGCCTGGGCGAGTTAGGCGTTCGAGTGGGAGCGATCTTAAAGCGTCAACGCCCAGTCACGTCAGCCGAGCAGCAGTGCCTCATGTTTGACCAACTGATGATTGATCCGGTGCGGCGTGAGGTGAAGTTTAACGATGACATCATCCCCCTGACAGCGCTGGAATTCGATCTGCTCCATTTTCTAGCGAGTCATCCTGGTCGCGTGTGGCGGCGCGCTGAGCTGATTCAAGAAGTCTGGGACTATGAATACGTCGGTGATCAGCGGGTTGTGGACGTACACATCGGTCAGATTCGCAAAAAGATTGAGATTGACACCAGCCAGCCAGCTCTCATTCAGACCGTGCGGGGTGTTGGCTATAAATTTGAGGCACCTGGCAGTGGCAAGCCAGAAGCCAGCGCGCAGTAAACAATTCCAGGCAATGGGGCTATGACCAACGTGGCAACAGTGGATACCAAGAAAATTTTGGTGGTTGAGGATGATCCAGCGATCCGTAATTTAATTCAACGGTTTCTCAGCAGCAAGCAACCCTATCAGGTGAAGTCTGTTGCAGACGGCAAAAGCGCGATCGCCAGCTTTAAGGAGTTTGACCCCGACCTGGTCATTCTAGACATTAATCTACCTGATACCACCGGTTTGCAGCTTTGTCGCGAGATGCAAGCGGCGACCAATGTGTGCGTGCTCATGCTAACAAGCTCCACCGATCAGGCAGCGAAGCTCAAAGTGCTTTCTGACGGTGCCGATGACTACATGACTAAACCGTTCGATTTAGAAGAATTGGCAGTCCGGGTTGAGGTTGTGCTGAGACGGATGCGAGAGCGCACCTCGCTACAGGAAAAACCACTGCTCTTTAACGGACTGATGATCGATCCGCCCAGACGCGAAGTAAAGCTCAACGGCGAACTTGTGCGGCTTACAGCCCTCGAGTTCAACCTGCTGCATTTTCTCGCCAGCCATCCTGGGCGCGTGTGGACGCGTGCTGACCTAATTCACGGAGTTTGGGGTCATGAGTTTGTTGGTGATCCCCGTGTTGTCGATGTCCACATTGGTCAAATTCGCAGCCACATCGAAGTGGACACCAGCCAACCTACGCTCATCCATACCGTACGAGGGGTTGGTTACAAGTTTGAAGCGCCCGACAACGAGGCTGTGCCGGAGACCGTGAGCGCTTCCTAGCTCGCTGCCTCACCATCAGCCATGAGCGTGAGTCAGCCACGACCCATCGCTGTTTCCCTACCAGGTGGGATCAGCATAAAGGTTGACTGTCAGACGCGATCGTCCATCTGGCACGGCACTAATGCAGCTACAGACGGACTCTTCGCCATCAAGCTCGACCTCACAGGCATGGCAAGAGCCCATCAAGCAGCCTGTGGGGATCGATACCCCTGCACGATCGGCGACACGCAGCAGCGACTCCCCAGGCTGCGCGTCAATGGTCACATCGTCAGGCAGAAAGTGAATACGAACGCTCATAGATGATGACCTGAACTGTAAGCTTGGGACTCAAACTCTAAAAGTCAAAAGGCATCGGACTTACGCACTTGCCCCCCCGACCCCCAATCCTGGGGGCTTTAAAAAGCTTGGTTCCCCCAAATTTGGGGGCTAGGGGCGCGTTACGACAGTTTTTGCGTAAATCCTAAGGATCGTGGATTAAATAAAACCGACAAATTGTTCGTAGGTAGGGGCGCACAGCCGTGCGCCCCTACGGAAAACGCCGAGGTGATTAAATTCTTGTTCCTAAGGCAGTGACTTTTGAATCTTAACGTCTAACTCTTAGCGTCAGACTGTTTACTCAAAAGCTTACGTCTCCTTCCTTAGGCGATGAGTGGTTCAGAGCCAGCCGTAAGTAAGGCGATCGTGCCCTCACTTAGGATCGTGGATTCAATAAAACCGACAAATTGTTCGTAGGTAGGGGCGCGCGGCTGTGCGCCCCTACGGAAAACGCCGAGGTGATTAAATTCTTGTTCCTTAGTAACATACTGAAGAAGAAACTCAATTTCTAAGCCCGCACTGCAGCCGCAAAGCGAATTTTTAGATAGTCGTCTTCCATTTTTGCGCCCGCAGGCTCCAGCGCGGCTAATGCCTGTGGCAGCACCAGATTGCGACGATGATTGCCAATGCGGATATTGAGTTCATCACCAGATTTGCTCAGTTCGATTTGGTGTTTTTCAATGCCCGGTAAGTAAACTTCTAAGCTGTACTGCTGTTTGTCTTGCACCACTCGCAGCGTGGTTTCTTTGTAGTAGACTTGCGCCGGATCTTCGTTGTTGGGATAGAGGGTCTCTTTGAGGCGATCGAGCGCTGCCAGTCCACACATTTCTTCGGAATATAGCGGCACTTCTTTAATCGGTAGCGGCGAGAAGTTTGCGTGGATTTCCTGGCGATACTGCTGCTGCTGCTCTTTCCAGCGTAGGAAGAACGGATCAGAGACGGAATCAGGAAGGATCCGGTTGGCGACAACCATATCCGTTGCGACGTTGTACAGGCTCAGATAAGCGTGAGCGCGAAGCGATTCCTTGATGACCATCTTTTCTGGATTCATGACCAGCCGCACCGAGGTTTGAGTCGCATCGGTCAGCACTTTCTCTAGCGCCTCGATTTGCTCGTAAAACTCGTAGGGCGCATCCATGACCTCTTTGTCAGGCAGTGAGAAGCCTGCGATCGGTCGAAAAAACGGCTCTACCAGCGGACGGAGTGCCACCGAAATGCCCTGAAAGGGTTTGTAGAACTTTCGCATGTACCAGCCGCCGACTTCAGGCAGGCTCAACAGTCGCAGCGCCGTTCCCGTCGGGGCAGAGTCGATGATCAACACATCGTATTCGCCTTCGTCGTAGTGACGCTTCATGCGCACCAAGCCAAAAATCTCGTCCATGCCGGGGAGGATTGCCAGTTCTTCTGCCTGCACGCCATCCATGCCACGTGCCTGCAAAACCTGGGTAATGTAGCGCTTTACGGCACCCCAATTGCTTTCCAGTTCCTTCAGGGCATCCAGTTCGGCTCCCCAAAGGTTGGGACGCACAAGTTTAGGATCGTGCGCCAGTTCTATGTCAAAGCTGTCTGCCAGGGAGTGAGCGGGGTCGGTGCTGAGCACAAGCGTACGATAGCCCAACTCGGCACAGCGTAGTCCAGTCGCCGCCGCAACAGAGGTTTTGCCTACGCCTCCCTTGCCCGTCATCAAAATTACGCGCATGGCGATCGAACCTTTGCTGAGAATTGTTTACGTTCTTTCACTTTATCGAGTTTTTAGCCGAAAGTGCTGCTTCAACACGTCCAAACGCGAACATCGCCAGTCATCAATGTGAGAGGTAATGAGTCCCTGTGCATTGAGGGTCAGTTCGCTCCAACCAGGAATGGTAATACGCGGCTGCCACGGTAGCGGGGTGTTCCAGCTTAGTGTCCAGTCAGTGCGGATAGTACCGCCTGTTTGCTCAATGCTGTGCAACTCCATGCGGCAATGACGAAACCAGGTTTGGACAAAGGCGATCGTTTGCTTGTAGCGATCGACCCCTCGAAACTCACTCGTTGGATCTTTAAAGTACACATCCTTAGCGTAGATACTGTACGTTTGATCAGCCGGGAACCGATGGTAGTCGTCTTTGAGAACTTGCAGAATGTCCATAAGACGTAAAGGGAAAAATTTTGAGTTTTGAGTTAATTCTGACTTCTGACTCCTCCTCACTCCTCACCTTTAGTCGTCATAGCGCATGAGCTTGCGATAAAACGCTTGCGAAAAGTCTGCCAGACGCACACGTTTGAAGTTCATAATCACTTCGATGAGAAAGTCGATGAACTCAAAGTTTGCCATCGTCAGCTCGTAGCTTAGATCGGCGTTGCCATCGAATTGGATACGACAACGGGTTAAATCGGCGGGCAGCGTGGAAACGTTCCAGGTCGCAACGAAGGGGATACTCTCGCCGCCCTCAATTTTGCGCTGACCCTCTAGCGACCCTTTTTGGTAGAGGCTGATTGCCAGTGGTAATTGCGATCGCTTGCCTGCTTGTGGATAGTAAGGCACATAAACGCCTACGTGCTGATTAGGAGCGGGTTGAAGTTGGTCGATGGACATGCTCAATCTTCCTAAAGTGCTGTCAAGTTAGAAGTTCGCTATAAGTTAAACTGCTCACGCGCTGCGGCAAGACCTTGCGAGAGTACGCTGCGAAAAAAGTTGGATGGAAAATCACGATCGGACTGTCAAATGATTTTAACTCAACCCTCGATCGCGCCTGAGTTACTTTGCAGCCATCCAAGTGGACTGAGGCAGACGCAGAAAATCGTGTTTGATCACGCTAAAGGCTGCTGGGTCACATGATTGCTTGGGCAAACTAATTTCCTTGTTGCGATCGCTAGGGTTTCGGATAGCTTAGTATGCCCCAAAAAAGCCGACCGTAACGTACTGGCAGTCGCACAACACCACTTGTAGCCGAAAAGCCAGGTCTGTTGAGCGTTCGATCGATGACAGCAGTGCTTTGAGAAGCAATCCTCAAAAGACTCTATAGTTAAATGCTTGTCTTCCTCACTCGATCGACCTATTGTGTTCTCAGCGGAAACTAAACGTTAAACAATTTATGGCACCTCTGGTTGCAAATTATTACTTAACTTACCGATGTAATGCTCGATGTCACTTCTGCGACATTTGGGCGCTAGAACCCAAGAAGGAAGCAGATTTTGACACCATCCGTCAAAACCTGGCGGATCTCAGGCGGCTCAACGTTAAGTATGTAGACTTTACGGGTGGAGAGCCGTTGCTGCGGACGGATGTGGGGGAAATCTATGCCGAAGCCAAACGGCAAGGGTTTGTCACCAGCATGACGACCAACACGATTCTCTATCCAAAGCGTGCCCACGAAATCCAAGGGCTGGTCGATTTCCTGAACTTCTCGCTGGATGGTGCCGATGCTGAAACGCATGACCAGTCTAGAGGTGTGAAAATTTTTGACACATTGGTTGAGTCTGTCAAAATTGCTCACTCGCTGGGCGAGTATCCGGTGCTAAACCATACGGTGACGGCTCAGAACCACCACCGTATCGGCGAAGTTGCCGAGTTGGGGCAACGGCTGGAAGCAAGAGTCTGGTTGAATCCGGCGTTTACGGCTTACAGCAACTACAACGCTAAGAAAAACCCAACCCCAGATTTGGTCGTGGCGATCGAGGCGGCTGCCAAGCGATACAGTAATGTGGGCTACAACAAAGCGGCACTGGCGTTTATTGAAGCGGGTGGCAATGATACCAGTAATCCACGCTGCAAAGCTGTCGATGCGGTCATTGCTATTTCGCCCCATGACGAATTGCTGTTGCCCTGCTATCACTTTGCTCAAACAGGTTTGCCAATTAACGGTCAGCTCTACGACCTGTACAAGCAGTCTGAAGTTGTGGAAGAGTATCGGCAATCTCAGGGTAAGCTAACTGTGTGTGAAGGCTGCACGGTTTGGTGTTACCTGATTCCGAGCTTCTTCAAAGGTTTAGATAAATATTGGTGGTTGAATCAAGTAACTTATGCCGGAGAGTTCCTGGCCCGAAAACGATTCTTACAATGAGCTTGAACCGCTTGGTTCGTTGTTTGTCGATCTGTCCGATTTACCTGAAGCCGAGAGTGCATCAAGTGAACCTCACCGGGGTAACAATCGACGGCGAAGAGCAGCGGTTGCCCTGGTTGCCATTTGGAGTGGCACGATCGCGCTGCATTTAGTCACCTGGGGCTACTGGGTCGTCGTTGGCTTAACAACCTTGATGGGCATTCAGGCTGTAAGGATTCTATGGGCACGTCCGTTGCCGGTTACCCCACTGTCGGACGAGTCAAACGATGCTTTTCCATTGGTATCGATTTTGGTGGCAGCCAAGAATGAAGAGGCAGTCATTACCCGATTGGTCAAGACGCTCTGCGAGCTGGATTACCCGACTCACTGCTATGAGCTTTGGGTGATCGACGACAACAGTACAGACAAAACCCCTCTCTTGCTACAGCAATTAGCACAGCAGTACGAGCAGCTACGGGTGTTTTACCGCCCACCGAATGCGGGTGGCGGCAAATCTGGAGCGTTGAATCAGGTCTTGCCGTTGACCAAAGGCGAGATTATTGCTGTGTTTGATGCTGATGCTCAGGTATCACAAGATATGTTGCTGCGGGTTTTACCGCTCTTCAAACGCGAAGGGTTAGGCGCGGTTCAGGTACGTAAGTCAATCTCTAACGGGTTTGAGAATGGCTGGACACGCGGTCAAGTCGCTGAAATGGCGCTGGATTCGTTCTATCAGCGGCAGCGCATTGCGATCGGCGGCATTGGTGAACTGCGTGGTAATGGTCAATTTGTCCGCCGTGTGGCGCTAGAACGCTGCGGTGGCTGGAACGAAGCAACGATTACGGATGACCTGGATCTTACGTTTCGCCTGCATCTCGACCAGTGGGACGTTGATTTTATGGCGCTTCCCGCTGTGGAAGAAGAGGGTGTCACGGAGGCGATCGCGCTCTGGCATCAACGCAGTCGTTGGGCTGAGGGCGGCTACCAGCGCTATCTTGACTATTGGCAGCCGATTTTGCGCAACCGGATGGGCACTCGCAAAACGATCGACCTACTCATGTTTTGGGTGATTCAGTATTTGCTGCCCACGGCGATCGTGCCTGATCTGTTGATGTCGCTCTTGCGTAATCGTCCGCTGTTGGTCACGCCGCTCTCGACGTTAACGCTAGCGCTATCGGTGCTGGGAACGGTGGCTGGCTTACGGCAAATTCGATCGCAGACTGGCATGCAGCAAACGCAACTGGCTCAAAGTGGAAAGTTTCAGTCCAGGCGGATTGAGCTAAACCTGCTGCTTTCGACCTTTTGGCTAGTGCTTCATACCCTGTTTGGCACACTGTATATGTTCCACTGGTTGCCCGTTGTCGCTCTGACAACGGCACGGCTATCATTTCGCCCCAAGCGTTTGAAGTGGGTAAAGACAACGCATCAGGGCGCGTAAATGGGTTGGGTCAGTGACAGCGCCTCACAAGCGACCTCATGCTAATTCTGCCTTGCGCGATCAGGTATACCAACGGGCGAAAGCCCCGCGATCGCGCGTAAATTCTGCGATCGCAGCAGTTCGGTAAATGTCAGTGACCTTCGTTCAATTTCAGCAACAGCTTCAACCCCAGTCAGCAGATGACGTGCAGCCTCTGGTTCCTCGTAGCCACGTCGCTGGGCAACTCGCAGGGCAGCGTCATCGGCATCAAGCTCAGTTTGAGTGCTGCGGTTGCTGCGCCAGATTTGAGTGCCCGCGATCGCTGCCAGCCCGCCTGCCGCAATCATGCCGACTGGATCGCCCTGCACAAGCTCCACAATGCCGCCGACTACGCCAGCCAGCAGCACCCCTTGATAAAGACTGGGTCGAAACCATTTCACGCCCGTAAGCCAGCTTACCGTGCGAAGAATCAACAAATCACGCTGCGGACGAGACAGCCGCTCCCAGAGGTCAAAGTTAATCCAGATGGGTCGATCGCGCACCCACGGCAGGGGAAAGGTACAGTGAACGACAATCGGTTGTTCGGGCTTGCTCACTAGCTTCGTCGCCATCCGAGCAGAGGCAGGCATAACATCTAAAAGGCGGCGAATCTCAAAATCTGGGTTCATAGAGTTGTGGCATAGCGTCACCTCTGTGAATTGTCGCATGATCGCACGTAGGGACGTTAATGGAATCCCGACGTGCGATCGATCTGACGTTTCAGCAACAAGACAGATTTCACGGGTCGCATGATTGGCTTACCCGACTGATCAAGCTTGCCATAAACAGTCTTGCCAGCGTAATAGAGCGAGGATGAACTGCCGCCATCCAGGTTCATGGCTTGCTCAACGTCCACTGTTTTCAAGAAAGCAGCCAACGCCTGCAAGGTCATGCCACTTGCAGAAGCACCCGTTTGAGCTACCATCACCCAGAGAAGGCTGCGATCGCGCGTAATGCCAATTGCCGTTCTAGCATTCGGTTGACGACTGCCTAACGCATCGCGAACGACAACCCCGTTTGCCTCGGCAACAAAGCCCTCTTGCTGCGCTGTGATCACTGGCAGCAGGCGTGGACCACCGCCCAACGCATTCACGAGTTGGCAATCTGTGGGCACCGTGTCACTGTGCAAGGCAATAGCGTACTGACGGCGATTGCCACACTGATACTGCCGAAACTCGGTACGATTCAAGATTTTACTCAAGTACGGAGTCAGATCTGGGTTGCGCATCAGGCTCTCATTTTGCGTTGGATCGGCTACCAATTTGCCATTAAGCACCACGTAGGCAGTCGATCGCTGATTTTCGGGATCAAAGAAGCCACCATTAAGGGCAGCGATCGCACCCTGCTGTTGAGCCATTGCGTCTAGCGTGTCCACCGTTTGCGAAACCGCAGGCAACACTAAAAATTGGCTGTCAAGCGGAATCTTGAGCGTGTAAATTGTGCTGTTCGATCGCGTGTATGACGTATATTGAAGGGCACGTTCCGGCACTGGCGTGGTGATACCAGCAGCCCCTTTAGGCGCAGGCTGCACAGACAAGGGGGCACGCTGCCTTGCCCAAAACAGTACACTCACGCCGATCGCGCTCAGACTCATTAACCAGATTGCTTTCACGCGAGTTCCTCGTGACACTACCAGCCGGATTCAGGACACAAGCTTCAGACTTGCCTCAACGTTCAATCAGCCCTCATGAAGACTAACGCGATTCGCCTTTTGGATACTTTAGGCCTTGCTTACACTCTGCGCGAGTATGAGGTTGACCCTGATGACTTAGCAGCCGAGAGTGTAGCTCAGAAATTAGGAATGCCGCTAGAGCAGGTCTTTAAGACGCTTGTAGTGCGTGGTGATAAAACAGGCGTTTGTCTTGCCGTCATTCCTGGTAACACTCAGCTTGACCTCAAAGCGCTGGCAAAACTCACGGGCGATCGCACCGTTCAACCCGTTGCTCTCAAAGAAGTCCAACCGCTGACGGGCTATATTCGCGGCGGAGTAACGGCCCTTGCCTGCAAAAAAGCTTACCCCATTTATGTTGACGAGTTAATGGAAGCGTTTCATGTCATTGCTATTTCTGCCGGGATGCGAGGGCTGCAAATCCTTTTAGCTCCGGCTGACTACTTGCAAGCAGTGAAGGGAGTCATCGGCGCAATTTCCCAACACAAAACGTAACTTTTTAGTACGAGTTTACTATGATGATCGTGAGAGTTTGTGGCAGAAAGGAACGCAATGAGTGTGATCACGCGGCGACTAACAGTACCAGAGTTGAGTCAGCAGATTTTAACGATGGCAACGTCAGGTGTCTATCGAGAATCGGTGTTTGAAGCGCTGCGCCCAATGGCAACGAAAAAGCAAATTAGCGCCGCGATCGCCCATGCCAGGCGCTTTGGGCTACACTCAGTTGCCAATTTGCGGGATAACGAATTGGGGACATACTATCAAGTTGATCTGGTGAAATATCAGTCGCTAGAGCACGCGATCGCCATCCCAGAACACCTGGGTGACGATGCCGATCTGCTGGCACGGGTGATGGATGCCAATTCTGCGATGCAGCGTATGTTAGTGGTAGCCAAAGGGTTAGCCACTCTGCTGGGAGTCATTGGCATTATTTGCTTGTTAGAAAACCGCAATCAGCTTGGTGTCGGTCTGCTCAGTGGAGCGATCAGCGCTGCGGGAATCTGGGCATTGCAGCGATCGCTCATCAAAAAGAGTTTTTGAAGGTCAGTCCACAAATGTGCGATGACTCGCAGACAGAGTGAGCCAGCCTGAGACGACGGCTTTTCACACAAACGATCACGATCGCTCGTTTTGTCTCTAGCGGTTGAAGAGCGATCCTACCGTAGCCGAAACAGCCGAGGCTCCGGGTTGTGCTTGGGCGTTGCGCGTGTACCACCAAGCCCAGGCAATCAGCACTGCCTGAAGCGGCAGCCGTGCCCAATAAAGCACCGGATTATGAGGAATGCCTTCCAGCTCAATATCGTTGATTGTCATGTTGATATTGGCAGGAAACACCGCAACAAAGAGTGCAATCAAACCCCAGGCGGCTGCCACGCTGACTAGCGGAATCAGCAACCCAATACCACCCAAAAGCTCAAAGAAGCCGCTGATGTAAACTAATTCCAACGGATAAGGCAACTGGGGGGGCATGATCTTCACGAACGGCGCAGGCTTAACAAAGTGAATGATGCCAACCGTGATGATGGAGACTGCCAGAACAACCCGCAGAATTTCTTTGCGGTGGCGCGATCGATGCTGAGTTACAGACATAAGATAGACAAGCTAAAACTTAAGCTGAAGCTAGCACCTAGCAGTTCATTTCGACATCTGTCTGAAGTCAACTCTTAGGACATCAAAGTGCTTCGACCCAAACGTTCAGGTCGTTAGTCAAACCCAAAGCCGCAGCACCGAGAATGCCCAAACTCCCACCCGCTGCCAGGAATGCTTAAGACCACGCTTCCAAAGGCCATCTGCTTGATCGAACCCGTCAAGTCAGTCCTTTCATTGGTGTTTAACACCACCTCGTAGGGTGCAAGCATCACCCAAAATCGCTGAAATGCTTACACAGACTGGGTTCCAAGGGTTTTACGTCAAAATCGCTGAAATACTTGCTAGGCGAGGGGTTCAAGGATTTTTGAGCTTACTACCCAACAACTCTAATGATTAGTGTCGGGGTCTGAGCAGAGTAGACATAAATCACTAGCGACTGAATCGAAGCTTCTAAGCGATCGAGGCAGGCTTTTAGCAAAGGGTTAGCCCGAAACCATCTACCAAATCCTTCTCGTCAGCCTGTATTATCAAGCAAGTCTACTGAGAAAACTAGGAGACGAACCGAATGCAAGGTTTTCACTACTTTTTGAGACCCCATCCTCAAGATCCACACTACCTTGCCCGTTCAACCATGGCGGCAGCATTAGCAAAATTGGCTCCAACTGCTAAGGGTCGTATGGTTGATATGGGTAGTGGGCAGTCGCGAGGGTACGAGGGTTTGTTCAAAGCTTATGTGAGTGAATATGTCTGCGTTGATTGGCAATACGCGGAAAATGTTGATCTTTGTGCGAACTGCTACGATATCCCGTTACCCGATGCGTCAGTGGATACAATTCTGTCTACGCAGATGTTGGAACATTTAGTCACCCCCGAACTGATGTTAAAAGAAGCTTATCGGCTTTTGAAGCCCGGTGGTAGCTTGATTCTCACGGCACCGATGGTTTGGGGTTTGCACGAGGAACCAGTTGACTTCTACCGTTACACAGAATACGGATTACGCTATTTGTTAGAGCACGTTGAATATGTTGATGTTCACATCCAGCCGTTAGAGGGGCTGTTTGCCGTATTGTTGCAGATGATTATTGATGAATACTATGCTGTTTGGTTGGCTAAGAATCGACGTTTTGCAGGTTATTTCATTAGAGCATTAAATCAAATTGCCCTATGGCTTGACCAGGCATTTCCAACACGGCGGCTTTGCTTAACGTATCTTGCTACTGCTACAAAGCCAAGCAGAGAGCCTCAACCCCTATCACCACAAACCATGAACCAATCCGCTCAACTAGAGGTGGTGCAGCAACCTTCCCCTCTCTATGATCAGACGTTTTTTGATTCACTTTTAGAGGGCGCACGCTGCTCCGCACAGCAGGTTGTACCCATGCTCCTAGAGTGGCTTCAACCCCAAAGCGTTGTGGATGTAGGATGCGGTTTGGGCGCATGGTTGTCGGTGTTTCGGGCATTGGGCGTGCAGGATTGCCTGGGCGTGGATGGTAACTATGTTGATTGCCGCCACTTGCAAATTCCCACAGATGCTTTTCTAGCAAGAGATTTAAAACAGCCGCTTAAGCTCGATCGGCGGTTCGACCTGGCAATCTCTTTAGAAGTAGCAGAGCATCTACCCGCTGACTCAGCAAGTATCTTGATCGAATCGCTGGTCGGTTTAGCCGATGTGGTTTTGTTTTCAGCCGCCGTACCCTTTCAAGGTGGAACAGGACATGTAAATGAGCAGTGGGCAAGCTACTGGGTTGCGCTTTTTAAGCAATGGGATTACGTCGCGATCGACTGCTTGCGCCGTCGTCTTTGGTCTAGTGACAATGTTCAACCCTGGTATAGCCAAAACTCCCTGCTCTTTGTTAAGTCCGATCGCATTGGGCAATATCCTGACCTACCAATCGCTGATTTAACCGCTGGTAGTTTTCCGCTGGAAGTAGTTCACCCAAAAATCTACCAAAATAGCCTAGGTTTCTATACTGATCCTCTCAGAAGTCAAGTGATTCGACTTCAGGCTGAGCTTGAAGATACTCAAAAAGTTCTTCTTACGGCGCAGGCTGAGATTGCAGCGATGAAAACATCTAAGTTTTGGCAGTTACGCACGCAGTGGTTTCGCCTTAAACAATGGTTGCTGAACGCTAAAGATTGATTTAAGCTAGAACTGATTCTTAATCTATCGACTATTTAATGCCGTCTATGTCAACTCAAGCTGTTGCTTTATCTGTAGTCATTCCCTGCTATAACCAGGGGGAATATTTGCTAGACGCGCTGTCTAGTGTTCAGTCTTGTCTCGACCCAGTGTATGAAATCATTATTGTCAATGACGGCTCTAATGATCCTCTTACCATTAACCTTCTGAGTTATTTGAATGATCAAGGGTATATTATCCTCGATCAAGAGAATCAGGGGTTGGCTCGTGCTCGGAACAACGGAATTGCCAAAGCAGCAGGTCGCTACATTTTGCCATTAGATGCAGATAATAAGATCCGCCCTGAGTACATTCTTAAAGGAATTGAAATTCTTGATCGAAGTCCGGACGTTGGAGTTGTTTACGGTAAGCCTGAGTGGTTTGGTGAGGCAGGGCGAGTATGGAATCTTCCAGAAAAGTTTGATGCTGGTCTGCTAGTTTCAGGCAACTATATTGATGCTTGTACCGTCTACCGAAAGTCTTTATGGGAAGCATGCGGTGGCTACGATCCCAACATGCCTGTGCCTGGATGGGAAGATTGGGATCTTTGGCTGAGCGCAATCGAGCGTGGGTGGAAGTTTCACTACATTCCTGAGGCTTTATTCGACTATCGAGTACGAGAAAGCTCGATGGGAACGGCGTGTGATTTGCCCGAAAATCGCAGCCGCTTAATGAAATACGTTTGCACAAAGCATGCTAGCCTATACCGTGCTAACTTTGCTGAAATGATCGGTGTTCGCGAGTTTCAGCTTGTCAATTTACAGGCTAGTTGTGAAAACTTGACAAGACATCGGGATAAGTTAGAGTACCAATTGGATCGATCTCACCTACAACTCCAGCAAGCGCAAAACCAATTCCAGCAAACACAGCGCCATCTCCAGCAAACGCAGAGTGAACTCCAGCAAACACAGGGTAAACTCCAACAAACGCAGCAGATCTTTCAACAGACAAATGCAATTCTCCAATGGATGGAAACCAGTAAGTTTTGGAAGCTTCGCCTCGCGTTTTTAAAGGCTCGACGCTGGGCACTGCGTGCTCCTCAAGTTCCTGCAACACCAGTCATCCCACCTCAATTACCGAGTGTCCTAGAGCAAGAGTCTGGTCAGTTACAAAGTAATTTGAATGAGTACGATCGCTGGCGGCAAGCGCATGCACCTCGACCCTCTGATTTGCAAAAGCTGTCTGAAACGATTGAGCTAATGCCATACAAACCGCTGATCAGTGTTATTGTTCCTACATTTAATACACCAGAGCCTTTTTTAAGAGAAGCCATCAACTCTGTGGTTGAGCAAATTTATCCGCATTGGGAGCTTTGCCTTGCCGATGATGCTTCGACTGCACCACACGTACGTTCAATACTAGAAGAGTATCAGGCTCAAGATAGCCGTATTAAAGTCACGTTCCGCACAAAAAATGGACATATTTCTCACTCCTCCAATTCAGCTTTAGGACTAGCAACAGGTGAATTTATAGCTCTTTTAGACCATGACGACCTTCTAACGCCTGATGCTCTTTATGAAGTGGCACTGCTGATCAATCGTCAGCCAGAAGTCGACATGATCTACTCTGACGAGGATAAACTTGACGATCAAGAAAAGCTTATAGATCCTTACTTTAAACCCGACTGGTGTCCAGATTCATTCCTGTCGAGGATGTACACTTGTCATTTAGGAGTCTACCGACGATCGCTGATTAAAAAGATCGGTGGGTTTAGAGCGGGCTACGAAGGTAGTCAAGATTATGACTTGGTGCTGAGGTTTACTGAACAAACAGAACGCATTTTGCATATTCCTAAAATCCTCTATCATTGGAGAATTCATCCAGCTTCGGCTGCAAGCGGCACAGAAGCAAAACCTTATGCTTATGAAGCGGCTGAAAAAGCACTGGGCGATGCACTCCAACGGAGGAATACTCCTGGGAGGATCGTTGCCAACTCCACATTTCTGGGCTTTTACAGTGTGCGCTATCAAATAGAACACCATAAGCCTGTCAGTATTATAATTCCAACCAAAGATTTGGGTCAAATGCTAAATCAGTGTCTCAGGTCTGTTTTTCAGCAGACCACGTATCCAAACTATGAAGTCATTGTGATTGATAACGGTAGTCTTGAAAAAGAAACGGTTGAAGTGTTCGATCGCTGGACAAAACAGCAGCCCCACCGATTCCGGTGCTACCCGCTCAATATTCCTTTCAACTACTCAAAGCTCAACAACTATGCAGTGACAAAAGCAAAGGGAGAATTTTTACTATTCCTCAATAATGATACCGAGGTGATAACTCCCGACTGGATTGAAGCAATGGTAGAGCAAGCGCAACGCTCCAGCATTGGAGCCGTAGGCGCTCAATTACTTTACTCTGATAATACGGTGCAACACGCTGGCGTTATTGCTGGACTTGGTGCAAGTGGCGTTGCTGGGCATAGTCATCACAATGCTCCAAGCGATATTCCGGGTTACTTTAATCAAATTCAAACCATCAACAATTATGCTGCCGTTACAGCCGCTTGTTTGATGTGTCGTCGTGATGTTTTTGAGGCAGTTGGGGGCTTTGAAGAACATTTAACCATTGCTTTTAACGATGTCGATTTTTGCTTCAAACTTTTGGACAAAGGCTACCGCAATATTTACCTGCCACACGTTAAGCTATATCACTATGAATCTAAAAGTCGAGGTTACGAAAATACTCCCGAAAAGCAAACAAGATTTGAGGGCGAAGTTGCCTATATGCAACAGAAATGGAGCGCTTTAATTGAACAAGACCCTTGTTATAGCCCACATTTAACAAGGCGTAGAGACGATTACAGCCTGAACATTTAAATTGCGACACTTTGTATTGGGGAAGACTTACATGAAGCTTTCAAAAATTCTTAGCATGCTGACTAGGCGAAGTACCTCTAGTAGTGTTGAACCACCACCATCCTCTGACCTTGCGACTTTGGTTGAGCCTCAGGAGCCTCAACCACTCATTGTTAAACCGTCTGTTATTGATCTGTACATTAGATCAGCGCCCAACCCACAAAATGCATTAGATATCTTTGAAGGTGAGTGGTCTTCTGCCCTGTCTGAGCCGTTTTCACATTTAAGGACTGGTGCAGCTCGGCTATTTGACGATGGTCGAATATACTGGTTCGCTGAAGCGATTGGAGGCGTTGTCAATAAATCGGTCTTAGAGCTTGGCTCCCTCGAAGCAGGGCATACCTGTATGTTAGAAAAGCTTGGTGCAGCTTCGATCGTCGCAATTGAGTCGAACACACATGCTTTTCTTAAATCCTTAATTATTAAAGAGTTATATGAGTTGAAACGAGCTCATTTTTTGTGCGGTGATTTCATAGCATTTTTGCAACAGGAAGACACTCACAACTATCAGGTTTGCCTAGCTAGCGGTGTTCTTTATCATATGCAAAACCCAGTTGAACTAATTGCCTTATTGACACGTCGTTGCTTGGAGCATTTGCTCATCTGGACACATTATTACGATGAAACTATTATTTCAGGTAATCCATCGTTGTCACCTAAATTCACCGATTCGACGCAGAGTGAGTATGAAGGCTTTCAGCATACGCTTTATCGTCAAGAATATCAGGCAGCACTGGCATGGAATGGCTTTTGCGGGGGTAATGCTCCGAGCAGTTGTTGGATGACGCGTACTAATATCATCCAATGTTTGGAGCACTTTGGTTTTGAGGTACAAGGAATTAACTTTGAAGACCCTAAGCACCCAAACGGTCCTGCCTTCGCTCTGATTGCAAAGCGGCGACACAATGTTTGAGGCTAGGTGTGTGGCACTCAAATAACAACCATCATGTCCTAAAGCTACGCTTACCGGAGCATCATCTAATTGGTTTCTGATTCTTTAAATCTTAAGAACTATGATACAAAGTCGTAACGAAAAGCTTTTACATTACATTAATCCTGCTCATCAAGTAGGGGTCGAAATTGGTCCTTTGACTAATCCAATTGTTACCCGGGAGATGGGTAAGGTTTACTACATCGACCATACCACTACGGAAGCTTTACGAGTAAAGTATGCAGATGATCCAAACGTTGACATCAACAAAATTGTTGATGTGGATTACGTCTGGGGCGAGAAGAGTTTAGCAGAGTTAACACAAGCCAAGCAGCCCTTTGACTACCTGATTGCTTCTCATGTGATTGAGCATGTCCCTGACTTGATTGGTTGGCTAGAAGAAATTAGAAGCATCCTCAAACCAGGAGGAATTTTGTCGCTCGCTATCCCAGATAAGCGACAATGTTTTGATTACAAACGTCAACCGACTCGACTCTGTGATGTGTTTGAAGCTTATTTGCATTGCAGCAAAAGACCAACACCACGTCAAATTTTTGATCATGTTGCTTCTGCTGTCCACCTTCAAGGAGGGTTTACATGGAGTGAAAAAGTTGATGAGACAGCAGAATTTACGCATTATCATTCTTTGAATGATGCGCAGGCAGTGGTCAAGGCTGCTTTTGAATCAGATGCTTACCATGATGTACATTGCTGGGTCTTTACGCCTAACGTCTTCTTTAAATTACTAGCCGAGTTAGCCGAGGTAGGTCTACTGAAATTCGAGGTGGTGCAGTTCTATGAAACAACTGGATGCGAGTTCTATGTAAGCTTACGAGCAGTTGATCACCCTGTCTACCCATCGCTGATACAGCCAGAACCTGAAGAAAACAAACAGCTTCGGCTAAGAAATCTTGTGGAAGAAAACAGATTTTTACGGAAACAACTTGAGGAGTTTGAGCGGGAACGGCAAGAGAAAGAGAGGGAACGAGTACATTTTCAGGCTTGCATAAAAGCAATGGAAAGCAGCAAATTCTGGCAGATGAGAACTACCTGGTTCAAGCTTAAGCAAATACTCGGTTTACCGTAGATGCTTTCTCTAAGTTATTAATTTTTCACCAATATTTAACCGCTAGCGCTTCTGATGATCTCTTCCACAACGTCCTAATGCTTCTGCGTTTTGTAAATCATGAACTGCCCCAGCACACCAACACTTTCGACGTGGTAAGACGGTAAATCTGGGCTGATGACTAAATCAGTCGTGTAGAGACTGAAGACGACAAAATTTTGGCGCTGTGTGCCGCCAGCGATAATCGTTTTAATCTTGCCTTGATTTGACTCTAGCTCTGACTGGCATAGCTTTTGCAACCCAAAAGCCGTTGGTGCTTTGGCGCACGCTTCTGCCTTTAGATAGGCGATCGCAGCCTGTGTTGCAAACTCGTTGTAAGCTGCCTGTCCAGGGTTGGTTGCCGCTAGCAAGCCACCTACCCCTACAAGCACGCAGCCACCCGCGATCACGACGGTTTTGAGTGTCTTCATCCGGCTGTTCTGAGTTGCAGTGGTTTCTGTGGACTTGAGACGGTTTACCATCGTTGATGATTGCAACCTCGTTGCTTGCGATGATGGCTTGAGACAGGAGTTGGAAGCCCGCGACAGTGAGCTTTAGTCTGCCTTTACTCACGTTTGAAGGCTGCAAGGCGGAGAAGCTGCATTCCAAAGCGGTAGGTTCACATTTTAATCTACACCGCGATTAGACCAGCCGCCACATTCGAGTATACGAGTGACTTCGAGCTTTTTCACCAACACAATCTTTGCAAGAGTCAGTTCAAGCTGTTCTTATAAGTGTTATGCTAGGCAATGCGCGGCGAGCGTAGCCAAGTGGTTAAGGCAGAGGATTGTGATTCCTCCACTCGTGGGTTCGAGTCCCATCGTTCGCCCTTCAACACTCATCTCAAAGCTTACCCGACTAAACATTCGGTTAATACCGGGCGCGATCGCTACCGATTAAAGTCAGGCAGGTTCTCCGACTCAGCTTCAGCGTCGGTGAGCCACGCTTGCATGGCTGGAATTGCCAGGATAGCCTCAACATACTGCTGAGAAAGGTTATCCAGCGGTACGGCATAGGTGATGAACCGCAGTGCAACGGGGGCAAACATCGCATCGGCGATCGTAAACTGTCCAAACAGCATCGCCCCCTCAGCACCATACGTCTGCCGACAACTACGCCAGATCGCGGTTATGCATCGACATCGATCTGAACCTCAGACGTGATGCCTTTGCCGGGAAGTTTGGCGCGACAGTTCATGGGCATGTGATGGCGCAACGCTGGAAAGCCGGAGTGCATTTCGGCGCAGATGGAGCGCGCGATCGCACGTGCCGCTTTGGTTTCTGGCAGCCAGGGCAGCGTTGGAAAGCTCTCAGCCAGATACTCAAGAATGGCTAGAGAATCCCAAATGGTCAACGTATCGTCGAGTAGTACAGGCACCTTGCCGGCGGGGGAGTAGCGCCGAATCTGTTGAGGCGTTTCTGGCGTGTAAAGGGCAAGGCGCACTTCGTCAAAATCGATCCCGAACTGTCGCATGGCTAACCAGGGGCGCAGCGACCAGGAGGAATAGTTTTTGTTACCAATAACCAGGGTGAGTGTCATGTTGGGTTGTCATTTTGAATAGTGAAGTTGCTCAATCCAGGCGCGAATGTCTGCTTCAGATCCGGTGGTCGATCGCCCGGTCGTGGGATCATAGGCTTGCCAGTAAAGCGTGCCAACGCGATCGATCCGTCGCCAAACGTGTAATTCATTGACACGGGCTAACGTGTTCATGAGATGCTGCCAATGCTGGCGCAAAAAGGAGCGCCCTGCTCGAAAGGGGTTTACAGGTTCGGGCGTACAGGCATCTGTGCTGAGGCTTTCTAATTTCAGGCATCGTTCAAGATGATTCATTGGAACAAGTCCTAGAATGAACGGGATGCGCCTACGCTACCAACGCCTGAGCCAGCAATCAAATGGTGGCATGGATAGGTTCTATCGATAGAATCTATGGAAGCGGTCAGAGCGTGCGACGCTGGTACTGATTGCCAATGGCGTTAATGTGCGACCAGTCGATCGCTTAACAACGGTGCATGGAGGGGCAAATGATGAAGCTTTCTCAACTACGCGCCCTGGTAGCAGTGGCGGACTACGGCAATTTCAGTGAAGCGGCCCTGGAATTGAACCTGTCGCAGCCCACGATTAGCCATGCGATCGCCACACTCGAAGTGGAACTGGGTGTACCGCTGTTTGCTAGAGGTCGTCGAGGAGCCGTGCTGACCGCTGCCGGAGAGCACATTGTGGCTCATGCGCGTCAGGCAATGCACCATTTAGAGCTGATGCAGAAAGAGGCAAATTTGCAAAAAGGGCTGGATGGCGGACAGGTGAGGATTGCATCGTTTCGCAGTGTGGCAACGCATTTGCTGCCCAGGGTCATTGCGCAGTTTCGCGATCGCGTCCCTCACGTAGGCATCACCATCATCGAACGTCCCGACTACCTGGATATTGAGCAAACGCTGCGAGACGGTCGCGCTGATATTGGCATCACTTACCTACCGACGAGTGTAGAATTTGAGGCGTGGGAACTGCTGCGCGACGATTTCATTGCGCTGCTGCCGCCTAACGCTAGCATTCGTAGCACTCACCTTACGTGGGATGATTTGGCAGCACACTCGCTGATCTTGCTGCCTTGTTTACCGTGCGGACGGTCGCTCCATACGCATCTTTCAACCGTTGCTCCGCCGATGAACACTGCCAGCGATATTCAAGAAGACTCGACGATCGTCAGTATGGTGATGCAAGGTCTGGGGGCTGCCATTTTGCCTCGCCTCGCTGCCGAGCCGATTCCATCAGCGCTGCGGGTGTATCCGCTGCCAGCACCGTTGAAGCGAGTCATTGGCGTGGCAACGCTGCCGGAAGCACTCCATACCCCAGCCGTTTTTGCCTTTCTAGAAACCTTGAAGACCTTTGACGTTCAGAGTCTAGCGACGGCTGAATGAAGTAGATCACCATGAAAATGTCTCGACACTACCTGGTTCTGGCAGGGCTTTTATTGCTGGGAGGCTGCCTTCGGTTTTGGCATCTGGACTTAAAACCCCTCTGGCTGGACGAAGTGATTACGGCGCTGTTTAGTTTCGGGCGCAACTACTATGAAGTGCCGTTAAATAAGGCATTTCCACTGGCGGCGCTGGAGCCATTGTTTACGCTGAAGCCAGAAGCAAGCTGTGCCCAAATTGCCCAAACGGTTTCTAGCCAGTCGGTGCATCCCCCACTCTTTTTTTGCTGGATGCACAATTGGTTGCGGTGGGTGGACGCGCTACCGCTGTCATGGGTCTGGAAGCTACGGGCACTGCCAGCGTTAGTTGGGGTGGTGGCGATCGCTGCACTTTACCAACTCAACCGCATCGCCTTCTCTCCAACCGCAGGTTTGAGCGGAGCCATGATTATGGCAGTATCGCCGTTTGCGGTCTATCTCTCCCAAGAAGCCCGTCACTATACGCTGCCAATGCTGTTCGTCATTCTGGCACTGCTGGGGCTGCATCAGGTGCAAACCGATTTGTATCAACGACAGCTTCGCCCCGGTGTTTGGCTTGGCTGGATCATCGTCAACAGCGTCGGCTTTTACGTCCATTATTTTTTCCTGCTGGCATTCGTCGCCCAGGTTGCTACGCTGCTGGTCAACATTCTGACCTTCCGCTCCCTACCAACCCTACACCCTAGTTCCTCCACCGTTCGGCTGAGCGCTCACGTCGAAGCCCTACACCCGCGCCGCGCCCTCATTGCCGTCACACTCGCGACAACGGCAGTCTGTCTTACCTACCTGCCCTGGCTGCCGACCTTTCTAAGCCACATGACCCGTCCCGAAACCGATTGGATGAAGCCGTTTGAACCGGACTGGATGGACACGATCGCGCCTTTTTATCAGTTGCCGATGGGCTGGATTTTGATGACGATCGCGCTACCCGTTGAAAATCAGCCCCTTTGGATTGCCGTCTTGATGGTGCTGTTGATGGTGCTGTTCACGGGTTGGTTACTCTGGCAGGTTTCTAGCCGCTTTGGTCAGCTCTGGAGCACACCTGAAACGCACCTGGCAACCCGGATGCAGGTGCTGTTTGTGCTGTTTGTGGTGCTGCAATTTTTGGCGATCGTGTTCATCCTTGGCAAAGACATTACCTCCGTTCCCCGCTACAACTTCCTTTACTTTCCAGCCGTCTGTGCGTTGTTGGGTGCCTGTCTCACGCAGGATCAGGCAGCAAGAGGTGGAGGAAAGCTCTGGAGAAACACTCTTTATGCGTCTTCTGCTCGTCCAAAATACACCCTTACCTGGGTAGTACTGCTTGTGGGCGTTCTCAGCAGTACGCTGGTCGTCTCCAACCAGGCGTTTCTTAAGCCCTATCAGCCGGATCAAGTTGCTAGAACGGTTCATCTAGATGCTGCGCCGTCGCTGTTGATGGGGATGGCATACGGCGATTTTCAAGGTGTAGCGCTGGGGCTGAGCTTTGCGCTAGCACTGCACGAGTATGACGATCGCGCCCCTGATCCGCGTCAATATTTTGCCTTCATTCCGCGAGTGCGTCCGGCAACGTCGCAGTCATCCACTGCTGGCGCTCGCGCGCAAGGAACCCCAACGATTGCTCAAGTCTGGCAAAACTTAGCAACGCTCAAGCAACCATTGAATGCGCCACTTAACTTATGGCTGGTTGTACCCGGGCTAAAGCAGTCCGCCTACCCGCCCAAGCTTTCGCTGTTCCAGGCACCTGGATTATCGATCGGCTGCAATGTCGATCGCGATCGCTTCTACCGCTTAGGGATTCCGTACCAACTGTATCGCTGTCAGCCGTGAGCTTATTCGTCTGTTTGCCAACCGTCATAGCCCGGACGATTCCCAAAGTAGTCCTTAGTGTGATCCTCATCAATAATTTTCTTCGGACGCATGATGAGAATGACTTCGCCTAACAGGGGCTGATCGGGTGATGCGTCAAACCATTGGATCTGGAGTTGGTCTGCTTGCTCAATGATGAAGTAGCGATCGTTCCTCCACTCTCGCTGTGCCCGATCCACTACTACGAGCACCTCCTGTTGCTTTCCAGACAGCGGCGTTGGTAAGTCCTCATGGCTATTGCACAACAGCACGATCGGATCGTTTGCCACCAAAATCACCTGCCAGCCAGGAATGGGAACCCAGGCACCAGCACCCTCAAACTTCACCACCCCAAAAGGTTCAAGAGGATCAATCATCGGCACTGCATGAAGATCTGTCTTCGTCAGCGGTAGCTTGCCCACGACTGGCAGCACTCGCGGCAATTCTTCGTCGCTTTCTAGCCGATAGACAGGAAGCAGGGGGGCAGGGATTGTGCGAACCACGCTGAAATCAGTGAGCAGTCGTTCAATTTGCTTGCGGGCATCGTCGCTGTGAACAAACCGCAGCCCTCTAGCAATGAGTCGCGATCGTTCTTGCAAATCTGTTTTTTGGCGTGCCAGCTTCCAAGACTGGTAGGCGATCGCATCACCAGGATGATCCGTAAACCCTTCTGGCACCCCACCTAACCGTGAAAAATCCTTAATGGCTTTAGCAACCTCTCTCGCTTCATCGGCATCAATACTTTTCTCAACCGCCAGGATTGCTGCTGCTGCCCGCTCTGGCTGCGTCAGGATGCGAAATTCGTACAGCAGATCGCTGCCTTTACGCTCAAAATGAATTCTGACCGGCTCTGGCACACCAGCACTCACCGCGCTGCCATACACTTGACCACCTACAATGACCTGGTTTTGTTGGATTGGCTCAAAGCCAGTGGCTTCAAAAATTGCTTGAGGACTGTAGCCAGCTTTCTGTAGCGTCTGGCACGCCTGCCCCCATTCAACCCAGGTGCCTTCTTTCCGCCGCAGCGATTGTAATAAACTCTCTCCATCGACGGCGGATGGATCATACGGTTGGGAGAAATTTTGAGGGGTTTCAGTCATAAAAGCTCTTTAGAACAAGGTAGATTGTCGGTGGTGTGAAGGCGGTGCTAAAGAAAGCCACAGATAAAAGTCTAAGTCTGGTAAGTTGCGGCAGCTAGTACAAACAGTAGCCTTAAAAGCATCAGGCATCGGCGTTACTAAGGATCGTGGATTAAATAAAACCGACAAATTGTTCGTAGGTAGGGGCGCACGGCTGTGCGCCCCTACGGAAAACACCGAGGTGATTAAATTCTTGTTCCTAAGTCAAAAAACCAAGTCAAAAAAACTAAGTCAAAAAATAATCTAAACTTCCGCTCACTTAAGCTTATCTGCCAAAGCTCATCTGTTGAGAAAGAGAAAGAACAGTGTCAACTGACCTTGTGCGTTGCATTGCTTTCTCAAGCCTATCGTATCGCAGGCAGAGACATCGCGTTTTATAGCGATCGCACCACTCAGCGTGAAGCGTTTTAGGGAACGCTTTGACTCGGTCATGCAAGCGCTTCAAACCATCCTTGAGACCGAGCGCGCAGCGAGTTTATCGGCTCGACTGTCCCAGTGAGCTTTTAGCTTCGTCGAACTGAGGTTACTATAGGAAGCTTGTGCAACGTAGGTGAGTTTTTCACTATGAAACGACTTCTCATTGCTGTCTCTTTGGCGCTGGCAGGCACGGCGGCTGTTGCGTTTTACTACTGGCAGCAAGCAACTCGATTGCCTGACTGGTACACTACCAGCCAAGCTGAACCGACTGCTCAGCCTAGTCAAAGCCCCACCACAGCCCCGACCGTTGCTGCTGATGCTGGTAGCGGTACTGTAACGGGGCAGCCATCTTCAGACTTGCCAAAGCCAGCGAGCAAGCCAACCGCAGTCACGCCTAGCCCTACACCGCTAACCCCTCAGAAACAGCTAACCAAACAACAACTGCGTCAAAACGAACTCACGCGGCTCTTCACGACAGAAATGACGCGCAAAGTAGAGAGTAAAAAGCTGGGTAGTGCGCTGAAGGGAGCTAACACGACCATGCAAAACGGTACCGTTGAGAGCGGAGCCGTCGTCAACCTGAGCGATCTTTCGCCCGATCAACTGCCACCCGACGATCGAGCCTTTTTTTCTAAACTCGTGACTGCCTTTCCAGAGTTAAGTCGTCAGAGCTTTTACATCGGTGTTGAGGGCAAGCCAACCGTGAAAAACGGTCAAGCTCAATTGGATGAAAACTTGCGAATCAAGTTAGGCAATCTTAGCTTTACGCCCGCGCAACTATCAGAACGATTGGGCATCCCGGAAGATCAGATTCGCCAGCAGTTACAACTACAAGTGCAGCTAGGCAACCTGAAAACCAAGCAATCTCAAATGGCAGACGATCGCCCAACCGTTCAAAATAGCTCTAACTAGGGCGTGGTTTAAAACCCTTCACGACGCTGCTCTCCCGCCCGTGATTGAAAATCCGGGCTAATGGCATGAAGTTCACTCAAGGGACTGCAAGCTGGCTTAAGCCCCTTGAGTGGACTTGGATCTGTGAGCGCGAACTTACAGTTCAGCGCGGCTAGGCAACGCAGCGAAGAAGCTTTAAAACACTGCTTAGGTTTGTTTCAGAATCGCTCTCCCTCAAACGCCACTCTCCGTGTCCTCTACGCCTTTGCGGTTTACGAAGCACTGTTATTTTTAAGAGGACACCGATACACTGAGTAGTGCCTTTACCGTTGCGTTCTGCCCCCTCATGACGAACCGCCTTGCCCAAGCCAACAGCCTCTACCTGCGAAAACACGCCGAAAACCCGATCGACTGGTGGTCTTGGTGTGATGAAGCACTAGAAACCGCTCGACGTGACAACAAGCCGATTTTTCTGTCCATTGGCTATTCTAGCTGCCACTGGTGCACGGTCATGGAAGGAGAAGCCTTCTCCGACGGGGGTATCGCTGACTACATGAATGCGAATTTTCTGCCCATCAAGGTCGATCGAGAAGAGCGTCCCGACCTTGATAGCATTTACATGCAGGCGGTGCAGTTGATGATTGGGCAGGGAGGTTGGCCCCTCAACGTTTTCCTTTCTCCCGATGACCTGGTGCCGTTTTATGGCGGTACGTATTTCCCGATCGAGCCGCACTACGATCGCCCAGGCTTTTTGCAGGTGCTCCAGTCCATCCGCCACTACTACGACACGCAGAAAGAGAAACTGCAAGCGATCAAAGGCGAGATTTTGACCAACCTTCAAGGTGCCGCAACGCTCAAGTCGGCACAGTCACCTGGCGCTGACGTGCTGCAAACTGGACTAGAAGCAAACATTAGCGTGCTTGCGTCCAAAACGCCTGGTCCTCGTTTTCCGATGATTCCCTATGCGGAGGTGGCGCTGCGATCGCGACGGTTCAGCTCCGATCGTTCAAGCGCTAGCGAACTCAGTGACCAGCGAGGACTGGCGTTAGCGCTGGGCGGCATTTTTGACCATGTGGGCGGCGGCTTCCATCGCTACACCGTTGACCCTACCTGGACGGTGCCGCACTTCGAGAAAATGCTCTACGACAATGGGCAAATCGTCGAGTATCTAGCGAATTTGTGGGCGGCTGGTGTGCAGGAACCCGCGTTTGAACGGGCGATCGCCCTCACCGTTCAATGGCTTCAGCGCGAAATGACTGCCCCTGAGGGCTACTTCTACGCCGCTCAAGACGCTGATAGTTTTACCGATTCTACCGCTGCTGAACCGGAAGAAGGTGCCTTCTACGCCTGGGACTATCAGCAGTTGGTCGAACTCTTGACGCTGCCAGAATTAGCAGCCTTGACAGACCAGTTTACCGTGACGGAAAGCGGCAATTTTGAGGGCTTTAACGTCCTACAACGGCATCGCCCTGGCACACTTACCGATTCGCTGGAAAAGACGCTCGGTAAGCTCTTTCTCGTTCGCTACAGCGCTGCTGCGGATGCCTTGCCCACGTTTCCTCCTGCCCGCAATAGCGAAGAAGCTAAGACTACCGACTGGGCAGGTCGCATTCCTCCTGTGACAGACACCAAGGCGATCGTCGCCTGGAATAGCCTGATGATCTCCGGTCTTGCCCGCGCTGCCAGTGTGTTTCAACAACCGTCTTACCTCGCGTTAGCAACCAACGCCGCCAACTTCATCCTTCAGCACCAGTGGGTGAACGGACGGTTCCATCGCGTGAACTATGATGGCAAACCAGACGTTTTAGCAC
>ENA-ORBV01002637-ORBV01002637.1-microbial-mat-metagenome-genome-assembly--contig:-NODE-2637-length-37512-cov-22.924616_pt1 | contig 37512 bp, 30 predicted proteins | sample MGYA00237777_ERZ505514 | MGnify/ENA primary metagenome ERZ505514 (study PRJEB26160, sample SAMN06269048) | microbial mat metagenome | isolation source: Oligotrophic lake microbial mat | place... | reverse complement strand
AGAGCTAGGCATGCAGCGCAACATCTGAACGCGGCGGCATCCGCGGCGCGATTGCCGGGCGCCCTCTTTTCGGGCCGCATGCAGCGCGATCCCGGTTGCCGGATTTCAACGCGCTGCGCACGGGGAGCAAGTGGCGCGAGACGCGCGCCGCAGCCGTGATTGCCAGCCGCGCCTCTCACGGTATGATTCAGGCAAGGCTGCAAGCGGCGCAGGCCTTACGCACTTCCCCCCATGCTGCGGCACGCCGAAACAGTGCCTGCAGAGCATCTGAAACCCGCATCGCAGCCGCCGTGCCCCCAATAACACATGAGACCGATCAGGCAATGACCGCTTTCGTCAAGACAGTTCTTTACACCGACACCGACGGACGCGCGCGTTTTCGCGAAGAAAATGTCGCGCTGCCGGAAGGCTCGTCCCAGGCCATGCTGTCAGCCGTGTTTCCAGCCGCCGGTGTCCAGTTGCGCGAGAGCCCGGTCGGTTTTCGCAGCCAATTTCACTGTACGCCCGTACCGCAGTGGGTATTCGTGCTGCGCGGACAAATGGAGATCGGCCTGCAGGACGGCAGCATCCGCATGTTCCTTCCGGGCCAGCATTTCTACGCGGCCGACGTATTGCCTGCCGGCGCACGCTTCGATGCGAACATACATGGCCACTGGAGTCGGCAGGCAGGTGCGGATTCGCTGCAGACCCTGTTCGTCAGGGGATGACACGCCATGCCGCGCTTCGCAACTCCGGCCCGACCCGGCATGCGCCGAGGCAGCGTTCTTCGAACGGTTCGCTGAATCATGCGCGCACTGGTCTGTCATGTCCCCTGTGACTGGGATGCATTGAGCCTGGAGGAAATCCCGTCTCCAGTGATGATTCCTGGCGCAGTGCGCATTGCGATCGGCTACGCAAGCGTCAGTTTCGCGATGAGCCTGCAGGTCGCCGGCAAGTACCAACGCACCTATCCCCTGCCATTCACCCCGGGCACGGAAGTCGCGGGCGTGGTGACCGAGGTTGCCGCAGGCGTAACCCAGGTCAAGCCCGGCGACCGCGTTCTGGCCATTCTCGATTGGGGTGGCCTGGCTGAAGAGGTGGTCGCGCGCGCCAGCACCGTATATCCCCTGCCCGCCGACAGCGTGGCGACCTTGCCATTCCTGCCGGCGATTCATCTGCCCAATGCCTACGGTACGGCGTACGGTGCCCTGCGCTGGCGCGCCGCCATCAAGTCCGGCGAAACCGTGCTCGTCACCGGCGCCGCCGGTGCTGTGGGCGTGGCTGCGGTTGAACTGGCGCGCCATCTTGGCGCCCGGGTGATCGCCGCGGCCAGCACGCCCGACAAGCAGGCGTTCGCGCTCGCGCACGGCGCACACGCCGCGCTAGGCTATGACCGGCTGCGCGACCAAGTCATGGAGGCCACCAATGGCTGCGGTGTCGCGGCCGTGATCGATCAGGTCGGCGGCGACATATTCGACGCCGCGCTGCGCGCGCTGCAACCGTTCGGCCGCATGGTCGCGGTTGGCTTCGCCGGGGGTCGTATCCCGCAGGTACCGGCCAATCTCCTGCTGGTCAAGAACATCGCGGTGCTCGGACACAACATGGGCCTCTACTACGGCTGGGGCCCGGTCGATGAACGCGTACGCTACGAACGGCAAATGCGCGAAATGATGGCTGATCTGTTCACATGGACCATAGCCGGCCATCTCAAGCCGCATGTTTCACACGTGTTCGGGCAGGATGAGTTCCGTCAGGCCATGCGTGTGATACGCGAGCGCAAAGCGCAGGGAAAAGTGGTCATCGAGATGAAACGGGATTGCGCCTTTCCTGCGGCGTAAAGGAAGCAATCGCGGCACCGGGCAAGCGCAACCAGGCCGAAAACCTCTCAATCGCCCGACGCGCTCGACAGCGCCGAGAATGCCGCTCTGCCACCCGCTTTTCAAGTTGCGCCGAACGCGGCCGTTAACCTGGATGCAGGGCTTAAGGAGGGCTTAACGCCGAGCGAAAATTCATGACCATGCTTGTCTCGACTCCGTTGCGCGACCTTGCGGCATGGAGCGACATGCTCTCCCGGGTGGAAATTCCGGTACTGCCGGAAACCGCAACCGAACTGGCTGTGCTCGATGCAGACCAGGACAGCGCTGACGCCCAGGGAATCGCCGCCATCGTCATGCGCGATCCGCTGATGAGCGTAAAGCTGTATCGGCATCTGGCGAGCCTGCGCAGGCGCACCCAGCTGACTGACGTCGAAAGCCTGACCGGCAGCATCCTCATGCTGGGACTGTCACCCTTTTTCCGCGCCTTCGGCGCCTTGCGGCCGATCTCGCCCCCTGCTGGCCATACACAGCGCTGGCAACGGGGCCTCACATCCGTACTTAGCCGCTCGCAGCGGGCGGCAGACTATGCCTTCGAATGGGCCGTGCGGCGCAACGACCTCGACGCCGAACTCATCTATAGCGCCACCCTGTTGCATGACTTCACCGAGGTCCTGCTGTGGTGCGTGGCACCCGCACTGGCCGGCGCGGTGCAGGAGGAGCTTGCCCAAAACCCGGGCCTGCGCAGCATCGAGGCGCAGCGAAAAGTACTCAATGTCGGCGTCAATGAACTGCAGCAGGCGCTGATGCAGCGCTGGCGCTTGCCGGAACTGCTGGTGCGCATCACCGACGACCATGCCGCAAGCGATCCGCAGGTTCGCACCGTGACCCTGGCCATTGCGCTGGCGCGGCATTCGGCCGACGGCTGGGACAACCCCGCCTTGCCTGACGACTACGCCGCCCTGGGGAAACTGCTCAACTTGCCGGTGCAGCAGGCACGGCTCCTGGTTGCCGAAGAGCCGTCAAGCGTCTGACGCTCTGCGGCAACGGGCTGCGGCTGGTCGGGAGCGCTGCCCTCTGATCCGCCCGCCGGACAATCTTCGGCATCCCCGGACTATGTGCCTTGCAAGCCATCAGCCACGCGTCGCACGCGCCTCGCGCCGCGCAATCCATAAAGTGGATAGGGCGATCACCGCGCCGCCGCTGATAGCCGACAAGGTCGGCACATCGGCAAACCACAACCAACCCAGAAACGACGCCCAGATCAAATCGAGAAACCTGACTGACTGGGTCGACGAAATATCGGCCACGTGAATCGACCGGGTCAGGCAATAGTGCCCGGCGCTGCCGAGAATGCCGCACAGCACGAATCCCAGCCACTGCAAAGGCGACACCGGCTGCCAGTGGAGCAGTGCCGGTGGCAGGCTGAAAAGCGCGACCGAGATGCCCTGCCAGACCACGATGACGCCTGCGCTTTCATTGCGGGTAAGCATCTTGGTCAACAGAAACGAGGCGGCGAAGACCGGCGAGGACGCCAGCATCACCAGGTGAAAGTAACCGCCGGCGCCCGACAATTTCGGGGCCACCACGATCAGCACGCCGGCAAAACCAATCAGGGCCGCCAGCCAGCGATCCCAGCGCATCGGCTCGCGAAAAAACAGGGTGGCGCCGATCATGATGAAGATCGGCGCGCTGAAGCCCATGGCCGTCATGTCCGCCAGCGGCACATGCGGCAGTGCTGCAAACCACATCCACAGTCCGACGCAATGCACCAGACCGCGAGTGAATTGTGCACCAATGCTTTTGGGCCAGTACATGGCCAATCCGCTTTTCAAGACCAGGGGCAGCATCACCACGCAGCCGAACAGGTAGCGCAGAAACTGTGTCTGAAACGGGTCCAGCTCAATGGTCAGGACCCGCATGAGCGCGTTGAGCTGGGAAAAAATGAACCCGGCCGCCGCGCTCCACAAGAGCCCCTTGAGCGTGGCATCCAGGCGCGCGAAGCGTCGGCGCGCGCGCACGTACCAGCGCGCATCATGGTGCGGCTGCGGCACCTCTGGTTCCTTGTCTTGCCCTGAGTCGCGCCCTGATTGCATGGTCGGCCGCATTGTAGAGCGGGCACCAGGGTCGCCGGTCCCCCAAAAAACGGGCGCAAGCGCAAGCTGGTCGGGATGGCGGCGGTCCGCACTTTTCGCCGCGCTCGGTGAAAGCCCGAATCACCGCAGCGCAACATCGAAAATGCTCAAGAAATCGGGCCTGGCCATCGTTAATAAATGTGACGTGTGTGATTTCGCACACCATGCATCACGCAAGCCAAGCATAATGATTTCATCAGCGCCTGGATCAAGGCGTCGACTAAGGAGTGCACGATGCAGATTCTGAATTGCGCCACTTGCGACACCCGACCACTCGATCCGCCGCGCCTGACCGGCGGGGCCTGGACGGCGCAATGTCCGGGCTGCCTCACACAAAATACGCTCGAGCCCGACTATGGCAATGTGTTTCTGCCACTGCGTTTTCGAGTTGTGCTGGGCGCTGCCAGCCGCCGCGCAGACCGCGCGGAAGATGCGCTGCGACCGGCGCCTTAGAAAACAGGCGGCAAGTCCCTGAAGCGCCGGATGCCACACGGCGGGTTTTGATCACATCAGTTCCGGGCGAAACGAGCCTGTGCTCCGCATCGGCTTATTCCGTGCGCCCCGCAGTAACCGCGATCGGCTGGCCGCACTGCCGGCAGGCAATTTACGTCGCCGCGCTCCCTTGATGCCGGCAGGCTCTCGACACCAGGCTGCCGCAGAGGCAAGCGGCCCGACAATCAGTCATTGGGCAGCCAGAACGAAAATGTCGCGCCGCAACCCAGGGTTGCCTCGCCGCGGACGCCACCGCCATGCCGCTCGATGATGCGCTTGACCGTGGCCAGGCCGATTCCCGTGCCCTCGTATTTCTCCGCCGAGTGCAGGCGCTGGAACACCGAGAAAAGTTTGCCGGCGTACTGCATATCAAACCCCACGCCGTTGTCGCGCACAAAAAATTCGGCACGGCCGTCAGGTCCGGGGCGACGGCCGAAGGCGATGCATGGCCTGGCGGCCTCCGCACTGTATTTCCAGGCGTTGCCCAGAAGGTTGTCAAGCACCAGGCGGATCAGCCCGGGATCGCCCTTGGCGCGCAGATCCGGCGCGATATCCCATTCCACCGCGCGCTCCGGCAAGAGCCGCTGCAACTCGTCGCCGATCTCGCGGGCCATGGCCGACAGGTCCACCGGGAGCCGGTAGATTTCGCTGCGCGAAACGCGTGAGAGGTCGAGCAGGTCGGCGATCATCGCCCCCATGCGCTGGCTGGCGCCGCGAATGCGTTCGACATAGGTCGCGGCTTCTGCATCGAGCTTGCTGCGACTGTACTCCACCAGCAGCGCCGAAAAGCCGTCAATCCCGCGCAGGGGCGCGCGCAAGTCGTGTGCCACCGAGTAAGTGAATGCCTCCAGTTCATTGTTGGCCGCGGTCAACTCAGCCGTGCGTGCCGCCACCCGCTCTTCCAGCTCGACATTCAGGCTCAGAATCTCGCGCTCCACGCGGGCCCGCTCGGTGACGTCGTTGACCAGCACGTGCACCGCACGCCGGCCCTTGAACATCAGATCGTGCGACGCGACCTCGACTTCGATCAGCCGCCCATTCTTGCGCCTGTGCCGGCGCGTGCCCTGCATCACCGTGCCGATCGCGCTTGGCATGCCGGGGCGTTCGTACTGCATGCGGTCCTCTTCGGGGCGGATTTCCAACACCGTGAGAGCGCGAAATTCGTCGCGACTGTAGCCGTAATGCGCCACCGCTGCATCGTTGACGTCGAGGAAACGCAGCGTCTCGACGTCATACACCCACATCGGCTGCGGATTGGAAGCGAACATTGCGCGGTAACGACGCTCGCTGTCGGCCAGCGCCGCCTGCGCCTCGCGCACTTCGGTGACATCTTCCACCATGCCGACCAAACCCACCAGTCGCTCCGCCACCTGCACTTCGGCGGTACGCACCTGCCACCAGACGATTCTGCCGTTGCCGTGCAGATAGCGTCCATGCCCTCGATAAGGTGAGCCCGAGCCGATCGACTTGTGCCAGGCCGAAGCCACCGCATCGCGATCCTCGGGGTGTATCGCCCTGATCCAGCCAAGGTCCCGCGCCTCATCGGCCGACAGCCCGAGGATGCGCAAATAGGCAGGATTGGTGTAATTGGTATTGCCGTCCAGGCGCGCCAGAAAAATCCCCACCGGCGAGGCTTCGACCATGGCGCGGAACTTCGCTTCGCCGTCGCGCAATTCGGCTTCCCGCACAAGCGTAGTTTCGGCAATGCGATTGAGCGCGCCGGCTAGCCGCCCTATTTCGCCGCCGGTCATCACGGCGCTGCGATGCGCGAGATCGCCGGCGGCAAAGCGCAATGCGTCATTCGCGACCATACCGAGCGGGCGCGCCAGACCGCGCGCCAAGCGCCAGGCGATCATGAGAGAGGTGATTAGCAGCGCCAGCATCAGGCCGATGGTCCAGCGGAACTCGTGGCGCGCTTGCGCCAAGGCCTCGCGCGCCGGAATACTGACGTGCACATGCCAGGGTGCGGCGCCCAGTGCCGCATGGCCGGCAACCCATTCAGCACCGTCGGCGGAAGTGCGCATCTCCGCCGAGCGCACCACATTTCCCACCGCCGCGAACTCTGCCGCATCCTCGAGTTTTCGGCCCACCCATGTCGCGAACTCGCGGGTGTGGGCCAGCACCACGCCCTGCTCGTCAACCAGCGTCACCACTGCGCCCGACGGCAGGCTGCCATCGTCGAGCGTCTTCTGCAGGCCGGAAAGACGGGTGACCAGCGAGACCACACCGGCGGGACTGCCGCTCTCGCCGACGATACGACGCGCAAGGCCCAAGGTCCAGTCAGCGGCGCCCACCACCCGCGTCGGTTCGCCGATGGCAAGGCCGGGTTGCGCCAGCGCGCGCTTGAAGTAGCGCCGGTCGGCGATCGAGCCGCGTGCCCCGTTCATACCGATGATTGGCAGGCCGTCCACGTCGTTGACGCGAAGGCCGCCAAAGGCGAGCGGCAACTGGGCATGCACAGCGGCGATCGCCACCTGCGAGCGAACGGCATCTTCCGGGCGCACCGAGATGGCCGTACTCAGCGATGCCAGCAGCGCATCGACCTTGAAGATCTGCTCGTCAACACCGGTAGCCACCAGCCGCGCGCGCATCGCTGCGCGCTCCATGGCCTCAGTTTCGCCGAGCGCGAGTTCGCGAAACGCGCCATAGGCGGTCAAACCGCACAAGGGTAGGGCCACCACGCAGGCCAGCAACACCAGTTGCACCTCGATGGTGGCGTCCCGAAGCCAGTGATTTGACCGCATCCCTCTGCCAACAAGCTTGTATCAAACCGCGATTATCCACCGTATTGATGTCATTGGCATGCAACGCCGGCGTCCGCGCGCCGTCGGCCAGCGTATTTTTGCGCCCGCGCAAAACCTCATTCTGCCTTTGCGCGCGCCTGATCGAGCGTGTGCAGCGTGCGCATCAGCGGACAAGCCGAGACAATCATGCCGATCAGGTTTGAGATTGCGCCCGCAGGCGCAGCGCGATGATGCGCAGCATCAGGCGGCGGCAATCAGGCTGACATGGGCGGCGACCACGCGCCAGCCCTGCGGCGTCTTCATCCAGGTCTGGCTTTGGCGGCCGATCTTGCCGGGCGCGGAGTCTCGTTCGAACAGGGTGTTGGCGGTGGCCATGTCGCGACCATAAGTGGTGATCACCGTGGCCTTGATGCGGCGTGCCAGCCCGGCCGGCGAACGGCCGGAGCGGAACGCCGCGATCTGCGCGTAGCCGTAAAGGTTCTCGCCGATGCCATAGCGCAAGGTCAGCGGGTTGTTCCAGAAAAGTTCATCCAGCACCGCGACGTCGTTGGCATTGAGCGCGACTTCGTAGCGCTGAAACGCGGCGCTCACTTCGGCCACCACTTCGGCAATGTCGATTTCGGGCATGGCAATTCCTTTCGTTACAGTTTGGCGAGCGGCGCTTGTACCACGCCCTGGCGTTCCAGCCAGGCAGCCACCCGCAGCGCGTCGGCCTCGTGCCACGGCCGAGCGATCACCTGCACGCCGATCGGCATCTGCCCGGCGCGATGGACCGGCACGGTGACAATCGGCAGGCCGATGAACGACAGTGGCTGCGTCAAGAGCCCCATCGACGGCCGTGCCGGCACCGCCTGCCCATGCAGATCGAAGGTTTCGGCTCCTGTCGGAGTCGCCGCCACCGGTGTGGCCGCCGCCAGGATGATGTCGGTGTGTTCGAACACACGCATCACGGCTGTGTAGAACCAGCGGCGAAAACGTTGCGCCTGCAGGTACCAGGCCGCCGGCGCCAACGCATTGGCGATGAAGCGATCGCGAATCAAGGGGTCGAAATCGTTGGGGCGGGAACGCAGGTCCGCCAGGTGCAACTGGCTGCCTTCGGCGGCGGTGATCACGAAAGCAGCGGCACGGGCGCGCTGCGCTTCGGGCAGAGTCACACGGCGTGTAGCACCAAGTGCCTGCGCCAGCGTGTCGCGCGCCATGAGCGCCCGCGGCGCGGCATTGGCTTCGAAGTAATCGCCAGCCAAGGCGATACGCAAATCCTCGATGCCGCCGTCGAGCATCGACGAAACCGGCTCAAGCATCGTTGCCGACTGCGCCGGGTCGAGCGCATCAATGCACTGCAAAACGTCATAGGCGGCGGCCAGGTCAAAGGCACTGCGCGCGAACGGCCCGACATGATCAAAGCTGCCGGTAAACGGGTAGCTGCCACGGCGCGACAAGCGCCCGTAAGTCGGCTTCAGGCCGAAGATGCCGCACAGCGAGGAAGGTACGCGGATCGAGCCATTGGTGTCGGTACCCAGGGCCAACGACACCATACCCGCGGCCACTGCCGCCGCCGAGCCGCCCGACGAACCACCAGCGATGCGACTCAAGTCGTGCGGATTGCAGGTTGGTCCGTAGTGGGTGTTCTCAGTGGTGAAGCCAAACGCGTACTCGTCCATGTTGAGCGCGCCCAGCAGCACCGCACCGGCCGCCTGCATCTGCGCCACCAGCGTGCAATCACGGCGTGCGGCCGGCAGATCCCGATTGATCTTCGAACCTGCCAGCGTGGCGATACCCTCGATATCGAACAGGTTCTTCACTGCATACGGCACGCCTGCCAGCGGAGGCAGAGGCACGCCAGCGGCACGTGTGGCATCGATCGCCGCTGCTTCTGCCAGCGCGCGTTCGGCAGTGATCCGGGTAAAGGCGTTGACGCGCCCATTTAGTGCGTCGATACGTGCCAAGGCGGCTTCGGCCAGCGCCACCGCAGACACCGTGCCCGCCTTGACCCGGCCCGCCGCCGCCAGCGCGCCCAGAGCGTGCAGATCACTCATCGGACTACCCTTCGGTCACTACGAGACAGCCTTCCCGAGGGAGGATGAGCACTCCTTCGGACCGCTGGGCGGGAGCGCTCATGGCCGCCACACCGGTCCGGGCTCGTCGGCCGGCCCCAACGCGAAGTCATTCACGGCAGCCGCGACCCCCGCCAGGCGTTCGAAATTGAGCAGCACACCCGGCAGGTGCTCGGGCGCGATCGGCAACTCCAGCGCAGCCGCAGCCGCCACGATGTAAGTCTGCATCTCATCATTGGTCATAAACCACCTCATCAACGAAAACAAAATGGCGTCCAGGTACAACGCCTCCAACATCTCGATCAACGACCCAGCCGCCAATTGAGCAACAAGCCCACTGCGCGTCGACCAGCGCCCGAATCGAGGGTCGCGGCACCTCCGCGCACCTTTGAATGCGGACCAATTGGGCGACACGCTGTGTTCGCCATATCAGCTCGGTGCGATTTTTTCCATGGCCAAACCTCAAACGCAGCTGGCGATATAGGCGCGCCAGCCGCCATATGCGGATACATCCTGTGCTCGCTCGAGCGCATGGGGTTCACAAATGAAGCCCTTGACGTAGCTGCCGTCGACCAGTTCGAGCGAGCCGATACCCAGGGGCGCCGGAATCTCGTCAACGAAGCTGCCGATGCACTGCGCCGGCATATCCCACAATTCAAGCGCGATCGCCATCCCGTCGCGAGCAACACGCAGCAAACCCGGCTTGGGTGGAGTGGTGTCTGGCAAGGCGTAAAGGCGGTAGGAAGGCGCGGTCTGCGCCGCGCCGACCAGGCGCGCGCCGCGACTGGTCAACTGATGATTGAGCGGCATGCCCGACAAATGCGCACCCACCACAGCCAGGCGCTGCATGCCAAGTGCCGGTACCGCCGCCACCGAGCGCGCCACTGGCGCCGGCAGGGCCAGCCCGGTCGCGCCCAAGGGCAAGGCCGTGCCGCGCTGCCACTCGGCGCCCAGGGAACACAAGGCCGGCTCGGCCCATGCCGGCGCAATGAAGGTCACGCCAAACGGCAAACCGTCTGGCCGCATCGATGCGGGCAACGCAATGGCAGTCCAGTCGAGCAGGTTGACAAAATTGGTATAGGTGCCGAGGTGGGCGTTGCGCGCGAGCGGATCGGCGTTGACTGCGGCGATGGTGTAGATGGTAGGCGTGGTCGGCACCAGCAAGGCGTCGATGCCGCACCACAATGGCGCAATCGCGCGCCGCAATTCCTCAAGACGGTAAATCGCCTTGAAGGTGTCAACCGCCGAGTAGCGCGTGGCCTCGGCGATCACTGACCGTACCGTCGCCTCGATCGCCTCGGGCCGGTCACGCATCCATCCATCCAGCGCGGCATGGCGCTCGGCCACCCATGGCCCCTGGTACAAAAGGGCCGCCACCTCGAACATCGGCTTGAAGTCGATCTCGGTGATGGCAGCGCCCATGGCCCGCGCGCGCTTTAGCGCCAGTTCGAACTCGCGTGCCTGCAGCGCGTCGCCGAAAAACTCGGGCTGGCGCGGCACACCAAGGCGCAGCGTCGGCGAGAAGCGGGCAAGCGCCGGCGCCGCCGGGCGCGAATAGGCATCCGCCGCATCGAAACCCGCGGCCACCTGCAGCACCGCCTGCGCATCGGTGACATCGAGTGCAAAAATTGAAATGCAGTCAAGACTGCGGCACGCCGGCACCAGTCCGCGATTGGAAATCAGGCCGCGCGTCGGCTTCAAGCCAACGATGTTGTTGAAACCGGCCGGCACCCGGCCGGAACCTGCCGTGTCGGTGCCCAGCGCAAAGCCGACCAGGCCGCGCGCCACCACTGACGCCGAGCCGGACGAAGAACCACCGGAAATGTATTCCGGCTTGAACGCATTCGGTACCGCGCCATAGGGTGAACGGGTGCCGACCAGCCCGGTGGCGAACTGATCAAGGTTTGTCTTGCCGATCAACAAGGCGCCGGCCGCACGCAGGCGCTGCACCACTGCAGCGTCGGCACCCGGCAAATAGGCAAACGCCGGGCACGCCGCAGTAGTTTCGAGACCCAGAGCGTCAATATTGTCCTTGAGCGCGAAGGGAATGCCGTAAAGAGGAAAGCGTGCCCAGTCGCAACCACTGGCGACGAAACGGGCTTCGAGTTCGCGCGCCGCCGCCAGGAGAGCCGTGTCGCTATAGCGGGAAATCCAGGCGCAATCTGCAACCGGTGTCGCCACACGGTCCAGCAGCGACGCGATGACGTGTCGCGGCGTCAGGTTACCGCTACGGTAACCCTTGAGAAGTTCGGAAATCAGCATGCGGAATGCGGCGCACCATCATGTATACAACATGAAGTCTAGCAAGCTGCGCGCCACATTACATCTGGCACCCAGGTTTTTGATTCAAGGCGCCTTTCAGACATAGCCCCAAACTCTGCGCGGCCTCCCCCACGCACCTTTAGAGTGCCTGTTGTACGCTCTCGGCACGCGCAAGCGCGGTTTCGACCTGCGCCACACCGATCGGCGCCAGGTGCCCGAGGAACACCTGCGCCACATGCTTCCACGAATAGCGCAGCGCGTGAGTGCGCGCGGCCTCGCGCGAAATCCGCAGGGCCCCGATGGCGGCGGTGCGCAAGTCATTGTCAAGCACCCCCGGACCATTTGCACCAATCACATCCAGCGGGCCGGGCACCGGATAAGCCGCCACCGGCACCCCACAGGCCAGCGCTTCGAGCAATACCAGGCCAAACGTATCGGTGCGGCTGGGAAACACGAACACATCGACGGCGCGGTAATAGGCAGGCAGTGCCGCGTGCGCGACCGCGCCGCTGAAGTGGGTGGCCGGGTAGGCACGGCGCAATTCGTCCAGCTGTGGCCCGCCGCCAATCACCCACTTCGACCCCGGCAATTCGAGATCGAGAAACGCGCGCAGGTTTTTCTCGACCGCCACCCGGCCGACGTAGGCAAACACCGGGCGACCATCCACCGGCACCGCGTCGCTTGGCGCGCCTGGGCCCTGGGGCCGAAACTTTTCCACGTCCACCCCGCGCGGCCAGATCACCGTGTTGTCAAAGCCGCGCGCCTGCAGTTCCTGCTGGATCGAGGCAGTTGGCACCATGACGCGCAGGGCACGCCCATGGAAGCGTCGCAGCCAGGCGTAGGTCACCGAGATCGGCAGCGGCACCCGCGCACGAACGTACTCCGGAAAGCGGGTGTGGTACGAGGTCGTGAACGGCAACTTGTGGCGCATGCAGTAGCGCCGTGCGGCAATGCCCAGCGGCCCTTCGGTGGCAATATGAATCGCGTCGGGCTTGAGCGCATCAAGCGCACGACGTACGCCGGCACCCGGAAACAGCGCCAGGCGGATCTCCGGATAGGTTGGGCAGGGCATGGTGCGAAAGCTGGCCGGCGTCACGCAATGCACCGTGTGCCCGAGACTTGCGAGTTCGCGGCCCAGCGTGGTCAGGGTGATCACCACACCGTTGACTTGCGGCGGCGCGGCATCGGTGACGATCATGATCTTCATGCATCTGCTCCTTCGGTGAGATTCATCGAGCGCTCGGCGGTCGCGCCGCTGCAAATGCTGTTCCACACCACCACGCGCAATTCCCCGGTGTGGGTTTCGACCAGGGCCGTCAGGCTTTCGACCCAGTCGCCATCGTTGCAATAGAGGATGCCGCCGATATCGCGGATCTCGGCCTTGTGTATATGGCCACACACCACGCCATCGAGCCCGCGGCGGCGCGCCTCGTTGGCCAGCGCTTCCTCGAAATCGCAAATGAACCCGACCGCGTTCTTCACCTTGTGCTTCAGGTATTGCGACAGGGACCAGTAGGGGAAGCCAAGCCTCACGCGCAGGTGATTGAACCAGTGGTTGAGTTGCAGAATCATGGTGTAGAGGCTGTCGCCCAGATAGGCCAGCCATTTGGCGTGGCGTATCACGCCATCGAACAGGTCGCCGTGGATCACCAGCAGGCGGCGGCCGTCGGCCATGGTGTGGATCACCTCGTCGGCGACCTCGATGCCGCCGAAATTCAGATTGAGGTAGTCGCGCAGCGGCTCATCATGATTGCCCGGTACATACACCACCCGCGTACCCTTGCGCGCCTTGCGCAACAGCTTTTGCACCACATCGTTATGCGCCTGCGGCCAGTACCAGCTTTTCTTCAGGCGCCAGGCGTCGACGATGTCGCCCACCAGGTAGAGGGTTTCGGATTCGTTCTCGCGCAGAAAATCCAGCAGGTACTCCGCCTTGCAGCCGGCGGTGCCAAGATGAACATCGGAAATCCAGATGCTGCGATACGGTGCATGAAAATTCTCGGGCAGGTCGGCAGGTCGCACTGGGGCTAAGCCTCGAACTCGAAGCCCGAATTGAACCGCAGCGGCATGTCACGCGCATGACCGCGGCGTGACGATTCGATGACTGCGCGGCCGCGCCCGGAGCCTGAGAAGCTTGCGTTGCGAGCGCGCCGGGATCGGGTAGAGCATCGCAGCCGTACTCTCGTACGGCCACTGGCGCAAGCCCGATATCGGCAAGCGCACAGGAATATTCTCAGGCTCTCAGCCCTTGCGCCGCTTCATCACCTTGCGCATGCTCTTCAGCGACACCGCTTGCGGTGCCTGGGCATGGGTGAGCTCGGCCAGCAGGCGCTGCTGAACCGGCGCCGCACCCGCGCGTCGCGCATACGCTCCGTCGGAGTCAAGCTCCCAGGCGCCGGCATCGCGCTTCAGATAGGGGCTGAGCCCTTCGTCGTAAACCCGCCTGGCAAGCTTGCTGTCGAGCAGCGGAAAACACACCTCGACACGACGGAAGAAATTGCGGTCCATCCAGTCCGCGCTGGACAGGTACACCAGGGGTTCGGCGCCGTTGCCGAACCAGAAAATGCGGCTGTGTTCGAGAAAGCGCCCGACCACCGAAACCACACGAATGTTCTCGGACACACCGGCTACCCCCGGCACCAGGGCGCAGGCGCCGCGCACGATCAATTCGATCTTCACGCCTGCCCTGGAAGCTGCGTAAAGCGCTGCGATCACGCGCGGTTCGAGCAAGGCATTCATCTTGCCGATGATGCGCGCGCGCCCGCCGGCGCGCGCGCGCGCCCCCTCGGCCGCGATCGCCGCCAGCACATTGTCGTGCAGGGTGAACGGCGCCTGCCAGATGTGCGTGAGCTTGCGCGCCTTCGACAGGCCGGTAAGCTGGCGAAACACCTCGTTGACATCCGCGGTGAGGGTTTCGTTGGTGGTCAACAGGCCGAAATCGGTATACAGGCGCGCAGTGCGCGGGTGGTAGTTGCCGGTACCCAGATGCGCATAGCGCTTCAAGCGGCCGGCCTCGCGGCGCACCACCAGCAGCATCTTGGCATGGGTCTTGTGGCCGACCACACCGTACACCACATGCGCCCCCACCTCTTCCAGGCGTGCCGCCCAGTTGAGGTTGGTTTCCTCGTCGAAACGGGCCATCAATTCGACCACCACCGTGACTTCCTTGCCGCTGCGCGCCGCCCTGAGCAGCAATTCCATCAATTCCGATTCGGCACCGGTGCGATAAATGGTCTGCTTGATCGCCACCACCGTCGGGTCGGAAGCGGCGGCGCGCAGGAAATCGAGCACCGGATCGAACGATTCGAACGGGTGATGCAGCAAAACGTCACCGCGCGCGATGGTCTGAAATACCTCGTCCTCGTTGGCGAACAGAACCGTGTGATTGGGCTGGAAGGCTGGGTACTTCAGGTCCGGACGCTCGATGAAATCGGCCAGTTGCATCAGGCGCGCCAGATTGACCGGGCCGTCGGCACGGAACAGGTCGGCTTCTTCCAGGCCGAACTGCACCAGCAGGAAGCTCACCACCTCCTGCGGGCAATCCAGGTTGACTTCCAGACGCACCGCGTCGCCGAAATGGCGCTGCGGCAACTCGCCCTGCAGCGCCTGCTTGAGGTTGGTCATCTCCTCTTCGTCAACAAACAGGTCGCTGTTGCGGGTGACGCGAAACGGGTGACAACCACGCACGGTCAGGCCGGGAAACAGCTCGCCGATATAACGAATCAACACCGTGGACAAGAGGATCGAGGCATTCGCGCCGAAACGATCGGGCAGCGGAATCAGCCGCGGCAAGGCGCGCGGCGCCTGCACGATCGCCAGCTTGGCATCGCGCCCGAAGGCATCGCGCCCCTCCAGCACCACCGCGATATTGAGCGATTTGTTGAGTACCCGCGGAAACGGGTGTGCCGGGTCCAGGCCGATCGGCGTGAGCACCGGAAAGATCTGCTCCTCGAAGTGATGCCGGCCCCAGGCTTCAAGCGCCGGCGACCATTCGGGTCGATAGCGGAAATTGACCCCTGCGGATTCCAGCGCCGGCAGAATGCTGCGGTTGAGGAGTTCATACTGGCGCGTGACGATATCGCGCACGCGGCTGCGCACCGTTTCAATCACCTCGCCCAGCGGCAGGCCATCGGCTTCACGCGTGGCGGGATCATTCAGGGTCTGTTCCACCAGGCCGGCGAAACGCACCTCATAGAATTCATCAAGATTGGAACTGACGATGCATACAAAACGCAGGCGTTCGAGCAGGGGGTTGGTTTCATCGGCGGCTTGTGCCAACACCCGTTCATTGAATGCCAGAATGCCGAATTCGCGATTCAACAGCGGCGGCGGGCTGGCGGATTTTTTTCGGGTTTCCACGTGTCTCCTGCTTCCTTCGGGTTACCACGGCGGCAGTATGTGAAGCCGAGATGACAATTTGACTACATGCCCAGCTTGGAAGCGCCATTGTGGTGCATTCCATGTCACATTCTGGTCATTTTAGTGTGGCATGGTTCGAACTTCGCCAATGAAAGTCCCGCATGCAGGAACCGGCAGACGGGCAAGCAAATGAAAACCTGGCCGCATGTCGCTGCCGTTGACCTTGGTTCCAACAGTTTTCGGCTCGAAGTCGGCCGCACCGAAGGCGGCCACATATACGTACAGGATTCGCTGCGCAGCAATGTTCGCTTAGCCGCAGGCTTGAGGCCCGACAAGCGGCTGGACTACGAGTCGCAGACGCGCGGCCTGGATGCCCTGGCGCGTTTCGCGCAGCGCATCGTCGGCTTTCCCGCCAGCCATGTGCGCGCGGTGGCCACCAACACCCTGCGGGTGGCGCGCAACGCCGGCGATTTCATCGCCCGCGCCGAAAAAATCCTCGGTTTCCCGATCGAAGTCGTTGCCGGGCGCGAAGAAGCGAGGCTGATCTTTTGCGGCGTCGCGCACAGCGTGCCGGCCAACGAAGACCGGCGCCTGGTGGTCGACATCGGCGGCGGCTCGACCGAATTCTCGATCGGCACCGGCTTCGAACCGGAGCTCATGGAGAGCCTGTACATGGGCTCGATCAATTCGACCCTGGCGCACTTCCCCGGCGGCTTCATCGACGATTTCACCATGAAGCAGGCTGAACTGGCCGCGCGCCGCGAGATCGAGGTAATTTCGGCGGCGGCCATCAAGAGCGCCTGGACGGTGGCCATCGCATCTTCGGGCACCGCCCGCACCATCGCCCGCGTGCTGGCCGAAAACAATGGCGGCGACGGCAGCATCAGCGCCGCCGGCATGCGCTGGATACGCAAGAAAATGCTCGCCGCCGGCAGCATCGATCAACTCGACTTCGCCGGCCTCAAGCCCGAGCGTGCCCTGAATCTGCCGGGCGGCTTCGCCATCCTTTCATCGGTATTCACCGAACTGGGCCTGGAGCGCATGCAGGTGGCGGACAATTCCTTGCGCCTGGGCGTGCTCTACGACCTGTTGAATCGCCTGTCGGCACCGGAAGCCGCACATGACAAGCGCGAAGACACCGTGACGCAGTTCGAGGCGCGCTACCACGTCGACCGCCGGCAGTCTGCGCGCATCACCAATCTGTCCCTGCGGCTGGCCGCCGACGTCGTGCCCGAGCTGCGCGAAAGCCATGCCGAAACCTATCGCTTCATCGAATGGGCCGCGCGCCTGCACGAGGTGGGCCTGACCATCGCCCACAACGGCTATCACAAGCATTCGGCCTATATCGTGGCCAATGCAGACATGCCGGGTTTCTCGCGCGATGAACAGAAGCGCCTGGCTTTCCTGATTCTGGGCCACGCCGGCAAGCTGCCAAAACTGGCGCGCGAAGCAATGCCCAAACCGTGGTGGCTGGCGGTGGCCTGCCTGCGCCTGGGCGCGCTTGTGCATCGCAGCCGGCAGCCCTTCGAAGTGCCTGCAATCGAGCTGAAGCTCGAAGCCAAGCGCCTGTCTCTGGCCATCGACGAGCCCTGGCTGCAGGCCAATCCGCTCACCGCCTACTCGCTTGACCAGGAGGTCAAGGCCTGGCAGGAACTCGGCGACGAACGTCCGTTCGGCTTCGCGCTGGAACACAAGGTACCGCTGCCGGCCTGAGCCTGCCTAAACCGGCGCGCCGGCGCTTGCGCAAAGGCGTTAAGGGAGGGCCGCCAAGGGTAGCGCCGGCATCGGCAAGTGCATCAGCGCTTCGCCCATGCGCAACCGCGCCCCCGCCTCGACCGCCGCACACCTCTCGAAGCCCGGCGGCGCGAAAACGATGATGGTCGAACCGTGCTCGAACCAGCCCATCTCCTGCCCTTTGGCAACGCGCACGTCGCAGGCGATGTGCTGCGGCCCGCGATACTTGAGGTGCAACAGCACATCGGCGCAATGCAGGCGGATGCTGGCCACCAGAATCGCCGCCACCGGCACCAGCGTGATCTGGTGGCCGCCTGCCGCAAGCCGGGTGCGCAGTATCGCGCGCTCGTTGCGGCAGTACAGGCGCTCGATGCGCTTGAGCGCGATCGGATTGACGTTCCAGGTGTCGCCAGAGATATAGGTCACCTGCTCGATGGTGCAGTCATGCGGTGCGTGAAAGCGGTGATACATGGCTGAGGTCAGGCGCAAGGTCGCGTAGGTTCCATTGGCATAAGCCGCAACCAGTTGCGGTTCGTGCAGCAGGTCTTGCAGCCGATACGCAAAGCCCTTGGCCTGGATCAGAAGGCCGTTTTCGACCCGGCCGCAGGCGCCGACGATGGCGTCGCACGGGCTCACCAGCAGATTCGGATCCGCCTCGAGCGGCCGCGCACCGGGCTTCAACTCACGCGTGAAGCAGTCGTGCATGCTGACGAAATTCTGTTTCGCCGCCTCGCGCAAATCGAGGCCGGAGAACAGCCGCCACAGCGCGATCGAGAGGTCGCGTACCAGCGGCTGTTCGATCTTCGAAAACCAGCCCATGAAGCGCGTCAGCAGCAGGCGTGGAATGCGGTTGGTCAACAGGAAGTTCAGATCTTCCTGCGCCACCATGCGCGCGATGATTTTTTTCAAAGTCACGATCCTGTCAAAGATTTTCGGTAAACCCCATGGACATGGATATCCCAGCCGCCACCCTCGCCCTCTACGCCATCGGCGCAGCCGCTCTCGTCACCACGGTGGCGCGCCTGAAGACCCGCCTGGAGTTGTCCAGGGCCAAGCATCCTTCTCTCTCGGGTCACTCGCGCATGGCGCGCCGAGTGGCGCGGCTGATGCCGTTTTACGATTACGACGAGGCCCGCTTTTTCGCCAGCGACGATGCCCCTGAAGCCGTGGTGCGCACGCGGCGCGAGGCATTCGCGCGCCTGGCCGCCCTCTACCGGCAACGCTTCCCTCTGAGCGCACAGCAAACCGCCGAAGTCGAAAGCGCGATCTCCGACCTGCAGTTCACCAACGCCTATCGCGTGCCGTTCCAGTTCAGCCGCCATGTGCGCGCGCACCTCAAGGCCGGCAACTTCGTGAAGTCGTCTTCCGGAGTCACCCTCACCGACCTCGACGGCAACCACTTCTACGACTTGAGCGGCGCCTACGGCGTGAACGTGTTCGGCTACGACTTTTACAAGGACTGCATCGACCAGGGCTGCGACCTGGTGCGCGCCCTGGGGCCGGTCTTGGGCAGCTACCACCCGGTAGTTGCCTATAACGTGAAGCGCCTGCGCGCAATCTCCGGGCTCGACGAAGTGTCGTTTCACATGTCGGGCACCGAGGCTGTGATGCAGGCGGTGCGCCTGGCGCGCTACCACACGCGCCGCACCCACCTGGTGCGCTTTTGCGGCGCCTATCACGGCTGGTGGGGCGACGTGCAGCCGGGCATCGGCAACCCGGTGCCGGCGCACGAGACCTACACCCTGAAGGAAATGCATGCCGATACGCTCTGCGTGCTGCGGCGTCGGCGCGACATTGCCTGTGTCCTGGTCAACCCGCTGCAGGCTCTGCATCCCAACGCCCAGGCAGCGGGCGACTCCTCCCTGGTCGACAGCGGCCGCACCGCCGCCTTCGACCGCGCCGCCTACACCGCCTGGTTGAAGCAGTTGCGCGCGATCTGCAGCGAGCGCGGCATCGTGCTGATTTTCGACGAGGTGTTCGTCGGCTTCCGGCTGGCGCCCGGTGGCGCCCAGGAATACTTCGGCATCAAGGCCGACATGGTGACCTACGGCAAAACACTCGGCGGCGGCCTGCCGGTGGGCGTTGTGTGCGGGCGCGCCAACCTGATGAAGCGTTACCGCGACGATCGCCCGGCCGACATCTGTTTCGCACGCGGCACCTTCAACGCCCATCCCTATGTGATGGCCTCGATGCACGAGTTTCTCAAGGCCCTGGAGACGCCCGAGGTACGCGCCATCTATACCCATCTCGATGCCACCTGGGACACCCGCGCAGCCATTCTCAACGAGCGCCTGACAGCGGCCGGCCTGCCGGTGCAGGTGGCCAACCTGTCGTCGATCTGGACGGTGTTCTACACCCGCCCTTCGCGCTACAACTGGATGCTGCAGTACTACCTGCGCGCCGAAGGCCTGGCGCTGAGCTGGGTCGGCACCGGACGGCTGATCTGGAGCCTCAATTACAGCGCCGCCGATTTCGAGACGGTGGCCCTGCGCTTCGTTGACGCCGCGCGCGCCATGCAGGAAGATGGCTGGTGGTGGAGTGCCGCGGCGGCCACCAACAAATCGATCCGCAGACGCATCCTGCGTGAACTGCTGGGCCGGCGCGGCTGATGTAACGACCGGGCCTGCGCCCTGCATCGGCCCGCGGTTGCCGGATTGGCGCCCTGCGCAGGGGTCGTGCGGCGGCGCTTCGCAGGGCTTCGCAGCGCTGCGGATTGCCGCATCGACTACGGAAAAGTGACAGCCCCAGGCGCGGTTGTCATGTTGCTGGGCAGGATGGATAGTCGGGCCTTCTTAAAAAAATCAGGCCCGTGACCCACCCTCGTGACGCGCGTGCATCGGGTCTATCCATTCGCCGCGCAGCAAGTGAAGCGGGGCGCGGTGATACAGCCAGACGTCGTGAAACGGATCGGTCAGGATCTTGGTGATCCACACCAGGCCGGTACGCACATCCTTGATCAAGAACAGGTGGAAGGTGCGCAACAGCAGCCCCGCCACCCCAAGGGCCAGCCACACAAGGCCGGTATCGCGCAGCCAGCCTTCCGGCCGCACCAGGCCCAGCAGGGTAGGGTCAAGCCACAGAGCCAGCGGTGACAAGGCCCAGATCGACAGCAGCACCACTTTGCGGCGCAGGTTGTAACCGACCTTGATCTCTTCCTTGTGCTCGTGCGTGGCCTGGTTGACGTGGTCGTAGCCCCTGGGCTCAAAGAAAAAGTGGCCGGCCTGGCGCGTGGTCATCGCCACCAGCCAGCCGATGAAGGCGGACGCCACCGGGTGGGTGAACAACAGCGCATATGCGGTGAGGAACGACAACGCGCTCAGCAGATGCAAACTCTGGTTGATGCGGCTGTGGTGATAGTAGCGATGATCGTCCCAGCGCTGAAGCCGCAATGCCCGGATGAATTCTTTCATGACACCTCCTTTGGAAATGCACGATAGTGAACCGCGATGACAGTGTTGCGACAGATTGATGAAGATTCAATGACATTGAACTGCCGAGCGCCACGGCACGTCAGGCGGCCGGTGGTACTACAGCGCGCGCCTTGCCGCGCCACGCAAGCAAGGCAATACCGGCCGACAACAGCAGCCATGGCGCTGGCTCCGGCACCGGTGTCACCACCAGATTGAAGCGGTAGTTGAATTTGCCGCCCGCCAGTTCCTGCAGCCAGAACGTGTATTCGCCGGCGCCCAGTGGCGCGCTCAAGCCAGTGGCCTGGTTGCCGGCGACTGCCATGTTGTCAAGAATGTCGGTATTGCGATCGGCCAGCGTGTACACCCTCCAGCCCAGAAGGCCGGCTGCCGTGCCGGTGTTGGCGGGCACCGGCATCACGCTGCCGGCGGCTACCCCGATGAATGACCCTTGCCCGCCGACTGTGGTCTGGTTGCCGACCCGCAGTTCGTTCAGCACGAAACCAGGCGGCACGATGGCGGTGAAGTAGTCGCGGTCCGGCACGCCGGCAATGCTGCCGAGCGACCCGCTGATGATGTTGTTGCCGCCCAGGCCATTGGCGCCAATGACGCCGAAGCCGAGGCTGATGCGGGTCGGGTTGAAGCGGTCGCCGGAGATGTCGCCATTGATCGATTCGCTGTAGTCGGCCGCCTGCACCGGCTGGGTGGCAAAGCTTGCCAGCAGAGTTGCCAGAGCCAAAGCGGCTTGCATGGTTTGCATCACACTTTCTCCTTCAATGATTTGCGCCGCCACGCACCGGCCCCGTGGGCAACCTGGAACTGCACAGTTGATGACAAAAGCATGCCTTGGGCGAGGCTGTCAGGTTTTCGGCAACGCTCGACTGGGCGACTGCAGCGCGTGCGGCGCGGCGCCGAAACGCTCGATCCAGAAGGCGAAAAACGCTGCCCCGATGGCGATCAGAATCAGCGGGCCGACGTACCCGTGTAGAGCATCGAAATACACTCGATCGGTGCGAAACGCGTAAAACAGCGCCAGCACCCGTGCCTGGTTGGCGGCAAATACGATGACAGTGGCAACCACGATTCCCGCCAGACGCCAGCGCCAGGCGATCGGCGCCACCAACATCGCGCTTGCCAGCAGGAACGCCACGTCGGTGCCTTCGCAGCCGTTCAAGACGTTGAGCCCGCCGCCGGCGGCCTTGAGCGAAGCGCCGCTGGCGACCACCGCCACCGCCGGGTCGATCGCATTGATCAGGATGGCCGCGGTCTTGACGGTCAACTGGTCGATCACCAGGCGCTCAAGCCAGGTGCCGGCAGCCGCGCCATAAAGACCCTGCAGCAGGAAAAACGCCGATAGAAAGGCGATCATGCGCCCGCGCGTGGGCATGCGCGCTCCCTGCAGCATTGGTGCCTGCGGTGCCCGCATCAGTCGCCCCGCCTGCGGCTGCGCGCGGCCAAACCACGCAACAACCCGAGCGCCAGCAGCGCTACGGCCCAAGCCGGCAAAGGCACGTCACCATCCTCGCCGCCGGCGCTGCCGGTCGGGTTCACCGCGAACCACTGCGATGCGCTGGCCGGCAGGAAGGTGGCGTCACCCGCCTGCTGCGCGACCAGGTTGCAGGTGCCACTGGCGATCAGGGTCACGCTGAAACCACTCACCGCGCATACCGTTGGCGACTGGCTACCGAGCGTGACGCTCAGGCCCGAAGACGCCGTTGGATCAAGCACCAGAGGCGCCGCGCCCAGCGTCTGCGCAGCGATCGGCGCGAAAACGATGCCCTGCGACTGGCCCTGGACCACCGCGAACGACTGCGTTACTTGAGGTGCCGGCGCATAGGTCGGGTTGCCGGCCTGATCGGCGGCAATGGTGCAGGTACCGGCGCCGATGAGTGTGACGCTGCTTCCGGCCACACTGCACACCGGCGCCGACAGGCTGCTGAAGGCAGGCGCCAGGCCGGAACTGGCCGTCGCGCCGATAGCCAGCGGGGACTGATCCAGACGGCGCGCCGCCAGCGCGCCAAAACTGATGCTCTGCGCCAGCGGGCTGGCGCTGAGCTGCAGGCCGATCAATACCGGATCATGGTCGGAGGCCCGGTACGGGCTTACGCTGTAAAGGTCCTGCGGCTTGAACTCCGTGTTGTAGTCGATCACCGAAGGTTCGTCGGCGTTGATGCGCCACTGCGCCGCGCCGGTGATTTGCGCCGCCAGGGTGGCACTGGCGAGCGCGTGGTCGAGCGCTCCGGCTTCGCCATCGAACACATAGGAGTAATGGCCGCCCGGGGCAAAGCGCAACAGTTGATCGGCCAGCCCGCCGTTGTTCAATGCCGCGACCGGGTCTTCCTTCGCGTAGGCGTTGAGGTCGCCGATCACCAGCACGTCATTGTCACCGGAGGCGGCCTTGACACTGCCCACGAAGCCAAGCAACGCCGCCGCCTGCTGCGTGCGGCGCTCGTTGAAGCAGCCCTGGCCGTCGCCCTGGTCGGCGTCTGCGCCGGCGGCACCGCCGCAACCCTTGGACTTGAAATGATTGACGATCACGCTGAACCTGGCGCCGCCTGCCACCGCCTGGAAAGTCTGCGCCACCGGCGGGCGGTTGTGAATCGCGCTGGCGTCCGACATGGCCGCACCGAGCAGCGACAATCTGGCAGGTTGGTGGATCAGCGCCACCTTGATGGCGTCGGTGCCCACACCGCCAGGCGGGTCAGGCACTACCGCATAGGTGCCGGCGCCCATGAAGGCATTCAGGCCATCCACCAGATTTTGCGCGGCCACGCTGCCGTTGCGCTGGATCTCCATCAAACCCACCACATCGGCGTTGAGCGCGGCGATGGCGCGGATGATCTTGTCGCGCTGGCGGGTGAACTCGGTGGCGTTGTCGGCGCCGCGGCAGTCCGCCGTGGTGCCGCCGGGCAGGCAACCCGTGCTGCCGCCGGCGGCGAAGCCGCCGTCGCCGAAGCTGGTGAAATAGTTGAGCACGTTAAACGAGGCCACCCGATGCGACCCGCCCACCGCAGGCGGCGTGGCGCTGCGCGGGTTGGCGCGGGTGAAAACCGGCGTGACCGTCGGATGGATCCGGTAAAGGGCAATGCCATCGGCATCGTTGGCCGCCAGGCCGTAGTCGATTACGCCGATTACGCCGGCCGGCAGGGTGTCGCCGGCGCGCAAGGTATTGTCAGCGCCGATGTAGGGAATCGGATTGACGTTTTGCGCGCTGGTTCCATCGTCCAGCAGCAGGCTTGAGCGCGCATTCAGGTCCGCCAGCGCCAGCGCTTCCGCTGTGCCAGGGCGATACAGGTTGGTGGGCTTGTGCAGGCGCCCGCCTGCCGCCAGCGTGACCTGGCCGTAGCGGCCCTGGAAAAAATTCTGCGCGGCCGTCAACGGCGTGGTGATGCTGACCAGCATGCCTTCGTAGCGCTCAAGATCACCGACATTGGCCACCGGCAGGCTGATCAGGGTGGGCGTGATGCTGCCGCTGCCGGTGAACACCGTGGCAGTCAGGTTGCTGAACTCGGTCAAGGGGTTGGCCGATGTACGCGGGTTGGCGGCCGACCCGGTATTGAATTCCACCACCGTGCCGCTGATCTGCAGCGCGTGACCTACGTTCACGTAGGGGGCGCTGGAGGTGAAGACGAAAATCCCGTCGGAGGTGAAGGGGTCGCCGTCGCCGGTCGCATCCTGGATGTAGTAGCCGTTGTTGTTGACCTTGGTGACCACCCCGCGCGTGGTGCGGGTGCCGGTTTCCAGGCTCACCGACCCGCTACCCTGGATGGTGTAAATCGGCGTGAAAGCCGGCGCCAGTGGTGCCACTGTCACGTTGATGGTGCAGGTGCCGGTCTGGCTGTCGTCGTTGCCAAACTGCACCGCCACCGGGTAAGTGCCGTTGGCCACCGTGCCATCGAAGCCCAAGGTGACGCGTGCGGTGCCGCCATCCGCGCCGGCGGCGCTAAAGCCTGTGAGCGTCATGCCGGCGCTGTTGCCACCGCCGAAGACCGCGCTGTTCACGTTGCTGTCGCCATCGTTCGCGCTTAACGGAAACGACACCACCGCGCCACTGGCCACAGCCAGGCTGGCCGGACATGCAGGCACGAGCGCCAGATTGCCGCCGCCGGCGCCGCAAGGTGCTGCCGGCGTGGCGCTATTGCGCGGTGCCGGCGTGGCGGCCACGAAATCGCTGCCGTTCTGGTTGGTATCGGTACAACCGTTCAGGTTGCGAAGCAGGGCCGTGGTCGAGGTCGCCGCCGGCGCCGCCGTGCCTTCGCGGAAGTCGGCGCTGCCATAGCCGACCAGATCGACAATCTGCGCCAGTTCAGCCGCGCCGCAAAGCGTACTGCCGCCGTTGCAGGCAAGGCCGGTGCCCACGTTCGCCAGGATCACCTTGCCGTTGCTGCCGGACAAATTGCTGGTGCCGGTGGCATCCGCCGCCGGCAACGCCGGACCGCTGGCCGAAGTGCTGAGCTTGACCAGGTAATACTGGCCCGGGGCCAGGCTGCCCGACAGTAGCGTGACGCCGTTGCCCGAGAAAAGGCCGGTGCCGGTGGCACTTGAGTACTGCACCGACCAGCCGCTGATGTTGACCGCGGCGGCGCCGGCGTTGAACAACTCGACGTAATCACTGGCGTAGGTGTTGCCGTTGCCGCCGTAGACCTGGCTTATGACCACGCCGGAGGTGCTGGCTTGAAGCGCGCCGCCCCACAGCGCTGCACAAAGGACCGCCGCAGCCCGCCACCAATTCGTCATGTCCCGACACCCGCGCCTTATAGATGAGCTATCAGCCTACCTTGCCAAAGTTACACGGCGGCATATCCGATACGGCCGCCGCATGAGCCGAATGGTTCATGGCCAAACGGAGCCAAAACATGACAGTCGCGTAAAGCCGCATGCCCGGCCACATGATCTGTTCGGACCATCTCTTCGGGAAAGCGCAACTGCTTCTCCTGGTTCCCACAGCGCCACCAAACGGGCCTCTTCCTTCGCTTGGCGACGGGACGCCAGTTGCGCGCAGTCTGGTCCGATTGGCTCATCAGTATTGCTGTCCTGAAAATCATGTTGTAGCACTGCGCAGCCACAATTGTTCTGCAGAAGCGTTTCGGCTTGCGCTGCGGAACACTCCTGCACGCGCTTTCGCACCATGGCATCGACCCCATCCATTCCTTCCCTCAGAACACCCAGGAGATTCCAAATGCTTCGCAAGACCCTTGTCGCAAGCGCGCTGTTGCTGGCGACGGCCGGCGTCAACGCCGCCACCGTCACCCAGTGGAACTTCAACTCCAACCCGCCTGATGTCAGTACCGGAACCGGCACCATCCTGCCGGCCATCGGCACAGGGATCGCTTCGGCCATAGGCGGCGTAACCACCACGTTCGCATCCGGCACAGCCAATGGCGGTTCGTCGGACCCTGCCGCGACCGACAATTCCGGTTGGCAGACCACCGCATACCCCGCGCAGTCCACTGGCAACAAAAGCAGTGGCGTGCAGTTTGCCGTCAGCACCGTGGGTTTCACCGGCGTGTCGATCAGCTACGACCTGCGACACAGCAACACCAGCTCGCGTTATGAACAGGTTCAGTACAGCCTCAACGGAGCAACCTTCACTGACATCGCGGGTTTTGACGGTAACGCCGGCGACACCTGGTTCAAAGGGCGCAGCGTCGACCTCTCGGCGATTGCCGGGGTAGCCAATAACGCCAACTTCGCTTTTCGCGTAGTCAGTGCGTTCGCGCCGAGCACCGGCTCTTACGCCGCATCCAATTCGTCCAGCAGCTACGCCGGGGGTACCTGGCGTTTCGACATGGTGAGCGTGAGCGCAGCCCCGATTCCGGAACCGGAGACCTACGCGCTGATGCTGGCCGGTCTGGCCCTGGTGGGCGCAGTGGCGCGGCGCCGTAGCAAGTAAGCCTGCATTGCACAACGTCGGTCGCAGCAGCGGCCGACGCGCTTGACCCCTGAGCGCCGATCACCCCACCATCCTCCCGCGTGATTGCCACGCTGGCCGAGCGCGGCCGGCGCTTCGGCTGCGGCGCTTGCGCATCGAAGCCGCAACCTTGATTGCCAGGCCATGAACTCACCTTGATCGGATATTGCGGATCATCCGGATTGGTGACCTCACCAGCACCTTCACCGGAGTGCTGGATGTTGATGAACATGGTTTTCTGATCCGGTGTCATGGCAATGCCACTCACTTCGCAGCCTTTGCATTGCGGCCCAGAGGTGAGGGTCGCGGCCTGCCCCGGCGCGGCGCCCGGCGCCATTGGCGGGTGTCCGAAAAAGCCGATTGACTGACAATAACCTGCGCCAGGAATATCACTCAACGGTCAACTTCGGCCGGCGTGATGCCAGGCAATCGACCCATCAAGATTGCTGATTGCGCCGCTCGCCTCGTCGCAGAAGCGTGACGATCGCCGCACCGAGCAGACCCAGCGCCCATGCCGGCAAGGGGATGTCACCGCCTTCGTCCCCACCGGGCGGTGCCGGCGTGTAGTCGATCGTCAAACGCGGACGCACGGTTGCGACCGTGGCATGACGGCTGGAAAACCGCTTCGCGTTTTGCAAGGTCTGTTCGTCGCCGACCATGATCCAACCGAAATTGCTTCCCGGGTTATCCACCCAGGCCTTGACATCTGCCACCAGAGTCGGGGTGCTGGCCCAGGTGTAATAAGCGCCTTGCGGGCCGACCTCGGTTTGTGCACTGGCTGACGGGACAAAATCGCCACCCGGCGTAACCCACGACGTGGCCGGGTGAAAGGCCCGGATCCAGGTCGCGTCGCCCGGCGCCGCCGCTGCGCCGACACCGGCATCGCCACCATTGGAGGTGGATTCCCCCCATGAGCGCAGCAATCGATGCAGCGCGACCGGGTGCACGTCGCGCGAGCGCGATTCATAGATTTGCAGCGCCGCAGAATTGATCTGCGCGCCCGACGGTATGGCCGAAAAATCGAAGCGCACCAGCGCACGGCGCGTCACTCCGCCGGCGGTAGTCGACACCCAGATGTGCGGTCCGGCACCATCGCTTGTGTTGTCGAAGCCGTCACCGCGGTAAATCGAGGTATCCGCAACCGGTTCGAGCGCAAGCGTTGCCGCAGCGACCGGATGCATCATGCATGCATACAGAAAAAACAACGCAAGGGCCTGAAGCCGGCGCGAAATCACGAAAAAACCCCGGGAGATCCCGGGGTTTTCAGGCAGCCTGCCAAACATTGCAGAAGCCTTGTTCACGCCTTGCGGCGCCGCGCAACAATGCCGCCAATCAAGCCCAACCCGGCCAGCAACATCGCATAGGTGCCCGGCTCCGGCACGGGTGCCAGTGTCAGGTTGTCCATTGCCACGCCGCTGCCGATGACCGTGAACTTGTTGATATCGCCGGCTTGCCGGAAGAAGCCGCGGAACGCGCCCTCGTTGTAGCTGGTCATTGGCGTCACCACGCTGAAAACATGGGTTTCCAGCAGTGTGTTGCCGTTCCACGCGGCCAGCAGAATCGGGCCGGCATTGACCGCGTTGAAAAAGGCGCCGATACCGCGCGCTGCGCCACCGGTGATCGAAAAACTGAGCAGGTTGATCTGGCCGTGCGATGTATCGCCAAACAAAAACGGCGAACCCGGACCCCAGGCGCCATTGCTCTGCAAATCGGCGGCAAAGGCACCTACCACCGAGTCGAAGCCGGACTGATAAGCGACGTTCAAGGCGCCGACGCTGCCGACTGGCAGCAATTCCGGCACCGCAGTCACGTAACCGTCGAAATCATCAAACGTGATAACGCCAGTCAGAGGACCGAAATTGCCGTTGTTGACAACTGCCGCGTGCGCCGGCAAAAGTGTTGCCAGGCCAAGCGCAATGCCGGCGACCAAGGTACGAATTTTCATGATGAGTTTCCCTTTGAGTTGAAAAGTATTCGCATGCGGCGGAGGCGATGCCCCCGCCGGCTCGCATCAGGCAGCGCCGATCACACCGCCGTCGTCACGCGTGATGACCACCGTTGCCGCACGCGGCCGCAGCGCACCGCTGGCTGACGCGCTGGTCGGCCCGTTGAGACCGTTGTCCGGCCATTGCGACTTGTCGAGGAAGCTGCCGGCCCAATCCTCACCCGGATGCTGGATGTTGACGAACATGGTCTTGCCGTCCGGTGTGGTGTCCACGCCGGTGACTTCGCAATTGGGCGGGCTGGTCAGGAAACGCGTCACCTGGCCAGTTGCCGGATCGGCCGCCGCCATGCAGTTGCCACCGATATTGACCCAGTCGCCGGTGGCGTCACCCTGCTGGTCGGTCTGAATCCACAGGCGACCGTCCTTGTCGAACCACAGGCCGTCCGGCGCGCCGAGGTCGTCACCATTGATGTTGCCCTGGCGATTCGGATCTGCCGAAAGACTGTCGCCGCACTGCACAAAGATATCCCAGGTGAAGGTGGTTGCGGCAACGTCGCCACCGCTCTCGTTCCAGCGAATGATGTGGCCATACACATTGATGGGGCGCGGGTTCGCCGCATCCACCGGCGGCCGCGCACCTTGGGCAGTGGTGCTGCCGTTGGCGTTATTCGACGATGCCGGGTTGGAGCCACGGCGGCTATTGTTGGTCAGGGTCAGATAGACCTCGCGCGTGACCGGGTGCACCGCCACCCACTCCGGACGATCCATCATGGTGGCCCCGACGCGATCTGCCGCCTGGCGACATTTGATCAGCACCTCGCCCTGGTCGGCGAAGCCGTTGGCCGGCGTCAACCCGTTCTGGTTCCATACCAGCGGCAACCAGGTACCGCTCATGTCGGCGTTGAACTTGGCCACATAGAGCGTGCCGCTATCAAGCAGGTTGCGGTTGGCGGCGCGATTGCGCGGGTTGTACTTGCCGGCACAAACGAACTTGTACATATAGTCGTTGCGCTCGTCATCACCCAGGTAGATCGTTACGCTATTGTCCGCACCCACGGAAGTCCATGCCCCTTCATGCTTGAAGCGGCCCAGCGCGGTACGCTTGATTGGCGTGCTGCCTGGCGCGAAAGGGTCGATCTCGACCACCCAGCCGAAGCGGTTCGGTTCGTTCGGATTGACCCTGATATCGAAGCGCGGATCGGCCAGATGCCAGCGATAACCGAAGCCGTCACGAGCCAAGCCGTAGCGCCGCTCAAGATTGCTAAGCGGGGTTGCGGTCAACGCGGCTGCCGTAGTACCGAAATAGCCGTTGAAGTTCTCTTCACAGGTGAGATAAGTACCCCATGGTGTGAAACCATGCGCGCAATTGTTGAGTGTGCCGAGCGGATTGCGCCCGGTTGGATCGGCAGCGGTCTGCAACAGGGCATGGCCGGCGGCCGGGCCCGACATTTGTGTCGGTGTATTGCCGGTGATGCGCCGACCATAGGGCGACGGACGGACTACCTGAAACTGCCCCGCCACCTTGCGCAATTCAACGATCGATACCCCGTGCGCAGCCTGCGAAGTGCGCGCGCGCGCCAAAGTCATCGGCGTGCTGCCCGGCGTCAGGTCCTTGTGCAAAATGCCTTCGTCGGTGTACTCGTGGTTGGTTGCCAGCAATCCGCGATCGCTGGATACGCCGCCTGTGGTCGGGAACGGGAAAAAATGCATGCCGTCGTGGTGCATGCCCTGCTGCTGCACCTGTTCGGCTTCGGTTTGCGCAGCGTTGGCGTTCCAGGCCGGGCCGCCGGAGACCGGATCGCCCCAGGCGCTGAGGATGCGCGCGCTATAGCCCGCAGGCACGGACACTTTGTCCAGCATCGGCACCACGTTGGGGGCGAGCGACGCAAAACCGATCCCACCAACCGGTGCGGGCGAGGCCGCAACTGCACTGCTCGAAAGGCTGCCCAAGCCGAAGCTGCCGAACAGGCTCAAGGTTCCGGCACCAACCGAACCCTTCAAAAACTGGCGGCGGCTGGCACGCTCGATCAGGTCGCGAATCGACTCGTTCGCGGACGGGTTGATGCTCTTGTCATTGTCTGGGTGATGCATGTAGTGACTCCTTGAAAAGATTGGCTGGCGAAACTGGCTGGCTTACAAAAAAAACCTCGCGGATACCGGCGCTTGCTACGCCTTCGGCAGAAAGGCCCTGTATTCGACCCTTGGCGGCTCGACCCTTGACGGCAAGCGCAATGCTATTGAGCGAAGGTTTCAGGATCACGTCACGGCGAGCAGCCCGCCATAGCCCGTTTGACCTATACCGCAACGGTCGGCAGGCGTGCCGGTTGGCTACCAAAGTGCGTTGATTCCGGCCTTTTCAGCAAAAACCCGCCTGAAGTCAGAACCATGGCGCCGCGATTTGGGGATCTGGCGCAGCCGCGCCGGCGCCACCGATGAGCCGTTGCCGAACGGTGACCGATCCAGGTTTGTGGCGCCGCGTAACGCCATGCGCCCTGCCGGGATGCTTCCCGGCAGGGCCATTGTGCGCGGCGAATGGATCACGACAGCCTGCTGCGACGGTCACATACCTGCAAGATTGCCAATCTATGCTTCGATCAGGAAATCGCCGCAGCCTGGCTTTTGAATCGGAGGAATCATGCAGCCATCGCGATTGAAAACACTGACCGACGTTGAAATCGATCCCGACTATGAACTCATCGGTGACTTCGACGAGTTGCTGGAGATCGATGAAATCGACGATGAGCCGGTGTCGGCGACAGCAAATGAATTCGGCGCATGGACCGAAGAGCGCGCTGTCGATTGATCTTCAAGGCACCTGGCCGACGCGGTGGCACCAACTGCCAGGGAAACACTGCCTCAGTGCGGCGGAATCGAGAGCCGCTCTTGGGCCGAGTTGATTTGATTGAAAACTTTCTTGCGAGCCTCCGCCCTACAGGGATCTGGGTGGCGCTTTCCGCACGCCGCAGCCGAACCAGGTCAAGCCCGGCAACTGCGCGGCCACCGCGCCCCGCAGCGCCCGGCAACATTTTTGCTGACGAACCGTTCTTTTCAACCAGGAGAAACATCATGAAAATGCAACAAGGAATCAGCGCTTGCGCGCTCGCCGCAAGCCTGGTGGCAAGCTCGCCAGCTTTCGCCGTTGACTTCAGCTTGGGCTATCTGGGCCAGCAGATCGTGCCGACCGGCACCCTTTACGGCGGCACCAATGTGGGCGGCTTGTCGGGCCTCGACTATGTCGCCGCCAGCGGCCGCTATGTCGCCATCAGCGACGATCGCAGTGGCATCAATGCGGCGCGCTACTACGACCTTAGCCTCGATCTGGCGTTGTTTCAGCGCTCGGCGACACCCGGCATGGCAGGCGTGATCTTCAACGCCGTCACCACCATCCAGAAACCCGGCGGCGGCGCCTTTGCCATAAACACCGTCGACCCGGAAGGCATTCGCTACAACCCGGCCACCCAAAGCGTTTACTGGAGCAACGAGGGCCAGCGTACCGGCGCCGGATTTCAGGTGCCCACCGTGCGCGAGATGACTGTGGGCGGCGCCCACCTGCGCGACTTCAACGTGCCGGCCCGTTACAACCCGTCCGGTACCAACGCTGGCCTGAGCGCCGGCGACCGCGGCATTTACAACAACCTGGCCTTCGAAACCATGGCCCTGTCGAGCGACGGCAAGACGCTCTACACCGCCACCGAAAACGCCTTGAGCCAGGACAGCCTGCCCGCGACGGTGGCCAACGGCTCGAGCGCGCGCATCCTTTCGTTCGATGTCGCCACCGGACTATCGAAAGCCGAGTATCAGTACAACGTGGCAGCGGTGGTGCTTGCTCCCAACCCGGCGCAACTTTTTGCCACCAACGGCCTCACCGACATGGTGGCGATCGGCGATCGTCAGTTCATCGCCATCGAGCGCTCGTTCGCCATCGGTGCGGTGACGCCGGGCACACCGGTCACCGGCAACACCATCCGCCTTTTCCATGTGGATGCGCGCAACGCCACCGATGTGTCTGGCATGGAGTCGATCGTCGGTCAAACGGTGCAAGCCGTCACCAAGACACAGTTGCTCGACCTTTCGGACCTGAAGAACGACGACGGCAGCGCGCTGGCGCTGGACAACATCGAAGGCATCACTTTCGGACCCGCGGTGAACGGCCAGGCCACCCTGATCCTGGTTTCGGACAACAATTTCTCGGGCACGCAGTTCACCCAGTTCGTTGCACTCACGGTCAACCCGGTACCGGAACCGGAAACCTGGGCCCTGATGTTGGCCGGCTTGGCCCTGACAGGCGCCATGGCACGGCGCCGCGTCGCCCGGCGCAAGTAACCGGGATGTAACGAAGATGAAACATTCGCCGCCCACACTGCGTGCGCGGCATCAATTCTTCCAGCCCGCATCCAGATTCTTCCAGACCGCATCCAATTTAGCGACTTCTTTGGCACAACCAGGCCACAAAGGGATAAACATGCAGACGCGACTTTCAAAGACCGCACGGCGCCTTGCGCTTTCGATGCTCAGCGCCGCCGTACTGGCAACACTTCCAGGCCTGGCCAGCGCGCAGTACACCTCGTCGAACCGCGATGTGCTGCTACCGAATACCGGAGCGTGGTCGCTCGCTGGTGTGACCCTGGGCGGCACCACATTCGTCAACCTCGGCCTGCAGGGTGTCGGCCGCGTTGCCGCCAACAGCATTGACGCGGCCACCGGTGAAACCCTGGGCTCGATCTCCGACATGCAGATCGGCAATTTCACCAACAACGGCAACGGCAGCTGGAGCGGCACCTTCCATTTCCTGCCCGATCGCGGCTTCAACGCCGGCTCGCTGTTTTCCAACTACGCCGCACGCATCAACAACTTCGACTTCACTTTCACCCCTTACACCGCGGCTGCGCCCACGCTTGTGCAAAACCAGATCGCGATGAATTTCACCGGCTCGACCCGCTTCACTTACGACCACGACAACAACCAGGCGACCGCGCCGGTATTCACCACCGGCCTGTTGGCCAACGGCACCGCTACCCTGTTCGGTACCACCGTACCGACCACGCTTGGCAACACCACTCAAGGCAGCAGCACGGTCAACAACCGCCTGACTCTGGATGCGGAAGGCCTGATTCTCGACAACCGTGCCGGCCGTAGCGGCTCGGGCTGGGTGGGTGACGAGTACGGCGCCTACATCTACCGCTTCAACAGCAGCAAGGAACTGGTAGGCCAGGTGCAACTGCCGTCGGCGTTGATACCCACCTCACCGAACGGCAGCATCAACTTTTTTGCCGATCCGCCGGTCAACGGCCGCCGCACCAACCAGGGCATGGAAGGCATTGCGCAAAGTCCGGACGGCAGCAAACTGTTCGGCCTGTTGCAAAGCGCGACCCTGCAGGATTCCGGTAGCGGCAACCAGGGCCGCTCCAACACCCGACTGCTGGTGTATGACATCAACAGCGACGACAGCAGCACGCTCAGAAGCCAGCACGTCATCCAGTTGCCGCGCATCGACGACAACGGCGGTACGCCGGCGGTCAACCGCAACGGCGCGCAGAGCTCGATCCTGGCCTTGAACAACCATCAGTTGCTGATCCTTTCGCGCGAAGGCAATGGCCGCGGCGCCGCAGGCTCACCAGTATTCAAGTCGATCCTGCTGGCCGAACTGAACGGTGCCACCAACATCAACGGCAGCTTCGATGCCACCGGAGCTGCGGTGGCACCGGGCGGCGTGCTCAATGCGAGTGTCACACCGCTCAGCTGGACCGAAGCCCTGAACATGCTGGGCAAGCTGGGGCCGGCGGCAGCCCAGATCGAATTGGCCAAATTCAATCTCAACCTCAATACCGCACCGGGCAACAGCAACACCATTTCCGAGAAATGGGAAGCCCTGGCGCTGGTGCCAACCAACGACGGTACCGGCCAGTACTTCCTGTTTATCGGCAACGACAACGACTTCCAGACGGGCACCGGCAAGTACCTGGATGCCGCGGGCGTGCTGCAAAGCTACGATGCCGGCCTGGAGAACGACAGCATGCTGCTGGCCTACCGCGTGGCGGCGGTGCCGGAGCCGGAAACCTATGCGCTGCTGCTGGCCGGGCTGGCGTTGATAGGCGGGATCGCCCGGCGCCGCAGGCAAGGCGCCTGATCTACCCGACGTTGCCGCGCCACACGCCACGCCATGTGCGCGGCGTTTTCAAATCCGGCCCCGCATGGCGGCATGGTGGTGCGTTCTATTTGTACGTGGTGCGCCCTACCCCCGGCTGCGGCACTCAAGCACCGGGCTTGAGCCGCCCTTCATTGGCGTCGATGAAGGCACGGATTTGTTCGGACATACCCAGCAGATGCAACCACTGGTCGCGCGCCAGCGTCACCGGAAAGCGATCCAGGCCACACAGCGAAATCGCGCCGCTGTCGCTCACCCGCAGGTGGACAATCGAGCGCGCCGCGGGCCCTGCCGTGCCCGGCTTGCGGCGGCGCGGCGGCTTGGCGAAATAGTCGTCAGACATGGTCATCGGCAACCTGGCATCACAACGTGGCGGTCCATCGCGGCTACGGGCCTACTAGTGTCTCGGCCACCATCTCGTGAAACCTGCGCTGCGAGATGGCGGCGCCATACTGGCGCGCGGCGATGGCATCGAAACGGCGTGGCGGCGACACATCCCAGGCGGCGCAAACCGGTACTTCATCGGAATCGCAATTGCCGAACGAAACCGGCACACCTTCAACATCGAAAAACTGGCTGCGGGCGTAGAAGACGGGAATTTCCAAAGCAGGCTCCTTGGGTTGAACTGCGCATAAGTTAGCAGCCTAAAATGACAGTTTGATCACCGGAAGCGAAAGCCGCGAGCGCTGACGCACGGTAGAAAAGATGCCGGAGGGCGCAGGATCGATGCATGCAGCTGCTGGGCCAGATTGGTCGAGTTGAAACAATCGCCCAGGGCCGTGGCATTCGTGAGCGCGGCACCACTTGCGCCGAAGCCGCAGGAAGACGTGCCCTTGCCCGCGCGAGCGCTGGCCATGCTGGCGCTGGGTTGCATGAGCGCTGAGGTGGCGCGGCAATCGGCGCCAGTAGTCACAGTCAAGTGGCCGCCGCCTGACAGCGGCAGACCGGCGCACCACGACTCGCCGCGGTGCGCTGCGCGGCGATCGGAGTCCGCAGGCGATCTGTCACGACGCTTTAACAAGGCACCGCTAAGCTGATTCATTCGGCTCAGGGTCGACCATGCTTGGTTCAACATTTACAGGCGGAGCGGCGCAAGGCGGTGGCGCGCTCAAGCGGGCGACGCGATGCATCGCCCTCATGCTGGCGCTTTGCCTGCTGTGCGGTTGTTCCGTCCGCCAGCTTATTGTGCAGGGCGTGGCTGATGAATTGGCCAGCCAGAGCCAGGCCGCTGAAGAAGACCTGCAACTGGCGCGCGAGGCGAGCGCCTTCTACCTGAAGCTCTCCGAATCGTTTTTGCACGAAGCGCCGGGCAACCTGCGGCTGGCCGAGGCGGTGGCCGGCGGCTTCACGCAGTATGCCTATGCATTTGTAGCATTCGACGCCGAACGGCTCGACGCGAAGGATGCCAAATCGGCGCACAAGCTGCGCCAGCGGGCCGCCCGGCTTTACTTGCGCGCGCAGCGCCATGCGATCGCCGCACTAGAGGCGCGCAGGCCCGGATTCCTCAAGGCACTGTCGGCGCCGGAAGCGGCGCATTGGCCGCGCCTGGCGGACGACGAGGTCGGCGTCGCCTATTGGGCCGCGGCGTCCTGGGGCGGCTACATCTCGCTTTCCAAGGACGATCCCGAGGCGGTCGCGGACCTGCCGCTGGCCGTGCGTCTGGCGGGTCTGGCCTGGCAGCGCACGCCCGGCCACGGGGACGGCGCGCTGGCCAGCCTGATGGGCACTTTCGAAGCGGCGCGTGCGGGCGGTTCCAGCACCCGCGCCGCGGCCTACTTCGACCAGGCCATCGCCGCGGGCGGCGGCAGGAACGCCGGCGCCTACGTTGCCAAGGCCGAGGGCATCGCCCTGCCGGCGGCCGACCGCCGCGCTTTCGAGGCGCTGCTGCGCCAGGCGCTCGACGCTGCGCGCGTGCGGCGCGACCTCTCCAACGAAGTCATGCGCGAGCGCGCCCAGTGGCTGCTCGACAGCGCGGACGACCTGTTCTGACTTTTCGGCTTCCTCCACTCGCCTTCAAACCAACCCATGCGAAAACTCCCTGGTATCGCCCTTGCCTGCCTGGCCTGGTGCACACTGATCGCAACAGCGCCGGCGACGGCGGCCGACAGGCAATTGCGCATCGGCACCCTGGTGCCGAAGAACTCGCTGTATCACCGGCAGCTGATCGAACTGGGCGAGATCTGGCGTGCGGGACAGGGCGGCAATGCCAGGGTTCTGATCTATACCGACGGTAGCCAGGGCGGCGAGGCGGAACTGGCGCGGCGCATGCGCATCGGCCAGTTGCAGGGTGCTCTGGTCTCGGTGGTGGGCCTGCGTGAAATCGAGCCGACCGTAGGCGCCATGCAGAACCTGCCGCTCCTGTTCAAGAACTGGGAGGAGGTCGACTACGTGCGCGAAAAAATGCGCGCATCGATGGAAAGGAAATTTCTCGACAAGGGTTTCGTGGTGCTGGCCTGGGGCGACGCCGGCTGGGTGCGCTTCTTCTCGAAGGAGGCCGCCGTGCGCCCCGACGACTATAAGAAAATGAAATT
>ENA-ORBV01002636-ORBV01002636.1-microbial-mat-metagenome-genome-assembly--contig:-NODE-2636-length-37551-cov-6.569595_pt1 | contig 37551 bp, 36 predicted proteins | sample MGYA00237777_ERZ505514 | MGnify/ENA primary metagenome ERZ505514 (study PRJEB26160, sample SAMN06269048) | microbial mat metagenome | isolation source: Oligotrophic lake microbial mat | place... | reverse complement strand
CGGACTCACACCGCTACATCAAGAGGAACGATTATCGGCGACTCGTTCACAACGATTTCGGATTCGTCCTCGAAGTAGAGTTCGAGCGCCTCGACCAGGTTTCGTCGCGCTTCCTCCAACGACTGGAGGCGCGATCGGGATCCCTTGTGTGCGATTTGGTCGACGGTTTGTTGGTGAGTAGGAGCGGTCTGAGCCGTCTCGCCAACAGCGATGCCAGCACGCGTTAGACGACGGCTAGCTTCGGACGATGATGTGGCCTTGTTTCGAAAAGTCCGCAATGCGATGTGAAGAACTTGGTGGATCGATTGGCGAAACTGGGTCGTGCACGCATCTCAACAAGCGAAGCACGTCAGCCGGCGCTGCGGTCGCCGACTGGGGAGGTTGAGAGACTTGAGGAATCCAATTTGGAGGCGGTCAGATTCCGGTCCGAAGTTCGTTGGCCGACGGCTGGGACTGTTGGCCGTGTTGTTGATCGTCGCGGGATGCAGCGACGGGGCGGCGGTGCCGCCGGGTGAGGTGGCGGAGCATGTTGGCAACGTCGTGCTAGTCGAGTTGGGGATCGATGCCGCGCTTCTAGATGGGACTGATCTTCAAGTTTCGGGATGTACCGACTATGCAGGTGTCCCGAATGGATATGAGGATGCGGTGTTCTCGACGGGATGGACCGCGGCTGACAGCACCGTCGTCGATGAAATGATCGGCAGGCTTCACTCTGCGTTCCACGCCCGCTTCCTGCCCGACTGGAAGGACGAGGTTGAGGGCCGAATCTATGCACAGTTCTTTCGCTCTGAGTCCGGTGGGGAGATCAACGACGACTTGAGTGACTTTGTCGAAGTGGTGGTGTGGGTCGATCCATCCGGGGCGTTCACGATGACGGTGTCAACGGTTTGTGCTCGTGGCCACGGGCCCGTGTTGCGAGCCGTTGGCGAAACTTCCGCCGGCGGCGTCTAACTAACTGGTTGTCGTAGTGCTGAGGCGAGGAGAGGGTGATGGTTCGCAGGAGACTGGTCTTCGTGCTGGGGGTTTCGTTCTTGGTGGGGTGTTCGAGTTCTGGCACTGTCCGCTCCTCAGTGCCACCGGCGGATGGTTCCCAAACCGGGGTCTCTTCGTCCAACGCGAATGTTGCTGCGTCGGTGGTGCGTGTGACGACAAGGGGAACGTTCGTCGAGCCCGAGTTTGGACAGTCGGATACGGTCGCTGGTTCCGGTTCGGCTTTCATCATCGATCAAAGCGGGCTGGCGGTGACGAACAATCATGTCGTCGCCGGCGCAGCGGCGATCGAAGTGTTCACTGCTGGTTCTTCGACGGCGATCCCGGCGCGGGTGGTCGCGACATCGGAGTGCGCCGATCTCGCTGTGATCGATCTCGCGGGTGATGGCTACCAACCGATTAGCTGGGCAGGGTCTGATCCAGAGGTTGGAAAGTCGGTCGAGGCGTTGGGGTTCCCGAATGGCGTGTCATCGTTGTCGGTGACGGATGGCATTGTCTCGGACACCGGCCAAGCCGGGTCAACGTCGTGGTCGTCGATCACGTCGCTGCTCCGGCATGATGCGCAACTTGTGCCGGGCAACTCGGGCGGGCCGCTCGTCGCTGACGGTGTAGTGGTTGGGGTGAATGTCGCTGCGTCTGTGGCGGGACAGTTTGCGATCCCAATGTCGGTCGCGTTGCCGGTGGTCGACCAGTTGGTCACCGGTATCGGCGTGGACTCGATCGGCGTCAACGCCACGGCCGTGCATGATGATGCGACAAACGCCTCGGGCGTATGGGTGTCTTCGGTGGAACCAGGCTCACGGGCCGATGCCGTGGGCTTGCTGCCCGGTGACGTGATCAGTCGCATGCGCGGTCTGCGGATTGCGACCGATGGGACACTGGCCGATTACTGCGCGGTGCTGAGGTCGGCGGGCAATGGTGAAATTCCGATCGAAGTGACCCGTGGTGACACATACCTGGCGGGAAGCCTCGGCGGTCAACTGTTGGAAATGAAGCTGATCGCGCTGAGCGACACACAAGAGTCGGTAGCCAAGCCGCCGGCTACGGTCACTGCACCACCCACTGGTATCCCGTACGACAGCTTCGTGAACGTCACCGACGACACCGGGTCGCTCTCCTTCGATCTGCCTGCAGCCTGGTCGGATCACCGAACTGCGCCGATTCAGTTTGCGAGCGCGATGCGGCCGACCATCGCTGGTGCCGTGAATGTAGACGCTCTCGACACTGCGGCTGGCAGCACGTACGACGTAGCTGGAGTCGCGGCGATTGTGTTCGATGCCGCATCACCAATCGACGAGTCGTTCCGTGTGGTGATGGACAACTCTGCCTGGAACTTCGACTGCGTGTCCTCCCCCGTAGTTGCATTCGACGATGGTCTTTACTCAGGAGTGATTCAGGCCTTCGTCGGTTGCAACGCGAATGGCGCAACGGTGATCTCCTTGGGATTGCAGCGATCCGACCAGGACCAGTGGTTGTTGGCCAACGTGTTTGCCCCGACGTTGGCTGATCTTCATGCGGCACAACGGATCGCGACCACGTTGCAGTTGACGAACGTGGGGGCGGCCCCTTCGGTTTCACAGCCAGGCATCCCGCCTATCGTGTCGACCGATTCGCTTGACCTGCTTTCCAGGATCGGCGTGCCGCCCACCGCTGCCACGGAACCGGTCGAGCAGCGGCAGACCGAACAGTCCGTCACCAACGTTTACTCCGTCTCCGCTACGGCAGTTGAAATCTCGACGTGGATGGACTCCACCGCGACCGCGGTCGGGTGCGTCGATATCTATCACGGGTCGTCCACCGGCGAGAACTCCTACATCTCGTTGAGTTGCGACATCGCTGACGGTGATAACCGGCTGTTCAACGTGTCGATCCGAGCGTTGTGGTTTAACGGATCGGCTGACGTCGAGATCGAGGTCATCGATCTCCGGTCGAGTTGATCGGCGAATCCGCGATGGGCTCGTGCACTAGTCTTGTCCTAGCGGTGCCTCGTCTGCGTCCCGATCGGCGAGTTCTCGAGCAGGTTGGTGAACCGATGCGGAGGCCGAGGCATCTCGAACTGGTGAACGCCGCCGCCGAGCTTGATGACCATGCTCTGCTCGCTCGGCTCCGGGAACCCGCCTGTGTAACCGAGTTCGTTCGCCGCCACCAGTCTCGTCTCCTCAGACTCGCTTCTGCGATGTTGAACAACCGTGCCGACGCCGAAGAAGTCGTTCAGGACACGTTCCTTCAGGCATTCCGCGCGGCGGACGGTTTCCGCGGTGATGCGCAGGTGACTACCTGGCTGCACACGATTTGCTATCGCCAAGTTCTCAGCCGGCGACGACGGCGGCACCTCCCGACCGTGGGTGATGAACAACTTGCCTCCCGAGCGGCAGTCCAGCAAGACACCGTGACGGCGATGGCTCTTGCTGCCGCGATCGAAGAACTCCCCGACGTGAACCGTGAAGCCTTTGTGCTCGTCGATGTGCTGGGTTTCTCCCGCGCTGATGCGGCCGAGATCACCCGAACTGAAGCCAACACCATGCGCGCCCGTGTGGCTAGAGCCCGCTTGCTTCTCGCCGATCTGCTCGAACCTGCAACCGAGGGTGATCAGATCCGATGATGCTGCACGACGACTTCAAAGCGCGCATCGCTGATAGCGAGACCGGAGCGGAACTCGCCGAGCACGAGGCCACCTGCGACGCATGTGCAGCCTGGGCACGACGTCTTCGTGTCATAGTTGAGCTTGCCCCATCCGTGGTAACGACTACTACCGATGACCTTGCACCACAGGTATTGCGTCGGATGCGCCATCGCACCACCCGGCGACCGATGCTGCTGGCCGTGGCGTCAGCGGCTGCGGCACTATTGATTGGCGGAGTGGTGGTGGCCAACCGCAATCACAGCCAACCCGACCAGCTTGCGACCGTCGCCGACGATCTACAGGCCAGCGGCTCGTTCCGGTTCGTGATCCAAGCCAGCACCCAAGTGGATCTCCACCTCGGCACACCCACCGACAACTCCTTCGTGCCGCTCGCCGTGCAGACACCTGTATGCGCCGGAGTCCAACCATCGGTCAGCCAGCCCGTAGTCACCGCGGTCGACCCGGTTGCGCTCGTTGAAGCCCTGCTGTCTACCGACCCGTGCCAAGCGCTCGCTCATATCAAGGCCGAACTTGTACCCAACGTCGTCGACACCTACGACAAGATTGCGACTTTGGCAACCTCAGTGAGTTGGCAGATCGGCGAGGCCGAAGCAATGCAACCGACTAGCGAAACTGAGCGAGCGTCAATCAGCGCGTTCGTCGCCCGCCGACAGACCGAACTAGATCACCTCCAGAAGGTGCTCAACGACATAGTTACCCAGCTCGACCTTGCTGCAGTAACACTGCGGGCCGTGGCCGATGCTGGGAACCAAGGCAATCACCCAGGTGAGTACTCGGCGGCGACGGACAATCTCAGGGCGCTGTCCGGCATTGTCGATTCCAACGAAGCTGTCGTTGTCGACATCGAGGACACAACGGTCGCCTGGCACCAGGTGGCGACCGGTACCTGGACGCCGACAGCCGCGACTGCGATAGGTTCCAACGAAGCTAACGGAATGAACGTGGCCTTCGATGACCTCGCCGGTGACCCGCTTCGGCTGGCCAACACCCTGCTGGCGGACCCCGACACGCTGCTGCGCCTTCTCGACAGCGCACCGTCAATCGGTAACTCGGGAACCGTCAGGTGGATCGTGCCCGACGGAATACTGGGACCCGGGCAATGGCAGTCGACGGCGGTCCTCGTCGCCGGCAAGCTCGATCGGCTGATTATCAGCAGCGGAGACACCGAAATCATGCTCATTCCGGAGCGTTAAGCCGCGTCGTTGGCGAACCGCGCTGGAACACGCGTCCAACTCGACGTGAAGCTGACTTCCCCGACAAGTCCTGGGCACAACGGCCAGTCCCGATCTTGCATCGCGCGCGTGGTCGGCCCGCTGGCAGTGGCTTTAATAACGGGAGCCGCATGCAGTCGGACAACCACGATTGGCGCACCCTCGTTGGCAAACACCACCAGCACAACGATTGCGACGGCCAGCCGTGTGGACGTGTTCACCGTTGTTGGAAACGTGATGCCCGACGTGACGCCGCGAAACACGAATTCAACTTCGGTGGTCCACGAGGTCGCAAGTTCTAACGGCTCGTCGCCCAACGCAACCGCGTACCTATCTGCGGCAATAGCGCTTGTGGCGGCGTCAGTGGCGATCGGCACAGGTCTTGTTGCGCCTCGTCTTCGACATCGCAAGTGCAATAGTCGCAACGACGTAACGGTGAGCCAGAGATCCGCTGCTGAGGTGAAGCCCACGGCGGAGGTTGTTAGCTTCGACGATGTCCTTCGAGCTCCACCGCGCCGACTCACATCAATACGGGCGACCGCTGTTCGTTTCGGCTCCGTCCAGCGCGACACCGCCGATCTCGTGCGTGTCGGGGATATAGCCGTCAGTCGATGGGTCAACCATGAACTTGCAGAGTTGGCGCGTCGCCTTCGTCCGGCAGATGTCAGAAGCACACCAGTCGCCGTGGAGATTTCAGTCGAGCATGGAATGGAGTTGCTCTGGGACGAACCGAACCTGGTCGCTCTAGAACCGTGGAAGGCGGCGGATGGTGGATGGTCGTGGCGCTTGGTCTACGACGCTGAGCTGCTTCTGCCAGCCGATATTGAGGATGCGCCCAGTCCTGGACTCGTCGCTGTCGGGACCAGAAATGACCGAACACTTTTCATCAACCTCGAAGCCCTCGGCTCCCTTGCCGTCACGGGGGACATCGCCGCCGCAGCGAGATTCATCCGTTCGCTGATCTTGGAGATCGCACCGTCTGATGACCTGACGAACATCTGCCTCTACGTTGTTGGCAACGACTTTTCACTTGACCACGGTCTCAGCGATCTGAGTCACGCCACCGAGACGGAGGCAATGTTCCGAATCTCCGCTCTGCGCGATGACCACGAACGCATCCTTCATGAACATTGCCTCGATACGTCGTTTGCCCTTCGAGTCGGCGGAGGGTTGAACAAACTTGAGTTCACCGTTGTGATAGCGCAGGTCGCCCAGGTCACGGACGTAAGCAAGATGCTTGACCTCGCGAGCCCGAATCGCGGTGTAGCGCTGATTCTCCTTGGTGATGCGCCAGCCCGATCGACTCTGATGATCGAGGCCGACGGCTCAGCCATACTCGAGCCTCTTGGTCTGCGTTTTGACGCGACCAATCCTGCGGCTGCAACAGAAGCGGCCGTCCTCACCCTTCTCGACCTCGCCGGGTCCGACGGCGAGTGCGAGCATCCCACGCGGCTCGTCGACGCCAGCCCAAACGAATCCGCCTGCGAACCGACTCGGAGCACGTTCGATGAAGAACCGAGTGGCCCGGACGGATGGGAGTTGCCGATTCCCGATCTTCTAGTGCGGGTGCTTGGAACACCACGAGTCGATGGCCATCCGAACCTCGGACCCCTTGACGTGAGCCTCGTTGCCTTTCTTGCGTGCAACGGTGGCCACGCGACCCAGGATCAACTCGTCAATGCTGTCTGGGGAGGACGCGCGATTGAGAAGGCAACGCTATGGAACCGCGTCTCAAAGGCACGCCTGTCGCTCGGCGCGAGCCTTCCGGCTCGTGAGCAGGGATCGAGCATCATCCGTCTGGCCGATGGCGTCACCACAGATCTGGAGCTGATGAAGATGCTTGCTGGCCGCGCAGATCAGGTCTTGTCAGGGGACGCTATTGAACTCCTTCGACGGGCCGTTGCGTTCATCGACGGTGCCCCATTCGACGCCGCGGGCTTCGACTGGTCGTACGAGCATCAATTCAACGCTGATGCATGCGAATTGATCGAACGCGTTTGCGTGTGCCTTACGGAACTCGCTCTCCAGCAGGACGACCTGGAGACCGCTCGGAGGGCTGTGATTCAAGGCCTGAGAGCGCTCCCCCTAAACGAACCGCTCTACCGATGGCGAATGAGAATCGAGGCGAATGTAGGCAATCGTGCTGGGGTACGAGCTGCATACACCGAACTTTGCAGTCGTCTTTCCGAACTCGGCGAAGCGGTCGTGCCAAGTGTGTCGACCTCGACGCTGTACGAGCAGCTGTGGTCCGAGTCACCGGAACTTCGCACGGCCTAATGCCGTATCGCGAAGTCTTGCCGTCCTCTTCGCCCTTTCCTCGCCCAGTGATGTTGTCGTTCAGGGACAGTCGCTGAACAACACCTTCTCGGTCCTGTCATCGGGCTCGGTGACAGTGGAGGAATTGCGAGCGCTGTCAGACGCATACCAATCCTCCTCCGGGCGGGGGCGCTCGCGCGTGCATTTCAACCCCCCGATCGATCTTGTACGCGAGGCCGTGGTCTCGTGGTGGGTGTTCATCCAGTTGAAGGGGAACCGGAGGCTGAAGTTGTGGCCGTGCTCCGGGCGCGCGCCGTCCGGTTAAAGAGGAATGGACTAGAAGTTGCAACCTGTTACAGGAAGCGACTTCGGGTCGAGGCCTTGCGCACGCTCATAGAGGCTTCGAAGTAGCGGCTGTGGGCATCGCTGCACACCGTCGGTTCGGATCTCGAGGTGGAGATGTGGGGTGCCGGATTTGCCGGTGTTGCCGCTGAGCATGATTTGCTGGCCGGCGCGAACGGTGTCGCCCACTTGGACGAAGGCGGCACTGCCGTGGCAGTAGGTCCAGTGGGTGCCCTGCTCGTCGTGGATCGTCACGCCGATGCCGCACGATACGCAATCGTCGGCGCCGTTCGTGCCGCAACCTCGGTTCCACCAGTTGTACGGCCAGTTTCGAACAACGGCGACTCGGCCGCCACGGACGGCGTAGATCGGGGTGCCTTCGGGAATCAGCCAGTCCCAGGCGGGGTAGTCGTGGTGTGGCTTGTTGATTACTGCCGGGTTGGCGTCGATCAGTTGGCGTGGGCCGGGGAGTGACCATTCACCGTCCAGCGGAATGACACCTCCAGCGATGCAGTCGGACCCTTTAGCGATAGTTGTGGAAACGGTCGCGCCCGCCGCTGTTCCGACAACGGTCGTCTCGTCGAGGAGTCGGTTGTAGACGGTCATCCAACGTGCCTGATACTGCCGAGGGGTTAGGCGGTTACCCGCTTCCGGGTGGGGGACGAGGTCCCACTCGGTCGAGTCCTGCCCGGGAACGTGGCCGATGTACCAGACGACCGGCACGGCGGTGACATCGTTGCCGTTCGCGTCGAGAATTTCGGAGACGTTCTCCGCTGCCTTGGCGTCTTGCACGTCTGTGGGCGCGTCTTTGGCGTGCGTGTAGCCGCCGTACCCGGACCAGGAGCTGTCGAGAAATTGGTACGCCCCCGACGCGGTCGACCCTACGGCCTGTGCGCTGTAGTCGCCACCCGATTCGAGCTCGCGGATGGTCGCGAGCACGATGTCGTCGGACCCGGCCGGTTGACCGCAAATTCTCGGCGGCGGCGGGTCACCTCCGGCGAGGACGACGGGCAGCAGGACGATGCCGAGGAGCAGGGAACCGGTGAGAGTGATCGCGGACTTCATCACCTCCAACGGACACGCGAGGTGCGAAACCGGTGAGGGATTCATCCATCAGGCGTGGTCGCTGTCCGTTGGTGGTCGAACTCCTCGCCGCGTTGGCCTGGACCGAACACGAGGAGGACTCGATGGATGTAGGAACTCGGTTGACGCGCCAGTGGGCGCGGCTGCTAGCCCTGCTGCTGGCAACGTGCTTGCTTGGCGTGGTTGTGCCCGCCAAAGCGGCGTGGGCGGGGTCCGCGATTCCGAACCCGCCTGCCGATGGAACCGCGCCTGGCGCGGAGTTGGTGGGGCAGGTGCTGGGCTGGCTGAAGTGGGGTGGACTCACCGCCGCCCTTGCCGGGCTGCTGATCGGAGCGATCACCACTGGGGTCGGTCACTTCGGGTCGAACTACGGGGCGTCATCGGCCGGCCGCAAGTGGCTTCTCGGTGGAATGGGCGCAGCGATCCTCTCGGGCCTTGCGTGGACGATCGCGACCACGCTCTACGCAGCAACCGGGGGCTGAGCATGCGCCGACTTGGAATCCTCCTCGTGGTGCTCGCCGTGCTGGCGGCGGTTGGTGTGATCGTCGCCCAGATCGGCCGAGATAAGCCGCCGCAGTCGTCCGCGACGTCGTCGGGAGTTGGCCCGCGCGCAGACACCGTTCCGCAGCCTGCAGAAGTGCTCGCGGCCGCTCGGGCTGCGGGCGTTGCCGCTGTCGCCTTGACCGACGAGGTCGTATTGGCAGGGTTCATTTCTCGCCGGGAGCTCATCGAGTCGTTCACCACGTCGGCATACGGGCCGGTACTCGCAGATGAAACCTCGACTGCGGTCAACGCGATGCTTCTCGAACTCGGTGAGCGCGACGTCGATCCGACCGACCTCCACGTCGTTGAGCAGCCGATTACGGCACGCGCGGAGGCAATCGGCGACAGCGTGCGCGTCGAGGTGTGGTCGGTGTTGGTAATCGCGGTGCCTGGCACGGGTCCGGGTCGACAGGTTTGGCGGACCGTGACGCTCGACATGGTGAAAGGAGACGGCCGCTGGCTGGTCGATCGGTGGTCATCGAACCCTGGCCCGACCCCTGCGCCGGCAGCTGAAGCGGCGTTCGATGATGCGGTCGCCTTCGTCGATCCACTCGGCTGGCCCACCGCAGTTACATCGGAGGTGAAGTGATGTGGCCGTTTCCGAATCCGTTCGATCTGTTCGGTGACGCCATCGGCGGCCTCGTCGGTTGGGCGTGGGACAAGGTGATCCAAGGCATATACACCTGGTTCGCTGACGGGCTCTTGCTCCTGATGGAGTGGGTTTGGGGAGTGCTGGACACAGCCACGACGCCGCGGCTCACCGAGGCGTGGTTCGAGACGGGGCTCGTTCGCCCGCTAGCCGCTATCTCGCTGGGAATCATCATCGCTTTGATGCTCGGGTCCGCGATCCAGGCTGGTTTCGGCGGAAGACCCGAGTTGATCGTGGACGCGCTCAAGGAAGGCCCGAAGGCGATCGTTGCCTCGGCGCTGACGGTGACCGTGATGGATGTGCTGATCCGGGGCGCTGACGTGCTCGCCGATGTGGCCTGGCAGGCGGGTCGCTCCGACGCGCAGTCAGTTCTAGATGGCCTGGCGAGAACGATGAGCAGCGCGGGTGGTCTCGCGTCGACGTTCCTCGGTCCGCTGGCATTGCTGTTCGGCATGGTCGGTCTGCTGGTGACGACGGTGGTGTTGTTCATGCGGTCGTCGCTGCTGTACCTCGTGGCTGCTTTCGCTCCGATCGTGTGGTCGTCATCGGTGTCGCCGATGATGCGCGGCTCCGGCCGTCGTCTCGTACACGTCACGGTTGCGCTGGTGTTGGCCAAGCCGGCGATCTCTGTGACACTTGTTGTCGGCGTGAAGTTGCTCGCCAACGCTGGAGCTCCCGGCGCGAACGGCACGACCGACGGAGCAGCCGCGCTTGGCACGCTGATCTCGGGCTTTGCCTGTTTCGCGATTGCTGGTCTGTCGCCGTGGGTTGTCTATCGACTGTTGCCGTCGGTAGAGGGTGCCGCGGTGTCATCGGGGATAGTTGGTGGGTGGGGGCGTGCCGGCCTCGCGGCAGCGCAAGCGGGCCTGTTGGTGAAATCGCTCGGTGCCACCACGGCTGCATCGGCGGCGACCCGAGCGCTGCCCCAGTCGCTCTCATCGTTCGGCGCAGCCAGCGGATCCGCGGGGTCGACCCCTGGTGCGTCGGGTTCCTCGGCTGCCACGGGAACCGTTGCAGGGTCAGGACGAGGCGAAAGCATGGGGGCTGGTCCGGGTCCCGCAGCGAGGGGCCCGCGCCCGGACTCCCGTCCGCCGGTGCCGCCAGCGTCGAGCGCATCCCAGCCCTCCTCGGCGGATGGCGAGGGGGTGCGGTCATGAACGGCGCTCCGCCAGCCCGATATCGCTTCGGTGATCCGGCTCGGGCCTCGCTGCTCCTCGGCCTGTCACTCCGCCAATCGATTCCGCTCGTGGTCGGCGTGGTGTGGCTCACTCTCTGGCTGATGGTCGGACTGCCCACTGTCGGTTTCGCTGGCCCCGTGCTCGGTCTTGGCTTCGCGTTTGGTCGCTGGCGCCGCACACCACTGTTTGATGTGGCAGTTCCGGGGATGCGGTTGTGGTGGACGCGACGGCGCAATCGAAGCCCGTGGGTGAGGGTTTCGATTCTGGGAGCAGGCCCTGGTTTGGAGGAAGAGTTGCCGGGGTCGTTGGCCGGACTGGAGATGCTTGAGGTTCCGATCGACTGGCAAGCGCGTCGACAGGGAGCCGCAGTGATGCGAGATCGCCGAGCGGCATCGGTGTCACTGGTCATGCAGGTCACGGGTGCGGGCTTTCCAATTGCGTCGCTTCGTGAGCAGGATGGCTTGGTCGCCACTTGGGGTGCTGCGCTTGGCCCTCTGGCCCGAGCGCAGTGTCCGGTGAGCCGCATCACGTGGCAAGAGTGGGCACACCCGATTGGAGTTCGCGGTCACCGCGAATTTCTCGAGGGCCTCAACCGTCCCACGAACACGGCGGTGAGCAACGACTACGAGGACTTGCTCGAGTTGCAGGGGCCGTTCACGATTGCCCACGAGGTGTTGCTCACGCTGACCGTCGAACTTCGGCGGGTCCGAACTCGTCGACGCGAACTGCTCGTCGCCGCGATCGACACATTGACCGACGAGGCTCGGCTGCTTGTCTCCAGGTTGGAGTCGGCCGGGCTGCGGGTCGATGGTCCGCTGTCACCGCTCGAATTGTCCACCGCGATACGCCTCCGGTCCGATCCATCACGAGCGACGCAGGTTTCGTCGGTACGAAGATCGTTGGCGGCTGCGGTAGGAAGGGGAGCGATCGAGTGGGGGCCGATGGCTGTAGACCCGACGTGGGATGCCGTGAGCGTCGATGGCTCGATGCATCGCTCGTTCCGCGTTGCGGGGTGGCCGATGCTTCCGGTCGGTGCCGACTGGATGGCACCGCTACTCGCCGGTGACGGCGCGACCCGCACTGTCACGGTGGTCCTGGAGCCGGTGCCGCTCCAACGCGCTGCGGCCGATGCCAATCGGCAGCTGACATCGATCGAGGCAGATCACGCCCAAAAGGAGCGCCACGGGTTTCGCCTGACCGCTCGGGAACGCCGACGTCAATCTGATGTCGAAATACGCGAGCGCGAGCTCGCCGAGGGCCACCCCGAGTTCCGTCACGCGGCGATCATCACCGTGACCGCCAACGGACTTGATGAGCTCGACGATTCCTGTGCTCGCGTTGAACAGGCTGCGGCCCAATCGATGCTCGACCTTCGCCCGCTGGCCGCGCGGCAGGCTGAGGGGTGGGTGGCGTCGTTGCCGATGGGTCGGTCGTTCACTACCGGGATGCGGGCATGAACCATATTGCTGGTCGCCAGCAGCCCGATGACCGTCCGCCGTGGTTGCCATCTACGAGGGGTGGAATACCGGGTGAGTGGGCTCGATCGACAATGGCCCACCTGTGCTCGGTGTACCCGTTTCACGCCGACGCATCGTTCGGCGAGCGCGGCGTGCTGATGGGCGCAAACGTGACGGCGGGGATGGCCGGCTTCTACTTCGACCCGTTCGAGTTCTACGCGCAGGGCCATCTCACCAACCCGAACATGATCGTTATGGGCTCGGTCGGCTTCGGTAAGTCGGCCACCGTCAAAGCGCTCGTGCGCCGTTTGAAGGCCGTCTACGGCGCGGGCCGCTATCTAGCGATCGTCGATCCGAAGGGCGAGTACACGTCCCTCGCCGACGATCTTGGTCTCACAGTCGTGCGCCTCCACCCAGGTGGCACTGATCGAGTCAATCCGATGGATCCCGGCGGTGGTGACGCTGACGGGAGTGTCATCGCTCGCCAGATACTTGCAGCCCAACTCGTCGTAGGAGTGCTCGGTCGCGATCTCTCGCCGCTGGAGGATGCGGTGCTGGGTTGGGCGATCGAGACGCGCTGCCAGAGCCGTGCGCCCTTCACGCTGCGCGATCTCTGTTCTGAAATTCTCGACCCACCGGCGGAACTGGTTCGCCTCTCCGGGCATTCAGCGCTTGAACTCGCAAGGGCCACTGCTCCGGTGACCTTCGCTCTCGACAAGCTTTGCAGCCGCACGCTCCGCGGCATGTTTGATGGTCCGACCACCGTGTCGATCGATTGGGACAACGGCCCGGGGATGGTGCTTGACCTCTCTACCGTGTACGGGAACACGGATGCATTACCGCTGGTGATGGTGGCGGCTGCGCATTGGTTGACCGGTGCCCTGCGCGGCCGGCCAGATCGGCGGTCGGTGCAAGTGATCGACGAGGCGTGGGCCGCGGTGCGTCACGGCGCTGGCTACTTCCAATCGTCACTCAAGCTGTCGCGCGCCTACGGCGTGGCGACGGTGCTCGTGTGCCATCGCCCGTCCGATCTCACGGCGCAGGCCGATGATGGAACCGCAGCTGCAAAGATTGCAGCAGGACTCTTATCCGACATCCAGACTCGTGTGCTTCTGCGCCAGCCTCCCGAGCAGGTCACGGCCGCGGCGGAGATGTTCGATCTCACCGAACGCGAACGCGGCTGGCTCGGCCAACTCGTTCAAGGCCGCGGCATCTGGCGCGTCGGTGCCAGATCCGCAGTGGTACACACCGTCCTCACGCCGAACGAACGGAGACTCTTCGACACCGATCAGGCGATGTCAGTTCACGGCGATGGATAGTGGTGACCGGCACCTTCGGTGGCCGATCAGCGCCGTGCTCGATCGCATCGACCTTGCCGTACTCCTCGATGAGCTCGCGCAACCATCGGATCGCTTGGGTCCGGGCCGGAAATGGCATTGCCCGATCGCCGACCACGATGATCGCCACGCATCAGTGACGATGTTTCGCGACCGGCACGGACACGAGCGTTGGCGATGTTGGTCTGCAGATCATCGAGGTGACGCGGTCGACCTCGTCGCAGGCGTGCGGCGTTGTGATCGCCTGGAGGCCGTCGATTGGCTGGCCACCCGCGCCGGCATGATCCCCGACCGCCCCCTTCCGCCGATCGCGATCAAACGCACCCCACGGTCGACGACTGCGACCGAGCCGAGTCCGCTCGTTGAACGCTACGTGCGGCTCTGCGAGAGCGTGCTTCGTGGGCCGCAAGGGCGCGACGTGCGCGACTGGCTGCACGGTCGTGGCCTGACCGACGAGACCATCCATGCGAACAGGATTGGGGCCGACCCTGGCAGGAACCTGATGCGTCGCGAACGGGGCCTTCCCTGCGGAGCCGGAGTAGCGGCGGTGCTGCCAGCTCTCGATTCTGCAGGTCATGTCGTCTACGTGCAAGCCCGGTACCTCGATCCCGACTCGACGGGACGCAAGTACGACAACCCTTCTTCGGCGATCGCCCCGCACCCTCGCCTCGCCTACCCCACGTCTCGGGGAGAGAGAGCCGGAGTTCTTCTCGTGTGCGAAGGCCTGCCCGACGCGCTCACCGCGAGCCAGGCTGGCTATCGATCCGTTGCGCTACTCGGCGCGCACGCACCCGACGCGTCGGTCGCTTCGCGACTTGCGAACTACGCGGCGAACCACGACCTTGACATCGCCATCGCCGCCGACCCGGACTCGGCGGGTCGCCGACTGACCGCGACGATCACCGAACTGCTCGGACGACAACAAGTCGACGCATGCTCGATCACGCCGCCCGATGGGCTCGACCTGAACGCGTGGGCGTTAGCTGATTCGAACTGGCACCACTCCATCGACCACCACCTCGGCAGTGCCCCGACGCTGGCCATCGCCGAGCGGCTCGAGGTCGACGGAATCGATCTCTGAAGGGAAGTGCACGACATGCAACAGCAAGTACGCGATAACGTCGGCTCAAACGGTTCGAGGTGCAACCGAACATGCACCCCCATCACTCACGCACGAATGTGGAGGGGGCTGTCATGAACGTCCTGACCCTGACCGGTCGTCTTACTGGGGATCCCATACGCCGAGACACGAACAAGAGTGTCGTCTGCGAATTCCGACTCGCCGTCGATTCGCGACCGCGGCTGTGGATCGTCGTCCAAACCTGGGGACAACTCGCTGGACGATGCGCGCAGCACCTCAACTCTGGCCGTCACGTGGCCGTCAGCGGCCAGTTGCTCTGTGAGGAGTACGTCACGCGGGCCGGAGAGAAGGCCACCCGGTGGTTCGCCCGAGCCACAACTGTCACCTACCTCGACCATCCGGCCCGCGAGGTCGAGGTCGCCACTGCAAAGGAAGTCGCCCGATGAGCGTTGTCGGAGAATGGGTGTTCCGCCACGCCGGCGGGTGCCTCATCGACACCCCGGATCTTCCTGTCCCGGCGAACCGCATCGCATGCAGATGGATTGCCACCCTCTGGCCCGATCCACTTTCCGCCGACGGTTGGGCCGCTCTCGATTGGGAGCAAGGCCAACGCGGATGGCAGATCCCCGACACCCTTGCCGTCGGTGACGTAATCGAGTTCGGCATCACCTCACGTGACCCGATGGGCACGCCGATCGAGGCGAGCACCCATCGTTGGTACGGGTGGCTCGACCACGCGACCGACCTAGCGCTGATCGTCCATGGCCCGCACACGCATCCGGCCCGGGCCGTCGCAGACGCGCAACCGATCGTCGACGAGATCCGGATCGACCAACTTGATCCACCTCTCGAAGCGCAGGTCGACGAGATCGAGGCGGCATCGGGCCGGCCGGCAAACGAAACTCGGTGACGAGCCAGCGCGAGCCAGGCGCAGGAGCCGAACTCGTGTTCATCGGTTTCGGACTCGCGGTGATGGGCGCAGGCTTCGCGACCTGGTTGGGTGCGCGACTTTCAGTCCTGTTCACCGGTGGCCGCGTGATGGGAGGACTCGACACCTGGCTGCGCGTCGGCGGACGGCTGTTGACCGGTCACCAACACGCAGAAGCATGGGGAAGGTTTGCGATCGGCCTACCTGCCGCGTGGCTGTATTGGGTCTGCACCGTGGTCGCATACGTGCTCACCGCCATCGTGGCCCTCACCCTCGCTTGGTGCTGGCGCCGACTCGAAGGCACCAGCAAGCAACGTCGCCGATTCGGCCAAGAGACCGAGGCCCGACAAGCGATGCCTGGCGACATCGGTCCGTTGGCCATTAAGGAGGTCGTGCCACCGACAGGCCGAATGCTGCTCGGCCGGCTCGCTGGTCACCGCCATCTGCTCGCCACGGAGGACCGCGATCGCCATCCGCTCACGGGACGGACGGCCCGCCGCCAAGGAAACAGAGGTTCCGTCGCGCTCATCGGTCCGACCGGCTCCGGCAAGACCGCACTGGCCACTTCCGCAGTCGCGACGTGGGACGGGCCAGTCGTCGCCGTCTCGGTGAAGCGGGACCTCTACGACTCGACCGCTGCCGTGAGAGCGCGCAAGGGTGAGATCGCCGTCTTCGATCCGGGTGCTGCCACCAATCTCCCGAGTGCTCGGTGGACACCTCTCAACGCCGCCGTTACTTCCTCGGGTGCGCTTCGCACCGGGCGAGCCCTCGCACAAGCGATACCGCGCAGCGGTGTCAGCAACGCCGAGTACTGGGCGAAGCACGGCGAGAACTTGTTGGGTGCGTTCATGTGCGTCGCTGGCCTATCGCGGCTAATACATGAGCCCGATGGAAAGCGCGGTCGCCCGGTGTCGATGGAACAACTCGCGGCGTGGGTCACGGTTCTCGCGGTTGCGTCGGAGCCTACGATCAACGACCTTCTGCGGCGCGGCCTTGATCAGCGAGAGCCACTCGAAGTGAAACTGTTGGCGCGTCACGCGGCGACCACGTTTGCCGGAGTTGCGAAGGAGGACCACAAGATCCGCTCCAGCATCTACTCCACTGCTGCGCTGGCGTTGGCACCGTGGCTTGAACCATCAGTCGCCCATTCCGCCACTGACTCGGCGCGGCCGTTCTATTGGTCGGAGGATGCGTTCGCCTTCCAGCCTCGCTACGTCAACCTCGACTGGTTGCTCGCTGGAGATGCTGGTCGCGCGAACACCCTCTATCTCACCGCGTCGCAGCCCGAGTTCGAACGCCTCTCGCCGGTACTCGGGGGGTTGCTCGCCGACCTGAAGGACACCATTCACGCATGGGACATCGCCGGACGTCGACTCGACAAACCTCTCTTGTTCGTCATCGACGAAGCTGGCCAGCTCGAACTCGGCTGGCTGCCAGCAGAGGTGTCAACGATCGCCGGACTCGGAGCGTTCTTCGTCACCTGCTGGCAGAACCTCTCGCAGGTGCAGCACCGCTACAACACACTCGCCGACGCCGTGCTGTCTGGGCATCGCACCAAGTGCTTCTTCGCGGGCGTCGATGACCTGTCGACAGTCCGCTATCTCTCCAGCCTGCTCGGCCACGAGTACGTCACGCGTTGGAACTCGTCGCGCGACATTCCGTCTCTATTCGGCGGCGAGCGTCAAGGACGACGCAGCGTGTCGCAAAGTGTGCAGCGTGAGGAGTTCGCGCCAGCGAACGCACTGCGCCAGATGTACCCGGGTGAAGCGGTGCTGTTGCACGGCACACTGCCACCGATCCACCTCGACGCGGTGCGGTGGTGGAACGAGAAGCAACTCGCAGACCTCGTGCCGCTCGACGACAAGGGCAACCCCCGCCCGCCAGACGAATTAGGCACCTGCCCGCTAACGGAGTTGAAGGCCGGCGAGCCAGTGAGCCCCGTCGACCCGGCAACGCTGGCAGCAGCCCTCGCCCAGTTGCCAGAGCCGGACAGTAAAGGCAGCTACGCGCGTCAACCTTCGTCGACCGCGCAGCCTTCCGGACAGGCGTGGGCAACCGGCAATCCCGCGTCCGCGCCGAAACGGCCCGTCTCCGATGGTGACCAACAAGCAGTTCGTTGTGACGTCTGTGGTGCGCTCGTGAAGGTCGAGGACACAAAGGTCGACCGACAAGGCCGACGGTCGATTACCCGTTGCTGGCCGTCATGCGTTCAAGGTCGGCACGATAGTCAGTCGAGCGAATCGAAGGGAGAATTCCAGACCTGACCGCAAGACTTGTACTTGGCGGAAAATCTGTAGTCCACCGGGATGAGTCGTATCTCAATCAGTCCTCGACACTGATCGAATGACACTGTAGTCCGACGTGATACTCATTCGGCCACGATCTCGACCGCCGCCCGCTCCAAGCGCACGCGGCCTCGACGAGACGCGGCATGCCAGGCATCTGCTTCCCAGCTCTTGTTCCTTCGGACCAACACGAGCAGGGCAACCGGCAGGCCGTCGTTCTTCGCGAACTCGGCGATCGATGCGAGGTCGGTATCGCTGGCACCCTGTGCTTCCGGATGTGAATGCCAGTCGCCTACGTACCCAACGGGACTCGCTGGGGGCAGTCCTCTGAGGTACGAATCAAGTACGGCGTTCGCCTTTCGTTGACTTCGGACATACCGTGATCGTGTTGCTTTTCGCGACGGAACTTCCAACATCTGGACCACGTGGAGTCCTTCAGCGGTGCGCCACCCTGCGAGAACCCCGCCCGTCTCGCGGGGCAGTGAGCCGTCGGCTGCGGCGATGCCCGCTGCGAGGGCGAACTCCATCACGCTGACCAATCGTTCAGACAAGAACGTGCTGAACGATGGTCGGGGGAATCTGGAGGCCTGTCAGGATCGAGGCTGCGGCAGAAGAAGCGAGGCTCGCTGCTGATATGCAGGAGTACGGCGGTGTTGGGCTGATTGGATCGCCACACCCGCCCTCGTAACCAGGCGGATGCAAACCGCCAGGCGGTGCCTCTGTCGGAGGGGAGTGTTGCTCGCTTGGTGATATCGGGTACCGGTCGAGTCGAGTCGTTGCACCGTCGTGCTGAACACAGATGGAGAGGAACGATCGACCTGTCAGCTGTGCAGCCGCGGCGAGAGCCCTCGTGATTGTTGCGTTGGCGGTCGCGTCGATGACAAGGTCGTGCTCGGTCAGAAGCAACTCTGCGGCGCACGGGTCGAGTCGTGACTCACGAGTCTCGAGGGTGGTTATGTCGAGGAGGCCGTCCTCCCTGAGTTGGTCTGCTACGGCATGGACCTTGGGTTGTCCGATGTGCTTGCTCCCGGCGAGATGTCGGGGAAGATTGCCGGGCCGCAACAGATCGTGGTCGATGAGCGTGAGGTGCGGAATGCCAGAGCGTGTGAGTTGGTCAGCAAGAAACGAGCCGACTGCGCCGACACCGACGATCGCTACCTTGCAAACGGCGAGCTGGTCTGTTCTCGTTCCTCGCCGAAGGTTTCGAACCCGGTCGCTGTCCTCGGCGGCTTCGACGCAGTTTAGGAGTAGAGGCTTTCGATTGACCACGGCAAGCGCGAGGACGCCAGGATTGCCATTCCGCTCGTACCGCACGAGGAGCCAGTCCACGCTGCCGCGGACGATCCGGTCTACTTCATCGGCACTCGTCTGTCCGTTCTGTTCCGCCACTCGGTCCAGGAGATGGTCAAACTCGCGAGGTGGTGTCGACAGCTCCCCGATGTTTATGACTAGCGCCTTTTCGTGGCCACGCTTGCGCCGCATCGTTGGCTGCCATCGTCGCTGGACGCGGTAGATACTTGCCGTCCCCTTGGATACCCGGGCTGGATGGACATCGAAGCAGAACCCGTGTGAATCGGTCAGGCCGTCGTGGAGAAACAGGACATTCTCACCAAGTGGCATCCAGTAGCGCTCAAGATCAAGGTTCGGTGAGTCATTGATCCAACCGTTCTGGTCCTGGAGGAACCAGTCGCACACGCGGGCAACAAGGAACTCGACACTGGTCCACGGCTGTGACGGCTCTGACTCCGCGGCCCAAAGACACAAGGTGTTGTCGCGTTCGCGATGCCAGGAGCTTGTTCCGTCGCCCGCAGTTGGTTTGACTCGAGGTGGCACGAAGGGGAACGAGTCGGGAATGGTGACCCTGATCTCAACTACCTTGTTCAACGCAGGTATCTCGACCTCGTTGGTGAGCGTGTACGCATTGTTCGCATCGGGTCGAAACCCGGCCCGCACGAGGTCGTCGACGAACCGGTCGCGCTCCGATCGGAGGAGATCGTCCCACGCGCTCACGCGAACCGACCACCGCCCGCGGCGACCTGTGCCGAGCCCGGCGCTGTCACGTTGAAGGACTTTTTGGTTCCGTCGTCGTTGCAGAGCGCTGGCAACGGGAACACCCAGTTACCCGCGCTGTTCTTGCCGAGCAGGTCACGGAAGGTCTTGGCGGCGGCACACTCGTCGCTCGACTGTATGGCGCTGGCCGCGAGCGATGCGGCGTCGGTGAAGATCGTGGTGGCGCTCGCCCACTCATTGTCTGTAGCTCGCACATGGATGGACCGCAACGGCATCGTGGGGTCAGCGATGTTGCCGCCGTTTGAGCGATTGGTGAGTGCTACCGAGATATGTCCCAGGGCGTTCGCGTACAAGGTGCCACGGTCCTCGCCGCTGATGCCGCTGTTGAAAGCGTGATAGGCGAGCACCTCGAGTAGGTAGCCTCCAGGCTTGGCGTTTCCGAGAACTTGCCGGCGAGTCTGGCGAATCAACTTCACGACCGGCACGTAGAGTTCCTCGTACCTCGTGTTCATTGAGGTAGTCAGAGCCGTCATGGCTTCAGGATTCGTCTCGAGCCAGCCGTTGGCACCGTCTGGGATTTGCCAATGCTCGTCGACCGGACGCGCCAGCACGACATCAACGGTCAAGTCGAAGGACGCGAATGACACCAATGTTGATCGCTCCTGTGGCTCGATCGAATCAGCACCAAAGGTCTTTATCAGCGCAGTTCGCGCAATCTCAGTCACGTCATCAGCGCTGAGTCCAGTGTCAACGCTGGGCAGCTTTGCGAAGACGTCGACGTCCTTCACTCGCCGAATCGCCGTCTTCCTCTTGTACGAACCAATGAGAGTCGTGTCGACGTCCATCGCCTTCAGGGATTGATCTAGCTCAAGGCAGGCTCGAACGGAGCCGTGCGCTGCGACTGCATTCAGGTAGTCGCTAGCGATGGGCTCGATGTTCTCCGAGGCGGTGTTGAAGCAGGTGACCAATGCTGGCATGAGTTTCTCCTATTCCGGGATCCACTTCCAGTATGACGAAGGGGTGTGTCAGGGTTGGCTGCCGATCGGTAGTCAAAGAATCCGGGACAGGGGATTCGTTCCGTACTCGTATATCGCTGATGGCACATATCGGGCGGGCGGCGTCGCGTTGTCCCATTCGTAGGTCGTGATAGTCAGGGTGTTCAGCAGCCGACCGAGTAGCACGGCTACGGGAAAGGAGACGCGGAGGAAAAGGTCAACGCGTCCGTGTCCGAGTGGCAGGGCGTTGTCGCGTATGGCACCTTCGATTTGCTCGGCTAGGCGCTGCCCGGATGTGGCGTCCAATCGCCCTCCAGGCCCACGCACAACGAGCCGGCGATTGACCGCCAGCCGATTCTGCTCCATCCACAATTCAAACGCAGACGGATCGCCGAAGTGCTCGGCAGCGTCCACGTAGACGGCAAGTCGGCCGGTGCCCGGGGAGACATCCGTGGCTTCTAACTGAAGCGAGACTTCTGCCGCCACCGTCTCGGGATTGGAGCTCCAGCGACCCGCGCCATCGACGATCGTCACAGGGATGTGCCTCACGCGTGGGAAGGCCACGCCTAAACCGAAGCCAATCGACAGGTGCGCTCCACCGGTGATTTCGATCTCAGTCGCCCCACTCGCCGCAACGAGTTGAGGGCATGCAGAGAAGAAGGTTCGGACGTTCTGGTACGCGTCGAGTGGTGGCACGCGAGCGGCGTCGCTCGCAGGGCGAAGTCGGATTACCAGGCCTTGCTGAGCGTCGGTCGCCTGCGGGGTGCTCCTCGTTTGAATGTTGATTGGAAGAGTGGTGTGGGCAGCGCGGCTGAACTCAATGACGCGCCGTCGAGCCATCTCTACGGCAAGACTGGCGATGCCATCGTCGCTCGGCTCGTACTGCTTCGTTTCCTGCAACCGCGTATCCTGCAGGTCTAGGAGCGATTCGGGCATCGCGTAGTCAAGCCCACCGTGATCCTTCTTGACTGCGTTCAGAACGGCGAGGGAGAAACGTGGTTCGAGGCGGTGCAACTCAAGCAGCCGTGGAACCTCAATATTCTTCATGACAGGTGAGTTCTTGATGTCCGGAGTAATCACCAGCACGGCCGCAGAGATTCCTTCGTCGAAGGCCTGTGAGATCCGTTCGGCAAAGTCGCCCGGCAGAAGGTCCTCCTTGTCTCGCCAGACCGGTACCCCACACCCCCGGAGTGTCCAAGCCACTTGGTCTGCTAGATCGGATCCATCAGACTGTCGATAGCTCACGAAGACTGCGCCATCTGGATTGAAAGCTTGAGCATTGACCGCAGCGTGCGTGTCCACCGGAGCAGCCTAAGCGGGTCATCACGCGAGGTCGCTGAGCGCATTGTGCCTGTCCCACGGTGAATCTGCTCGCATAGTCGATCTAGCCTTCGGCTCTTGCTCCCGATCTGCGGTCAAGTGCTGCACATCGTCGAGCCCCTCTGCCGACGACCGAACTGCGTGTGCCGCGCGCCCGCTTATCGCTGCATGCGAATCACGCGTCGAATCGGAGCTCTGAACCGGTCTCCGTGCAGCAGGACTACGTGACTCTTCGCGACCGATCGGCCGAAATCCGACGCAGTGTGTGGTCGAAGGTGTGGTTGGGTGTGTTGCGATCTTCAGGGTCGTCGGCATGCTCGAATGTCGAACACTTGATCACCCCTTGCGGAGCCCGCGCCGTCACTCACTCCCGAATGACTGGAGAGTTGATGGTCGACTCGACGGCATGGAGACCTTCGATGATGTGATTGCCGCCGTCAAGCGGTTCGACCGTCAGTCCGATGACGTACTCCGTGCTCTCTTGTCGGTCAGCGCACTGCACCAGACTGCGGGCGAGGTGATTGTCGCAGCTCTCATGCCGCTCGTTCTCGCGCGGTGCGTTGGAAGTCGCGGACGAGTCGACGACTTCCTTGCCGAGTTGGCGATCGTCATTGGCGAGGAGCGGACCGATGGGGTTCTGCGCTCAACCACGCGCCGACTGGCGAACCAACTGCTCGATCGCGCATGGGGTCGCGTAAGGCTCCCCTTGCGGCGCGCTCATCATCCGATTGTGGTGGACCCGCAGCGGCTTCATCGCCAGCTCACCGCCGTGGAGCCAGACCCAGCGGATGTGGCCGTTGATCGCGTCGTCCTAGCAGCTGCCCAGCGATACGCAATGAACTGCAGACTTGCCAACCCTGCGGTGGACCGAGCCTGGCAGACGGCAGTTCGGTTGATTGATGTCGATGGCCGAACCGAGCGCGAGCGACAACAACTGAATTACGCGCGGCGGATCTTGCGGCAGTCGATGATCGCCGGCGACGTGGGTTGATCCTTTCCCGAGTGCGCGGACCGTCGCGTCTTCGTGCGAGTTGTTCAAGTCGGGTTGATGCAAGGGGTACCCGGCTCAAGGCTGTCGCCACGCCCTCTCGACTGCTCCTCTAGTTCCCGGTGTGACGGCGACGCTGTCGTGGTCGTCGGCAACCCGATGAGTAGATAGCCGAGCGTTCCACATGGGTACGTATTAGTGGCGAACTCCATGCATCGTGCGCACAACGGCCACCCGCCTAAGAGCCGGTCGGCGGGGACGGACCGGCACAGATCACATCTCATGGTAGGTAGACGCTGCGAACGCCCAAACATGACGCCAGTGGTGAGGTTTTCGTCGGTGCCATCGCTGCCGCCTGCCGAGGATCGATCCAGGGAGCAAGGGCCGCCCGATCCTGGGCGAATCAACCGAACTACCCGGTGCTAGTCATCTGACCTATATCCGTGAGGTTGCTTAGCTCTTTCTGATGGCCGTGAAATGCCGCCACCCCCGTTCAAGCTCAAGTGCGTCGGGTCCCTTGTGTATCGCGTCGGCTCGGAGTGAGTTCAGAAGTCGATCATGACGGTGTCCACGGCGGAGTTTGAAGCGATCTCAATCTCGATCGCAGCCTCGACTGCCATGGAGGAAAGGGTGCGGTCGATCTCCTGGTATTCGACGACGTGTGGCCAGTGTTCGAGGATCCAAGCTCGGCGATCGGCTTGGCCGTTGAGCGCGTCCCTGAGTAGTTCGGTGGTGTTGTCGAGGGAGGGTTGGCCCGCAGTGAGTTCAGAGATGACGTGCCGCCAGTCGGGGGGTGCTGTGTCGAGAATCTGCTGAAGTTCCACGCGACGGTCGAGAAGTTCTTCGAGCGCCATCATCGGAGCTTCCTGGGACTCGATGCGGTCAGTTGCGGCGAGCCAGCTTCGAGTGAAGGCGAGGTGCTCCTGAAGGTCCTCCCACTGCGCCGCCGTGGTCGTTGTCTCGGGACGAGGCCCGAGACCGGTGACCTCGTCAGCGATCTGAATGCGCGACCGCCAGCTGGCGATCGTGCTCACGGCGTCGTCCCACGCGGAGGCACCGACGACATCGAGAGGTCGATGACCGAGTAGGTGAGTGAGCCATTTTGGCCGATCGGCGGTGAGTTGGTTGGCGGCGTCCGCGATGTGTTGGTCGACGGCTCGGCGGTAGTCGCGAGCATCTCCGGGCTCGACGCCGTGGGACCGCACGTGATTTCCCCACTCATCGATCGATTGCTCGACCGTGGCGCGCCGGGCGGCGAGGTGTTCTTCCGCGGCTGGAGTGAGCGGTCGTGGCTCGGGAGTGTGTGCCTCAACGAGACGAAGTTCAGCCCAGTCGAACACCTTTGTGGCTTCTCGTCCGCTGTCGGCGAGGAAGTGAACTGTGGCGGTGCCGTGGGTGTCGTCGAAGGCAATCACGGTGCCGAGGTTGTTCCGGTCGGCGGGGCTGAAGGTGGCGCCGACGGTGAGGTGCCGAGCGATTTGTTCTACCTGGGTGAGTCGTTCGATGAGGCCGCTGGCGTTGTGGCCAAGGTGGTTGGTCGCGCTGTGCTCAGCGGCGATTGCGTTCGTGAGGCGTCGATCGAGGTCAACGAGCGGCGTGTTACGTGCGAGCTCGTCTATGCGGTCGAGGTCGGGATCGAGGCTGTGGACGAGTTGCTTAGCGTGAGACCGGCCAGTCCGATGGACGAGATCGTCCTTGACGGTGCCGCTCTGATCCCATGGTGGGGTGAGCTCACTGTCGTGACGTTGGATCTCGGCCAAGGCCTGGCGGTGGAGTTCAGCGGCTTCGGGATCAGTCAGAATGATCCAGTTCTCGTGGCTGCCGCGGGAGAGTTCGACATACGCACCTTCCCGATAGAGACCGTCGGCTCCAACTGCGATGGCGAGGTCCCACGTGCCGCCTTGTGCTCGGTGCGTGGTGAGGGCGTAGGCGTGCGTGAGTTGTCCGCCCCTGCGCAGGTAGCGATCAGTGAGCGCGACTTCATCGCCCGTGTCGAGCTGGACGGTGACGTGCCGGTCGGCGATAGCGGCGATAGTGCCGGCTTGGCCGTTGGCAATTTCGAGCTGCGTCCCGTCGGTCGATTGCTCTGTGCTGTTTCGTCGAACGACGACTCGTTCGCCGATGCGAAAGTGATGAGGGCCGAATTCGGACGGCTCGCCATCGAGTTCACCGTGTTCGAGTAGGCGCTCGATGACTGCGGCGTTGAGACGGTCGACGGTCTGGTTCGTGCCAGCGAGCAGGATCGGGTTGAGTCCTTCGGCCCGCGCTGCGAGCCATCGGTCGATGGCAATGTCGATCATCTGGTCGTGCGTGTCGGCGACAACTACTCGATCGTTGGCCAGGTAAGCCTCGACGGCGTGAGCGACAGTTCCTGTGCGCAGCTGTTCGAGTGCGGCCTGCTCCCATTCGTGGCGTTGGCGACGGTTAACGGTGAGTTCTGCTACTGCTGGTGAATGTGCCGCGGCGTAGGCGAACCCGCCGCCGGCGCCGACCTCGGGCAGCTGATGGTGGTCGCCGACGAGCAACACCCGACCTCCGGCGGCGACTTGTCGGGTGACGACAGATTGAAGGATGCGGATGTCGGCCATGCCCGCTTCATCGATCACCAGCAGTGAGTGAGCGGTGGGTATGTCGTACTGGCGATCCCAAGCGCCGAGCAGCGAGTGGAGTGTGCGGGACGGGACGTGCGCGCTGGCGGTGAGTTCGAGAGAGGCGCGTGCCGACGGTGCGGCGCCGTGGACGTGCCAGCCGGCATCCTCGAAGACGGAGCGGACGGCATCGACAGTGAAGGTCTTGCCGGTTCCAGCGGGGCCGATCAGGACGGCCACCGAGCTGTCGGTAGACGCGATGGCCCGAACAGCTGCAGCCTGGTCGGCGCCCAGCCCGTTGAGTTGCGCGACAGCAGCATCGAGCGACTGCGCTGGGACCGCCGGATCGTTCGTGCGGGCAAGCGATGCGCCGATGAACTTGGATTCGACCTCCATGAGTTCACGTCCCGTCCAACGCTCTACGCCACTGCGTCCCGCGTCTACGGGGATGACTTGCGGTGAGGCGAGCACTCGTGCTGCGATTCTCTCCAGCGTTTCGACAGTTGCGCCGTGACCTTGGCGAGCGGCGATTGCGCGGACAAGATCGGGCTCAGTGAAAGTCGACCGGTCGCCGGTCAGATCAGTGCGCAAAACGTGCGCGATCCACTCCTCGGAGTCGACGATCCGCTCGATCCGCTCCGGGCTGCCGTCCGCATCGAACACGACCGATTCGAGGCGCCAAACCTCGTCGAAGGTCGGCTCGGTGCGAGCCTGATACCAACCGACGAGGCGTTCGGCCGCGGCCGGTCCCCACCCGGCTGCTTCGGCCTCGACCTTCCACTCGTCGTCGAATCGGTGGCCTTCGAGCTCGCGTTTGTGTCGCCGCGTCGCGAGCACCGCCGCTTGACGCCCCGCTGGCGTGTCCGGGGTTCCGGTCTCTGCCAGCCACGCATCGATCTCCGTGGTGCGCTTCGAGAATGTGTCGAGCAGCTGTTGGGGGATACCGGCGATCTCGGGTACATGTCGGCCGGGACGCCACTCGACACCGAGCGAGTGCGACAGCTCAGTGCGGTAAACAGCCTGGAACACCTCACCTGCGGCTCGAACGTGGCGGTACAGGTCGGGATGAGCAAAGGCCGACCACTTGCCGTCGGTGCCTTCGGTGAGGTTGGCAACGAGCGTGTGCCAGTGGAGCAGCGGGTCACCGGCGCGCGATGTGCGGTGACGGAATGATGCCGCCACAACCCCTGACGTAGGTAGCTGCCGAGGCCCTGCACCCGGCTCGTCGCCATGCACGGCGAGCCATGCCTGATTGTGCGAGCCGCGGCGCACATGGATCGCCTCTCGCTCGATCCAGCCGAGCGCGGCTCTCATTGCAACTTCGCCAGCGTCGATCACGGCACCCTGCACTCGAGGATCGTCCGACACGGCGTAGAGCACGGACGCAGACTTCGGAGCCTTGAAGGTGAGGTCGAAGCCCGGCACCCGACGCGGGTGCGGGTGTTGGCGTTCACCATTCGGGGTCAGGCCGCCGATGCCCGGGGCGAGCCCGGCGAGCACTGCGCTGAGATCGTCTGCGGCGACCTCGCCATCGAGGTCCAGTCGTTTGGCGCCACCGCCCACCCACACACCGTTGGCCTCGCCTGCACCTGTGTAGTAGGCGTCGAGTGACTGCGCAACGCCGGACAGATGGTACGCCTCTTGACCCACGCGGAGCTTGGCGATCGAGAGCACGCCTACCAACGGACATGCACGTCCACCCTTGGGTGATTATCTGTGCACGTAATCCGCCCCTCGCGTACCGCGACGTTGGGGGAGTGAGCGGACACATCCGGTGAGCACGCCGCCCTGCGCACCGCCGCCGCTGGTGCGCAGCGAGACCGTCCAAGACGCTGCTGTCGACCATGTTTCAAGCGCGGGAGTTCAATTATGTAGTCGGTCCCATCACTGAAACCGTGGGTCTCTACCTGCATGTGCGTGGAGCGGACGACGATGTGAGCGGACGACATGGAGCGGACGACGAGATTCGAACTCGCGACCCTCACCTTGGCAAGGTTCCTGGCAGTGTGCGACGATTTTATATGTCTGACCAGGGACGATACACGACAACGTCTTGTAAAACACCCGCGAAGTGAGGGTCAGAATCGCATGGGTGAGGGTCGCTTCTGCGATACCAAGCGATGCGCATTGCATCACAGCATTGGTGTACCCGGCGCAAGATTGTTGTGGGATGTTCTGGTGGGAAGCCTTCGATTCGCCCTAAGCGGCGACGAGGATACGTTGTACGACACTGTTCACGACCCGTTCGAAGACGTCAGGTGCCTGCCGATCGGTTGTGCAACTACGAGGTAGATGACCGATCGGAGTGGCGCTGTTGAAGGCTGTGCGGCCCCGTCTTTCGATTCTTGCTGGAGACAGTCGCCATTGCGAACCAGTAGGGCGCATGATCGAAAACGTCCTGGTCGATTCGCCCCTGACTCTCCCGAAGTCGGCCCAAACTCTCCATCGCGCCGATGCTGCCTGCGGCGATCGCAAGCTTGTACCAATATGGAGCGTGATCCGGCACATCATCCTCAACCCGACTCTGGCCTTCACGAAGTCGACCGAGATAACTCATTCCCATCGCGTTCCCCGCGTTAGCCGCCAGCGTGTACCAGTAGGACGCATGATCGAAAACGTCGTCGTCGGTTCGTTCCTGGATCTCCCGAAGTCGACCGAGATACGTCATCGCAATGATGCTCCCCGCAGCGATTGCACGCTTGTACCAATATGGAGCGTGATCCGGCACATCATCCTCGACTCGGCCCTGGCTCTCACGAAGTCGACCAAGGCTGCTCATCGCTACGACGAAGCCAGCCTCAGCCGCGAGCCTGAACCAATGGGGGGCGTGATCCGGATCATTGTCGTCGAGTCGGCCCTGCTTTCGCCGAAGGTGACCGAGATCGTTCATCGCGCTGGCGTTACCACGACTCGCGGCGAGTTTCAGCCAGTAGGGGGCGTCGTCGAAGACGTCGTCCTCGATTCGTCCTTGTCTACGCCGCAGATTTCCCAAGTCGTGCATCGCCCAGTAGTTGCCTGCCGCCGCACCCAGCTTCAACCAATAGGGCGCATGATCGAAAACATCTTCGTCGACGCGCCCTTGCCCAAGCCGATGTCGTGCCAGGTCAACCATCGCGGTGCTGTTTCCGGCATTGGCCGCCAGCGTAAACCAGTATGGCGCGTGATCAAACTCACCGTCGTCCGCTCGCTTCTGCCGTCTCCGGAGCACGCCCATGTTACGCATCGCACTAGAGAGGCCGGCCTCAGCTGCCTGCTTCAACCACCGCGGAGCGTGATCTGAATTGTCATCCGTAACGCGATCCTGCTGCCAACGAAGAACGCCAAGGTTATTCATTGCCCATGTGTTGCCCGAGTTGATGGCCAACTTGAACCAGTACGGCGCGTGATCGGGAACGTCATCGTCAACTCGCCCCTGAGCCTGTCGAATCCTGCCCAAAGCGTCCATTGACCTGTCATCGCCAGCGGCCGCAGCGATCTTTAGCCAGTACGCCGCGTGAAATGGCACGTCGTCAATGCGACCTTTCTTCCACATGAGATAACCGACTTCGTGCGCCGCGTTAACCTGCCCGGCATCGGCTGCCAGCGTCCACCAACGTTCGGCTCGGGCGTCATCTCCCGCTCGACGAGCAGCGAATCCCGCCACCATGAGTTCTGTTGGACTACGGAACTCTTCAGCGGGCTCATAATCGGGCAGTACCCAGTACGCAATTGAATCGTGGAGTCGGTACGTTTGTGAGTCAGCGCTGGCATTAAAGCTGAAAAGCCCTGCCAGATCTGGATGGTTCGCCCACGCCCGCGCGTCACCGATCTCACGCTCCGTGAGGGTCGGAGTATTGGGTGGTCTATGTTCCTGTGCGAGTTCCGTCAGTGTCTCCGTCGCGACCGGTTCAACGTGAAAGAGCCACGCATCCATCATTCCGTCAAGCACGGCTGCCCGCGTTCGCGCCTCATGACTTCCACCGCCGTGTTCTCGCTGCCAGTACCGTCGAAGCTGTGGGATAGACCGAAGTGTGGCGGCGAGTTGCGTGAACCGCTCGATTCCCTGGCCGCCGATTGCAACCCTAAATTCTGCGGCGTTCGCAAGTTCCTTGTCGGTGAGATCTGTACGCAGGACGACACTGCGATCCAGCAAATGACTGCGCGTTTCGTCGTCGAGTCCGACTGCTTCGAGGCGACGAACGTCCACGGCGTCGACGGGCTCCAGAGGAAGTGCGCTCGAATGAACCGTTGCGGCGACAATGGCCCCGCGACACCCGGCAAGCCGGTGAAGGCTGCGGCCAAGATCCGCGCGCTCCGACGCGATTGCATCCTGAAGGTCATCGAGAAGGACGAGTTGCATCCGCTTCAGCACACCCTTGGACAATTCGCGAGAAATGGCCGCAATGTCGCCGATGGTGCGCGGAATCAAGACAATTGTGTCCGGTGGCAGCGAGGCTAGGAGGTGATGGAGAAGGGACCGGGTCTTACCAGACACGGGCTCACCGCGTACGACGACAACTCGACTCCACGGCGTTCCATCGGACTCGCAAGCCGTGGACACCAGGCGGCTGAGGGCTTCATCCTCAGCGCGCGGCACATATGGAGGAACCGCATTCTGTGTATCTGGCGAGCGCTGCTGCCATCTGTCCGCTGCGATGTCGAGGTCACCCAAGGTCGGCAATCCTGATGCACCCAACGGCACGACGTGCGCGACTAGCTTGTTCGTGCGACTACTAGGCCGTTCAGACGGGTTGAAGCTCGACCGAGCGGACACCCGCTCGTCACAAGCGAAGACGAAATCCGTGAACCAATCCGTCGAACGCGAACCCATCAGCCGCTCAGCAACCGTGCTGATCGCGGCCAATGCAGCGACAGCCTTCCGCGAATCACGATCCCATGTCGCACTGTTCTTCTCACGGCCGGGCACGCTCCCCGATTTGATCCAGCCGACGATCGTGGAACGCGCGGGCTTATCCGACCCGGGCGGATAGGCACCCAGAACCTCTGACGCCAGATCAGTCGGAGACAAACCTGCGGAGGCCCACATGTTTGTCCACAACTGCACCGTGTCCATCGAACCCAACCGTAATCATTGCGTGGAACGCACACTGTTGTTGTTGGCTCTACGGTGCCGACGTGACGGGCAACCACTCCGTTACTGACGAAGGGGTGCCCCCCAGACTGAGGGCACCCCTTCGTCGATTGCTAACCTCACACTCGTGATCGACGAGCAGGACTTACACGCAGGTGTGGTAGTACCACGGGAAGCCGTTCCACCGAGCTGAGTTCTTGCCGATCGAACGGCAGTAGCCGTTGAGGTTCGGCTGGCCCAGGTAGCCGAAACTTGCACCCGCCGGAAGTGCGACTCCGGAGCTCCAGCACCTGACAATCGAGCCAATCCTCGTGGCGAACGAGGCTAACTTGAAAGTCCAGCCGCAGGCTCGGTTGTAGTCCAACGTCCAGCCTGGCCAGCCCCAGCGCGGTCGCCCAGCAGTCGAATCGAGGGACCGCGACCCGGATCCAATGAATGATTTGAACATTGGTCGTGGTGTAGACACCGCTACCACGTCGGGGTCCAACAGTGCAGGACCATCATGCGCGTCGATGTTGATGGACACCGGCACGACGGACGAATCGATGACAGCGTCAACTCCGAGAGGCACTTCCGAACCCTCGAACGCCGACCGGACCTCGTGCCCATCCGGATGGTCGGAACTTGATCCGAGCCCCAGGAGGACCAGGGTGAGTATCATTGCCGCTCTTATTAGTTTCATTTCACTGCTCCCTTGTTTGAGGGGTGACTGATTCACCCGAGGGGAACGATGCGCCCGCGCGGCAACGCGGCAATGGACGATTACGGTGTATCTCCCGGGTCCGAACTACGCCAGTCGCGACACGCAGTGTTAATGGAGGTCGGCCGCCCCTCCCCCAGACCGGCAACCATCGGACCTTCGTCAGAAGTAACAGTTGAACTGCCCGTATCAGCGACACCACCTTGGCAAGGTTCCTGGCAGTGTGCGACCGATTTGGATGTCTGACCAGGGACGATACACGACAACGTCCTACAAAACACCCGCGAAGTGAGGGTCAGAGCGACGTGGGTGAGGGTCGCGTTGTGCGATACGAATCGGTACGTACTCTCGTCGCGTGCATCGATGGCACAGGGTCGGGACTCAAGGTGTGTTTGCAAAAGTCCGTCGCGTGCCGACGACTTGCTCACCCGGACGACACTGTCTTTCCATCCTCGCTCGTGATCGGCGTGCAATGATCCGTCGATGACCACGGGACCGGACTCGACCCCGAAATCCGCCGGACGTGTCCCAAATGATGCGCTCACCGCGGCCCGCGAGATGTCGGAATGGGTGGGTCAACTGACGATCGAGGGGATGATGCATCCACCAGCAGACAGCCCGGCAGGACAAGACAGGTCCGCTGTCGCCGGCGACGAGATCCGCCTCGACCGACTCACCCGCGGGCTAGGTGTTGCAGGGATGCGCTTCCATTCCGGACGCTCATGCCTTGATGCACTCGTTGTATGCCAGACAATCGGCGACCCGGTCACCGCCACCCACTCATTGGCCAGGGTCGTGTTCGAAACATCGGCATGGGCTCGCTGGCTATGTCGACTCGACATCGGCGTCGAAGAACGCATCAGCAGAATGGCCGCTGACGAACTATACGGCATGATCGAAACCCGGAAGATGATGAAAGAACTCGACGTGCCCGTCACCTACGATGCCGAACTGCGAGACTTATTAGCCACCGCTGGCATCACACCGGCGGACCGGCCACACTCCACGACTGTGGTCGGCCAAGTGTTGGGCGAGGAGATAGAGCAGCAGACACGGATGCTGTATCGACTGTTATGCGCCCACCCGCACGGCAGCAGCCATGTGTGGTTGTCAAGCACCCCATCGTTCGGTGAAGGCATCAAACCGTTCAAGCATGCCTGCATGGTCTTCCTATGGGCGTTTTGGTATTACACCCAATACATCGGCTGGGAACCCCTCCCCAAGTGGGCCGAGTGGGCCGAGGCCGCCAAACCTTGCTTCATCCTCGATCAGCAAGGCGACGGCACTTGACTCTTCGATCCATAGGCCGCCCCGAGTCGCTAACACTGGTGTTCGTCCTTCGCAACAGAGACCTTCAACAGCTCAGGCGGCGGCTTCGTCTAGAACCCGGTCATCAGTACGGAAGGTGCTCCCACGTCGCACCGTACGCGTGGGCAGATTTCTTCATACTCAGGTAAAGGTCGTAGCCGTGATCGATGTTCGTGAATTCCTCTGCGTGTTCCGCACCACCCTCATCCACGCTCTTCCAAGTCACCCTGTAGGTGACCGGAACTCCGTCAATCTCCCACGTGTTCCTCGCTGCATTCCACTGCTTCTCACCCATGCGCTTGTCCCTCGGTCAGGTACGTGACGCCGCCGTCGCGACTGCCGGCGAGCTTGTTCCAAGTTTACCCTTCTCGGCTCAGACGGTGCCTGAGCCTTCACGAGCAGATTCGCGCGAGAATCTGCGAGTGACGAAGCCCGGCCTATCAACCATCAAGACTCTCTTCGCTCATTCGTGTAATCGATGTGCGTTTCCTGGCTGCGACAGCCGACTGACCGATCCTCAGTGGAACGGCGTGCGAGCCGACATCGCTCACATCCGAGGCGAGCGGCCGGGTGCAGCGCGTTACGCACCCGAGATGTCCGACGGTGAGCGGAACGCGGTCGACAACCTCATGCTGCTATGCCCCAACCACCATCGCGAGATTGACCGGCTCCAGCCTCAGGACTGGCCCGCGGACCGCTTGATGAGGGTCAAGTACGAGCACGAGCAAAAGTGTTCGGGCGAGCAGTGGGCTTCGGACGCCTTGCTGGAGCACTTCAGTTCCGTGCTGGCATCGTCGGAGGCGGAGGGCGGTGCGAGCGAGGGTACGAGCGCGCCTTCTCCGAGACTGGTTGTGCAGACGGGTGAGAACAACAGCATCTTCGTGGTCAACGTCAGCGAAGCGGACGCGTTCAATGTTTCGGTGGCTGGCCCTACAGGTAACGATGGCCAGAGCCTGCTTCGACTTGAGGAAGACGTTATTGCTCGCCTATCACCGGGTGGCCGGTGGCACGCGGGCTTCCACATAAAGACATTCGGTAATGCAGGTCCCACAGCGGTGCGGGTCATTTGGTCAGATGCAAGTGGTCGAACCTATGACGCTGACTTTCCTCTGTGAGCGTTCACTTGCCGGGCTGGGCATTTGTCTCTGCCTGAAGCGCTCTTCCGAGCCAATACTCCACATCTCGTTCCTGGTGAGCGCGAACTGTTCCATTTAGCTCATCATCATTGAGTCCGACTCGCTTGAAGAGAACGAGGTCGAACACGGCGTCAGCGACCATGCGCAGCGCGAAGAGAAGCAGTCCATCAGGCTCTTCATTCGTTGGTTCCCAATGCGTCACGGCGTTGCGTGACTCAACGATGAGCGCTACCGCCTTCCTGAGTTGAGCGCCGACGACATTTGCCGCAGGAACCTCGACTTCTGCAACGAGTTGTTTGATCCTCTTGCGAAACGTCGGCTCATGTGCATGGCTAAGCCGCAACGCCAGCACGTGCCGATGCTCGTCGACCACAGCTGCGAGCGCTGCCCCGCGTGCGGCTATCGCCGCTGCGTCGGTCTCCCCGGGATGGAGTCGTCGGTGAAGCGCTTCCAACGAGTGTGCAGCAAGAAGGAACAGCGGTTCCGCGAACGAAGCTCCGCCCGTGATCTCTGCAACGCGGATCGAGATCGGAGTCTTCAGTTGATCGTGAAGCGAGAACCAGCTTGCGACAAAGCGCTGGAAATCTGCCGGCTCCGACGGAAAGCGAATCGCGGGATGCTTTCGGGCGCCCCCCTCGGCGAGATCGGGGGTTGTGACTTGGTTCCAGTAGACAATCGCACTCACGCGGTGCTCGCGGGCACCGACGCTTACCGTGGTACCCGGCCCGGCGACACGGCAGTGTGTCAACGCCACGTCTCGCTGCAATGCAAGGATCACAAGATCGCGAAGTGGAACGAAAAGGGTTTGGTGCAGATCGCGAAAGTTCATCGGCGATTTGGCTCGACCGACAAAACGCAGGTGGTCGTGAAATCCGAAGGCTCCATCGCGCGACACGTCCAATGACTCCAGCTCGGAGACGAGTTCAACGGATCCCCCTTCAGCCAGGTCGGCCGTGATGGAGATCGCGTCAGAACGAATGTCGTTCGGTCCCCTCGGTCGAAGGGCCACTGTCGACCAGCCCCCATCGAAACCAATTCGCAACTCGTCAAGTTGCTCTACTTCGTCGGCATCCATACCGACTCCGGAAATCGCGTAGTCAACTAGGAAACTCTGTCCGGTAGAGCCAGTGCTGGTACACACACAGTCTCCGAGCGTCCAGTAGACACCCTCAACGAGGCCATTCAAAGTAGCCGGTTTGTCCCCGAAGGGCGGAACGAGAACGACCGATTCAGTCGTAGTGAGTCTCAAACCGGCTGCTGGCGAGAACGACAGCGTGCCGTTCGCACGTTTTTCTCGATCGCCCGCGTTCCACCAGGCGCCGTACTTTTCAAACGGGGCGGACCACTGGTCTGGTTCGCCCACGAACGAAAGAGTAGCCAACCTTCAGCACACGCGCGTTCCCTTCAACGCTTTGTAAGTGGCGGCCTCCACTCACGTTTCATTTGAACCTCAAGGCCGCTCGCGTTGTCATCGGTGTGGCACTCGATCCACGCGACCTCACACCGTTGGATCCACTCATTGACTCGAGCCACCTCTCCGATCGTCATCACGGTTGGTCGCAGTCTTGTGCGACTCGTTGCAGCGATGCCGAGGTGTTCACAGACATTGCGCCTAAACGACGAACGAGACAGGTCAGTGCCGGTTGCGAGATGTTCCTTCCACACGCGTCCACGCAGGCCCTCCGCGCCGCCCGCCCGCCCGATATAGATGGCTTCATCGTCGCGATACCAGGCATACACACCAGGCATAGTGGGCACCACGTCTCTGCGGAGCGTTGATGCCGCCCGCCGTGGCTGGTCATTCATGTTCACCCACAATGGTCCCGCTGGCATGCGCCTCCGCAATTACTCTGACGTCGTTGAAGCCAGAGCCTTGCATTCCGAACGGCATGTCGCGAGCAGCGCACCTCAAGACAGGCGATGGTGCAATTCGCTCATCTCGTCCAGTCGCTCGAAGGTGATCGAAGCCGGACGAGGACGGTTCGAGTCGTAGTGCAGGCGATAGGCGCGCCGATGGCCAGGTGCAACCTCCACGTAGTAGCGCGGTCGGTAACGGATCAGCGCACGGTACTTGTTGACGGCGTTGCCTTCCTTTCCACGCGGGCTCGCGTCAAGGCGCGCGCTTGGATCGGTCGACATCGCTTCCATAACTGGCTCTACGCGTGGGCGTGGGGACGGGCTGTTCTGAGGATGGGTGCGGTGGGCTTGTTGGGCCAGGTTGGTTTGCCAGCGCGGAGTAGCACGCGGAGCCGGTAGTGCCCGAAGTTCTCGAATCCACGCCCGCTGAGAACGCCGACCTGAACTGGCCCCGGGTTGCCGATCTGTCGTGGCCCCACCTTGGGCTGGTTTGGTGAGGTTAGCCGAGCGGGTTTCGGTTGGTGGTGAGGCGGTAGCTGGTGGTGCCGGTTTCGATGATGTGGGCTCGGAAGGTGATGCGGTCGATGACGGCGGCGGCGAGGCGTGGGTCGGTGAATGTTTTGGTCCATTCGCTGAATGGGGCGTTTGACGCGATCGCGATCGAGGCGCGTTCCTCTCGTTCGGTCAGGATCTGGAAGAGCAGCTCGGCGGCTCTCTGGTCGAGGTGGATGTAGCCGAGTTCATCGATTGCTGAGTCGCTCCGGGTTTGATGCAGTGCTCATTCCGTGGCTGAAGGGCTGCGGGGATAGGAGACTGTCGTCATGGGACGTTTGTCGAAGTACACGCCCGAGTTCCGTCGTCGAGCGATCGAGGAGGTGTTGGGTCGCGGGCGGTCGGTGACTGAGGTCGCCAACTCGTTGTCGATGACAACACCTGAGACGTTGCGCCGCTGGGTGGTGCAGGCTCGGATCGATCAGGGTCTGGTCGTCGGTCCGACGACGGAGGAGTTGGCGGAGATCAAGGCGTTGCGCAAGGAGGTGGCTGACCAGCAACGAACGATTGAGATCCTGAAGGCAGCCACCACTTTTTTCGCTCAGGAGGCCGACCCGTTCCAGCGGTGATGATCGCGTTCATCGACGCCCATCGGGACCGATTTGCGGTGGCGGCGATGTGTCGCGTGTTGGGCTTCTGTGAGCGCACGTTCTACGCGGCCAAGGCCCGGCCGTTGTCAGCACGTGCGCTCACTGACGCAGCGCACAAGCCGATGATCGCCGCGCAATGGACGGCGAACTATTCGTGCTATGGGGCGCGCCGGTTGCACAAGCATTTGCAACGTCAAGGGCACACGATCGCGCGTTGCACAGTCGCCCGGTTGATGCGTGAGCTGGGCATTCGTGGTGTGCAACGCGGTCGCAGACAGTTCACGACGCATGCTGACAAGACTGCTCATCGGCCACCAGATCTGGTCAAACGGAACTTCACCGCCACCGCCCCCAACGAACTGTGGCTTGCCGACATCGAGCGCCACGAGGCGTTCTTGAACCTTGCGGTGGTGAAAGGACACCGCCATCAGTTCGTCGCAGCGGACTGGTTG
>ENA-ORBV01002635-ORBV01002635.1-microbial-mat-metagenome-genome-assembly--contig:-NODE-2635-length-37565-cov-30.205292_pt1 | contig 37565 bp, 26 predicted proteins | sample MGYA00237777_ERZ505514 | MGnify/ENA primary metagenome ERZ505514 (study PRJEB26160, sample SAMN06269048) | microbial mat metagenome | isolation source: Oligotrophic lake microbial mat | place... | reverse complement strand
AGCGATGGAGTTTGCCATTCTTGCGACGTCGATTGGATCGAAGAAACATCGACCAGCGTTATCTCAAAATCGCGATATGGAAAACAAGAGGGTAGGTCTCCACTACACCGCCCTTCGCCAAGTGTCGCGCGAAAAACCCCGACCGCGCGATGCCACCGCCATCTTTCGCTGGAAGATTTTTGGGAAGTGCGAAGGTTGGGTTAGGAAAACACGCGACTGTTTCCGTGAAACCGCAAGCCTGCTTTGCCAATTGGCGGTCGCGGTCGCGTGCGGTTTCGCGGCACAATTAGCTCCAGGCGCGCCGGTATTGCAACGGCGCCGGCAACGTCACACCCAACTCGTGCGCCACGCGCGTCGGCCAGTACGGGTCGCGCAGCGATGCCCGCGCGATCAGCACCGCATCGGCCTGCCCTTCCGCCACGATAGAAGCCGCCTGCTTCCCCTCGGTGATCATCCCGACCGCCGCCGTGGCGATGCCGGCTTCACGACGAATCTGCTCGGCGAACGGCACCTGGTAACCCGGGCCGATGGCAATCTTCGCGGTCGCCGAGTTCCCGCCGCTGCTGCAATCGATCGCATCCACGCCCAGCGGCTTGAGCTTGCGAGCCAGCGCGACCGAATCTTCAATCTGCCAGCCGTTCGGTTCCCAGTCCGTCGCGCTGATGCGAACCCACAGCGGCATGGCATCAGGAATGACCTTGCGAACCTTCTCGACCGACTCGACCAATATTCGAGTGCGATGGTCGAAACTTCCGCCGTACGCGTCGGTGCGATGATTCGACAGCGGAGACAGAAAGCTGTTGAACAAATACCCGTGGGCCGCGTGCAACTCGATCAGCTTGAACCTCGCCGCCACCGCACGCTTAGCCGCGGTCACGAACGCCGACTGCACGGCGTCGATGTCAGCCTTGGTCATCTCGTGCGGCGTGGGGTGTTTGGCGTCGAACGCGTCGGCCGACGGCGCGATGGGCGTCCAACCGCCTTCCTCTTTGTCGAGCAATCGATACGTCGGCCACGGCCGCGACCACCCGGCTTTGCGTCCCGCGTGCGCCAGTTGAATCCCCGGCACCGCACCGTGCTCGGCGATGAAGCGCGTCACCCGCTGCCACGACGGCACGTGCTCGTCGCGATAGATCCCCGCGCACGCCTCGCTGATTCGCCCGCGCGCTTCAACTCCGGTGGCTTCGGCGATGACCACCCCCGCCCCGCCGACGGCGCGACTGCCCAGATGCACCAGATGCCAGTCGGTCGGCATGCCGTCGATGCAGCTATATTGGCACATCGGCGAGACGCCGATGCGGTTGCGAAACGTTTCGCCGCGGATCGTCCAGGGGTCGAAGAGGGTTGGCATCAGAGTGAATGATAGGCGTGATGATTTCGGTGGGGCAGACATTGCTGTCTGCCACGGCATTCCATGCCATTTGCAATTGCGTATCGAGTGGAACGCAATGGCAGACAAGAATGTCCGCCCAACCGATCCAGGAATGGGTCGCTATGTAATCTTCCCCATCACCGCCTCGGTCAACTGCGTCGTCGTCGCCGTTCCGCCTAAGTCGCGAGTGTGATTCTTAGTATCGATCATCACGTCACGGCAGGCTGTTTCGATTGCCTTGGCCGCGTCGGGCTTTTCCAGAAAATCGAGCATCATCGCAACCGATAGAAACGTCGCGATCGGGTTGGCGAGGTTCTTGCCGGCGATGTCGGGCGCGCTGCCGTGGACCGGCTCAAACATGCTCGCCGCCTGCCGGGTCGGGTTGAGGTTGCCGCTGGCGGCCATGCCCATGCCGCCCTGAATCGCGGCTCCAAGATCGGTGATGATGTCGCCGAACATGTTGGTGGTCACAATCACGTCATACCGCTGCGGCTGGGTGATCATGTACATCGTGCAGGCATCGACATGATCATAACCCGTATCAATATCGCCGTACTCGGTTTTGACTTCTTCAAAAGCCCGCATCCAGAGATTGTGCGCAAACCGCAGCACGTTGGTTTTTGCGACAAGCGTAACTTTCTTGCGACCGAACTTTTTCGCGTATTCGAACGCATACCGGATTGCGCGCTCCACGCCGTGGCGGGTGGTGACTTCGATCTGATTGGCTACTTCGTGCTTCGTACCTTTGTAAAGGAATCCTCCGTTTTGACAATAAAGCCCTTCAGTGTTCTCACGGACGATGACCATATCGATCGAAGAAGCAGTTGCGGCGCGCAACGGCGTGGGGACGCCGGGCATCAATTTGGTGGGCCTGAGGTTGATGTATTGATCGAGCTCGAAACGCATCTTCAGCAGAATGTCGGTCTCGATCAGCCCCTGCGGAATCCGTGCATTGCCGCGTGGGTCGGCGCCGACCGCGCCGAATAGAATGGCATCGTGCGCCGCCAATTCTTTGAGCGCCGAATCGGGCAGCGTGATGTTTGTTTGAAGGTAGTGCTCGGCGCCGAAGGGGTAATGCGTTGTGTCGTACGCAAAGCCAAATTGCTTCGCGACGACCGCGAGCAGTTTCAGCCCTTCGGCGACGACTTCTTTCCCGACGAAATCGCCGGGCATGACTGCAATTTTCATGAGCGGGAGTTTAGCGAAATCGCAGGCTGCGTGCGCGTGCAGAAAAGCAGGAGGCCCACGAAGTCGCTCGCGACGCGACCGCGTGGGCCATTGCCTGTCTCGGATCGATATTCTCGACGACCTGCTCCCTGGCCTGGGCCCGCCTCGACCCAATCAGCGTACGCTGTGCCTTGCGGCGACGCATACACAGACGGTTGACCGCGACTGTTACCGCCGCGGCCGGGCATCAATAGATGCCCTGAGCGGTTTCCCGACTGGACGGCCGTGGGTTTCGCTTGCGAACCGGCGTTCAGCACGGCGGCCATGCATGACCAACGCGCCAACTTCCGACTCTCCAACACCCTGCTGCCTAGGATCCGCCGGTTGTCGCAACGACTTACGCCGCTGCTCCAACCGACTTGGGTGCTGCGCCCGACCGACGGGGCACTCTCTGCCCGCGGGGCCGGATACGCCACGTGCGGCGACGTTAACCCGGATCGTCGAATGCGCGCCTTTTATGGCTGCCTTCGCCTCGGGTGGCCATGCCACAGTCGTCCATTCCACTCACTTGCGTGCGTGGCTCGTTGACCATGGTGCGCCTTGCGGCGCCGTCGCTGGCCGCCGATCTTCACCGTACCCGCTTGCGTTACCTTGCTTCGCACGGCGATGATCGAACTTGCTTCTCGGGAGCGTTCTCCAATTTCGCCAAACAATTTCTTGTTCGACGACAAGCGGAAATATATCCATTTCGTGCGTCAGGACCGAACAAAATCGATTTCGGCGAGTTCAGTCATCCACCATGCTCCGTAACTGAAAGACTCTCAATCGTTTACGCGGTGGACAAAGCTGTGGAAAACGTGACGGCCGACACGCCATCAAACAATTTCGGAAAGAATTTTCTTGCGTTCCTCATTCCGCCCTTCTGGTAAGCAGCATGAGATGAAGGAGGTGGCCGGCGCGCGTACCGGTGCTGGGGGCCACTCTTTGCCTCTCAGGTCAAGTAGTGCGAGGCGGCGTCGTCAACCTGAATATTAGATCGACCGACTCCGGCCCTCGATTGATGAGTCCTCATCGCGGATGGAAGATTCTTCCCCTAACAGCTTGTCGTGCCGAGGGCTATCGGAACCAGAGGGCCGCATTGGCATCGAAAGTGGTGCCGCCGACAATCCCTGATGGCCGTTAACAATTGTTCCCAAAACCCGGCAACCGACGCTCAAAAGCCCATCTCGCGCCGCCGCGGCCGATCGGCGGTTGGAGCTGCCGCTTCGAACCACCAGCACCGCGCCCTCGCAGGCGGCGGCGATAATCCGGGCATCGTCGGCGGCATCGGTGGCGGGCGAATCGACGATGATGGCGTCGTATTTCAACGACAACTGTTCCAGCGATTCACTAAACGCCGAGCCGTTGAGCAACTCCGATGCATTTCGGGGCACTTCTCCGGCGGGCATTACATGCAGGTGTTCGATCGTCGTGCGACGAATGGCGCGCTCGTTCAACTCGCCGCTGGAAAGCACATCCACCAGACCGACGGCATCGCTCACACCGAAAATGCGGTGTTGAACGGGATCGCGCAAGTTGGCATCAACCAGCAGCACGTTCTTGCCGCTCTTGGCCAACGCGATGGCCAAGTTGCTGGCCACGGTCGACTTGCCGGCCATTTGTTCCGGTGAGGTAACAATGACGCGCTTCGTGGCGGTTTCGTTGAGCGCGAACTGCAGCGACGTGCGCGCCGCGCGAAACGCCTCGGCGGCGGGAGTGCCGCCATCGGCGTGCACGATCCATCCGAACGATTCGAGCGATCGCCCTCCGCCGGCCATCGGGATTGCGCCCAGCACGGGCAAACCGAGTGCCGATCGCACGCCCGCCGGCGAAACCAGCCGAGGGTCGGCGCTTTCGCGTACCAGCGCCAGCACCGAGCCGGCCACCAATCCGAGCAAGCCGGTGATCGGAAGTACAGTGCTGGCTTTGGGGCTGAAATTCCCGTCATCGACTGCGGGCAGGTCGAGGTCTTGCGTGGTGATCAAGCCCGCATCGACGGTAAGGCTGATGTCTTTAAGCTTCTTATCCAGTTCTGCCGATGTCGCCGCTACGCGTTCGCGGCTGCGCTCGAGTTCGCGCAGTTGATTAATCTGCTGCCGCTGCGAAGACGCGGTGACACTCTCGTCATTGAGCGACTTACGCACCTCCCCCTCACGCAGCAGCGCCGTCGTCCACCGCTGCTTGATGGCGCCGACGTACTGCAGGTTGAGTTCCACCTGCCGTTCCTGTGCCTGGCGGATCGAAGGGTGGCTGGGCAAATACGTTCGCTTGAGATTGTTCAGCTTCCGCTGCAAATCGCCGGCTTCGGATTTGAGCGCCGCCACATCGGCGTCGCTCGCCATGCCGGCGGGAATATGCGAGTCGACCGTTGCGGTATCGCTAATTCCAATGGCGGCGGCGGTGGCGGTGAATTCGGTTTTGCGGTTGATCGTCTCCAGCTCGGCTTTGGTCAGCGCATCGCTCAGACTATCCAGCCGGCGATTGGCGGCGGCGGTGGACGCGTCTTCGACTTGTGCCGAGGGGTTGCTGGCGCGGAACGCTGTAACTTTCCGTTCTATCGCCGCCGTCTCTTCTTCCAGACGATTGCGTTCGTCAAGAAATGTCTGGCGAAGTTCCCCAAAACCGTCTTTGCGCTCTTTGTTCTGCCGCGCTTCGTACGCTTCGGTAACGCTGGTGAGGAGCTTGACGCCCTCTTCCGGGTACGGCGTGCGCAGGCTCAGCGTAATCGTTTCATCCTGCCGGCCGGCGGTCACCTCAAGGTGCTTTTTCAGATATGCCGACTTGTTCCGCACGCCCTTGAAAGTCTTCATATCGTCCGACTGCGGCACGCTCGCGGCCAGCGCCAGGACGGGCGTGGACCGCATGATCTGCGCCTGCGTCGCATGAAAAAGCTCGTTGGTGCGCTGCGACCCACCGCCGCCGTTCTGTTGTGAAACGTCGGCGGGCGACGAACCGGATTGGCGCACGATCAACTTGCTGCTGACCGTGTATTCACGCTGTTTGAGCAACAGATACAACCCGCCGGCGATCAAGCCGATGATGGCGCAAACGATCACCGTGCCGCGGCGGCGCCAGATGATCTTGCCGATCGACGAGTCGCTTCCACCCATCTGATTTGCTGCGCTCACGCTGTAGCCTCCTTGGCTGCCTTCACGGCCCTTTCGAAATGCCCAATTCATGCGGGCTGCGGTGACGAAGTTATATCCTAAAGATCATCGGTTTTCCGAATCGGGCGGACTTTGCAATCAACTTCACTCCCCGCCACCGCGAGAGAATTGTGGATTATCTGACGCCGGCGCACGCGCGCCGTCGCCGACGGTGGAAACCAAGTTACCATGAAGGGTTTTGAAAGGTTGACACGGGCGAAAATGGCCCGACATTGTGCCGTATGGGATTGCTCAACGTACAAATCTGGGACGCCACCGGCAGCAAGCGGCAGGACGTTCAAATGCCCGACGACGCGCCGATCAACCGCATCCTCGCCGTGCTGTTGGAAAAGATGAACTTCCCCCAAAACGGTCCCGACGGGCAATTGCTCAGCTACAAATTTCACCACCGCAACAGCGGCAAACAGTTGCTGGACGACCAAACCCTGGCGGCGGCGGGCGTGAAGAGTGGGGATGTGATTCGACTGCAACCGGAAATAACGGCGGGACGTAGTTTGTAGGTTGTTCGTTGTGGGTTGTTGGTGGTGGTGACAGTGGATTGCCGGCCATTAACTGTTGTTCTTTCGACTGACCACCGACAACCCCACCGCCACAACCCACAACCCACAACCGCACAACCCACGATGCCCGACCCCATCACCATTAGCCTCGCCGAAGACGACGACCGCTTCGCCCGCTTTCGGCTCATTGGCTGGTGGGATCAGCAGAAACTCCGCGATGCGCGGGTGATTGTGGTCGGTGCCGGCGCGCTGGGAAATGAGATCATCAAAAACCTGGCGCTGCTGGGCATCGGCAACATTCTCATCTGCGACAAAGACCGCATCGAACACTCGAACCTTTCCCGCTCGGTCCTCTACCGCGCCGCTGACGCCGGCAAGCAAAAGTCGCAAGTAGCGGCGGCCGCGGCGAAGCAGATTTATCCGGATTGCAACGTCGGCTACTTTGACGGCGATATCGTGCACGACCTGGGTCTGGGCGTGTTCCGCTGGGCCGATGTCGTCCTCGGCGGGCTGGATAACCGCCTTGCCCGGCTCACCATCAACCGCAATTGCTACCGCGTGGGCCGGCCGTGGATTGATGGCGCGATCGAGCAGATTCAGGGCGTCGCACGCGTGTTCACCCCGCCGCAGGGCGCGTGTTACGAATGCACCATGAGCCAGCGAGATTGGCAGGTGCTGCAGAACCGCCGATCATGCAATCTTCTATCGCGCGCCGAAATGGAAGGCGGCAAAACACCCACAACGCCCACCATCAGCTCGATCATCGCGGGAATCCAATGTCAGGAGGCCGTCAAGCTCCTTCATGGCTTGCCGACGCTGGCGGGCAAGGGTTGGGTGTTTGAAGGCGTTTCGTGCGAGGCGTTTCAGACCGAATATCAACGCAAGGCCGATTGCCTGAGCCATGATCCGATCGATCGATTTGTAGAAGTTGATTCGCCCTCAACCGAAATCACGTTGCGGGAATTGCTTGATCGTGCACGCACCGAAATCGGTTCTTCACAGGCTTCACTTGAGTTGACGCGGGACGTGCTCGAGAAGTTTGTCTGTCCGAAATGCCACAGCGAAGAGGTGATGCTCGCTTCACTTGGCAAGGTGAAATCGCAGCGGGCGGCTTGCCCGAATTGTGACGGCGTGGAGCGGCAGGTGCTTACCTTCAATCGCATCGGCGCCGACTCGCCCTATCTCGATCGCACGCCGGCGCAGATCGGCCTGCCGGCGATGGATATCCTCATCGCCCGAGGAGAACGCGAATCGGTCGGATTCGAACTCACGGCCGACGCGCCGTCGGTGCTGGGCGAGCTGGCGCAGACAGGGCTGGACTTATAGAATGACCGACGCCGCCGCCGCAATAACTTCAACTTTACCCGGCGGGCCGGACGCCACCGGTATTGCGCCATCGGAAGGGCCAGCACGCGACCTGAACCAGCCAACAACCGCCCGCGGCGCGGGGTTTCAGGTTGTCATCCAACAGCATGTGCTCGATGCGATGCACGCCCACGGGCAATCCAATACCAAAGTTGAAGTGTGCGGCGTGATGGTCGGCCGGATGTATCACGATGCCGCCGGGCCGTACTTGCTGATCGATGCGTGCATCGCCGGCGACGCCGCCCATTCTCATGCGGCCAACGTCACCTTCACATCAGCCACCTGGACGAAGATTCACGAGGAAATGGACAAACTTTATCCGGACGAGCGCATCGTCGGCTGGTATCACACTCACCCGGCATTTGGGATTTTCCTTTCTGAAATGGATATTTTCATTCAGGCGAACTTCTTCAACTTGCCGTGGCAGGTCGCGTTCGTTTACGACCCCATCGGCGGCGATGAGGGAATGTTCGTCTGGCGCAATGGCGTGCCGACGCGCGAACCAACCCTCGCCGAGCCCGCGCCGCCAAGGGCCGTCGTTCAGGCCATTGCGCCCGTAGGGTCGCAAGGGCCGAGCACGTTTGATCGTTTCTTTGCAGCAACACTGCTGGTATTTGTTGCAATTCTGCTCGTGTTGCTGATTATTTACGAAATCCGTTCTGCGGTCTCGCCAACACCCGGGCCTGTCGGACTTTTGCAACGGAGTGCAAACGCGCCATGGATGACAAACCGCTGACGATCGAGTGGAAAGACCTCACCGCGCCCGCCGTCGATGCCAAGCTGCAGCGGATGGCTGCGGTGAAATCGACGCTCAATCATTACGATGCCGCCCAGGAAATCGTCGCCACCCGGCCGACACGCGCCTTCTGGTATAACGCCGCGTTTTTTCTTGGGATGTTCGGATTGATCGGCGGCGTGCTCGGCTGGGCTTTCGGCGAAGTGCTTCACTTCCGGCCGGACGCGCGATCCGAAGCGCGGCAGGTGATTGCCGATTACGAGGCGGTCAAGGAAGACCTGCGTCTGGGCGATGTGCGCGCCGACGTGGCGCGCGACACGCTCAGAGCCATCCGCCGCGATTTCAGTGAGAATCCCTACTTCGCCCTCTACGTTGATGAGAAGTTGACTGCCGGCCAGCGCGACGCGCGCATGCAGGAACTCGACGCGCGCGACAACTGGAACAACTTCCTGGCCAACCTCCTTTTCTTTGGATTCAGCGGCATGATGATTGCGGTGTGTCTTGCCATGGCCGAACCGCTGGTTGAACGCAACATCAACCGCGCCGCCATCAACGGCGTCATCGGCGCTGTGCTGGGCATGGCGGGCGGCGTGGCGGTGGCGATGCTCATCCCCAAGCTGCATGCCGCGGTGCTGGGCGACTTAGCCGAGCAGGCATCGCGGCAGCAGGAGATGATCGCCAAAGCAATCGAATGGGGCGTGCTGGGCTTATTCCTGGCCGCGGCGCCGGGGGTGTTGATGGGCAGTTTCAAACGACTGGGCATCGGCATCATCGGCGGGCTGATCGGCGGGGTAATCGGTGGAATATTGTTCGTCCCGCTGGCGGAAAAATTCAACGAGCACGTCAGCCGGTTCTTTGGCATCGTCACCATCGGCCTGGTGGCCGGCGTGGCCAGCGGGTTGCTCGAGGCGGCGGTGAGATCGGGCTGGCTGAAGGTGACGGAGGGCCTGATCGCGGGCAAGCAGTTCGTTCTCTATCGCAACCCGACTTACATCGGCGCGCATCCGTCTTGTCATATTTTTCTTTGGAAAGACCAACAAGTCGGCAAACGCCACGCAGCGATGCATTTGGTGGGCGGCGGGATCGAACTGGAAAATCTCCCGCTGGGCAGCGCCACGCTGGTGAACGGCAAGCCCGTGCAGCGATTGCGATTGCGCCACGGCGACCGCGTGCAGGTGGGCCGAACGGTGTTCGAGTTCCATCAGAAGAATCGCGCCGCATAAGAAGCTGTCAACCGGCGGCATCATTGCCGCAGTTCGTACAGCCGGCGTAACTTGCTCAAGCAACGCGATTCTCTATCCTCTATTCATCCTCATATCGCCGTCGAACAAACTCTCGAGCACCATGCCCATGCTCATCGTCGAACATGCCGGCAAACGATGGTCGACGCCCGTAAATGGCCGCGTCTGGATTGGTCGCGACTCCGACTGCCAGATTATCATCAACCACCCGATCGTGTCGCGCCAGCACGCGTGGGTGGAACCCGCAAGCGACGAAGCGGTGACCGTCGGCGACAACGACAGCCGCAACGGTACGCTGATCGCCGGAGATCGGCTGAGCGAACCGCGGCTGCTGCGCGACGGTGATATCTTTCACATTGGTCCCGCCACCATCGCGTTTCACGCGCGCGATCCCGAGCTTGAAATCGAAGCGCCCAGCGTCGATGCCGGGGAAGTAACGGGAATTATTTTTGATTGCCAGTGCGGCGCCCGGTTGTGGGCCCCGCGCGGCGCGGCTGGTTCAAGCACCATCTGCCCGAATTGCCGCAAGAGTGTGCGTTGCCCCGGCGAACTTCCCCCGCCGCCCACGCGGCACATGATTTGCGGCGTGTGCCAATGGAAGATTCAGCCCGTCGAGCCTTCGACAAGCTGCCCCGCTTGCGGGGTGGCGTATCACGCCGATTGCTGGCACGACAACAAGGGGTGTGCTGCATATGGGTGTTCGCAGGTGAACGTGCTGACCGAAAAGCAGCCCGCCGACGCCGATGCCAGCCACGCCGCCCCACACGCGGCGGACTTGGAGTTTCTCACCGACCCTGCCGCGCCACGCGCCATCGAAGTGCCGCTGCTGGCCACGGCCATTTTTGCATCGCTCTTCGGCCTGCTGGGGTTTGGCGCGCCGGCTTTTATTATCGGCGCAGTGGCATTCGGTTTCATGCTGGTGCGCCGCGGCAGGCGCCGGATGATTCTCCTGGCCGCAACCCTCGTCGCGCTGGCCGGTACCGTCGGCGGTGTTCTAGCCAGCTTGTACTGGTGGATGCAAATTACGCCGATGGAATTGATCGGCAAATGATCTCCTTCAAGTGCAACAACTGCGCAAAGAACTTCAGCGTACCCGACGCCTACGCCGGACGGCAGGCCCGTTGCAAAGGGTGCGGCGCGGCGCTCACCGTTCCCGTGCCGCTTGCGGCTTCGCGACCTGAGAACGTCGGAGAACTTAAGATGTCCCCCCGCGCTCGTCGCCTGCTCTCCGACGCAGAACAAATCGAAACCATCTTCGGCAACTGCGATCACATTCGTATCGTCAACAAAAGGAACACCCCGCCCGATGCGTATGAAGTCGAATACAGCGTGAAGAGCCTTTCGCGCGACCCCAAAGGCAAACCCATCGAACGGATGGATCATCGCGTGTTGATCCAGCTCACCAATGATTACCCGCGGCTGAGTCCGCAATGCTCGATGCTTACGCCGGTGTTTCATCCGAATATCAACGAGAGCACCCTCTGCGTCGGCGACCACTGGACCGCCGGCGAGCGGCTGGCCGATTTAATTGTGCGCATCGCCGAAATGCTGGCGTACCAGGCCTACAACATTCAAAGCCCGCTCGACGGCGAGGCGGCGATGTGGGCCGATCTAAACCAGAAGAAACTCCCCCTGGATAACCGCGACATGCGCCCCGCGGCGATGGAGTAACCGTGCCGCGCTTCGATCGCACCCGCGACGACTCCGCCACCTGCCCGGCCTGCACCAACGCGGGGTTGGAGCACTTCTATCAGGTTGACGATGTGCCGACGTCGAGCAATCTATTGATGCCGACACGCCAGGAAGCAATCAATTGGCCCCGCGACAATCTTCGGCTGGCATACTGCCGCGCGTGCGAGTTCATCACAATGCTGTGCGAGATGGCGGATGAGACCGGATGGGGGCATGATCCGATCATTGAGCCGGGGCGAACGCCAGCGTAGGCACGCCCTTGTTCTGTGCCGTGGCGGCGGTGTTGGCGGTGGGTTCGATTCCCAGGCAGGGGATTTTCTTTTACCACGAAGTATTGAAGCAGGTATCCGTCGTTGCTGGCCAGCTCCACCGCGCGGCTCTCCTGAAGTAGGCGTACTGCGAATCAAAAATCTCCTCGCGCAGTCATCAATCACCTGCCCCGGCGGTCCGCACGAATCGGCGATATCACCATGTCGATTTATCGGGAGACCTTAACTTAATGATAAGGGAGAAAGGCCCCCAACAACCAAGAACCGGCGGTCACAGTTAAGTGACCGCCGGTCGAATTGGCAAGGGAAAATCTTGACAGACGCTCAAGAATTACTTGCGGCGACGCAGGCCGAGCAAGCCGAGACCCGCAAGGGCGAAGCCCATGGTGGGTTCCGGAACCAAAAACAGGCTCGGGACATCGACGCGAGCGCCGGGCGAACCGCCGACGATCGTGTTGACGGACGAGCCAAGGCTGATGATGTCGTCAACGCCACCGGTAAGCAAAAGCGGAACATTGCTCGTCAGACGAGCGATGATGAACGTGCCAGCGTTGGCAACGGGCGTGGGGGCAAGACCCCAAACGACCGAAATCAGGCTATCGTCGGTGCCAGTGGCTGAGCCATTGAGACCGTTCGGTAACACGATGCCGGAGGCCGGGCCTTCACTGCCATCGGCATTGAGGTTACCGAGCAGGAGGACGTTCGTCGAAGTGAGCGGGGGATACGCAACGCCGAATGACGCCGCAGCAGCGTTTCCGTCGACGTTTCCGCTCGCTGGGAAAAGCCGGGTGGCCAATTGGTTCGCCGGAACGGTGCCAATCGGGTTGCCATCAGGATCAAAAATGGTCTCGAGGATCGTCTGGCGATAGAACGCCCCGTTAGCACCGAGAGCGGCACGAAGCCGACCGCCACCGAATTGATCGCCACCGCTCAGCGTTAAACGCAAGCTGTAGCGAAAATTGAACCCGGCGGGTAGCGTTCCGTTGATGGAAGCATTACCCGTTGTATAAGCAGTTGCTGGGATGGTTGCCGAATCATCGGTCCATGCCAGTGTAACCGCCGCATTGACGGCGGACGTTGCCGCCGCCAGAACTGCCGCCGCAGAAAGAGACTTGATGAAGAATGACATCTTCTGACCTCCAAAGGACTTTACGTCCACCAAACCCCCTTGCCATATTCCCACATTTGCCAACTTGGCGCTTGAGCGACGCCAAGCAGACAAGCGGAATATACCCCGAGTATTCCCACGAGGTCAACACCTAAATTGGAAATTTTGTAAGACTTTTGCATCAGCCGAAACGGTTTAACACACCCTGAACATCCCGCACCCAACCCCGGCCAGACCGAAACGCTACAAAACATCCCGTAAATCATTATAATCTAATGCTTTAAGAACGCCGTTCCGGGCGATGTCTTGCGCCGCTCGTCGCACCAAATTCTGATCGTCCCGACGGCTTTTATATTTCACCGGGCGCGAAACCACGACGAAGCGTGTTCTCGGTGATGGCCCGGGGAATGAGAAACTGTAGAAGATAATCCGGTCCCCCGGCTTTACTGCCAATTCCTGACAGCTCAAAACCACCAAATGGTTGGCGGTCGACCAACGCGCCGGTAATGCGCCGGTTGATGTACAGATTCCCCACGCGCAGTTCCTGCCGCGCGCGCTCAATGCTGGCGGGGCTGCGACTGTAAATGCCGCCCGTCAGCGCGTAAGGCGTGTCGTTGGCAATTTCCAGCGCATGCGACAGATCGGTCGCACGAATCACCGCGAGCACCGGACCGAAGATCTCCTGCTGCGCAATATCGGCGCGCGGGTCGACGTCGGTAAAGATTGTCGGACCTACGAAACTTCCCACTTGCGCGAGCGTGTATACATTGGCCTCATGCGCTGCACATGAACCCCCCGCGGTTTTTGCGCGGGCGATCATCGCGCGAATTCTGCCGGCCGATTCTTCATCGATCACCGGAGGCACGGCGCAACTCGGGTCTTCCGCCGGCGCGACGTTTAGCGACTTTGTCGCCTCGATCAGTCGCGGAACAAACTGCTCGTAAATGCTCTGATGCACGATCACCCGGCTGCACGCGCTGCATTTCTGGCCGGCAAAACCGAAGGCGCTGGCGACGGTGCCGAGCACGGCTTCGTCTAAGTCGGCATCGTCATCCACGATGATGGCATTCTTCCCGCCCATTTCGGTGATGACTTTTTTCACGAAGTGCTGACCCGGCGGAGTTTCGGCGGCGGCGCGGTTGATGGCCAACCCGACCGCCTTGCTGCCGGTGAACACGATCAACGGCACCTTCGGGTGCTGTACCAGCGCCGGCCCGACTTCTTCACCGACGCCGGGCAGATAGTTCACCACGCCGGGCGGCGCGCCGGCTTCTTCAAACATTTCCATCAATTTCCAGGCAATCACCGGCGATTGCTCCGCGGGCTTCATAATGGCGGTATTGCCGGCCACCACGGCGGCGGCGGTCATGCCTGAGAGAATGGCGAGCGGGAAATTCCATGGCGCGATCACCGCGCACACCCCGCGCGGCTCGTAGAACATGTAATTATCTTCCCCCGGCACGTCGCGACGACGCGGCGACGACAGGCGCAGCATTTCGCCGGCGTAGAAATCGCAAAAATCGATGGCTTCGGCCACGTCGCCGTCGGCTTCGCGCCAGGGTTTGGCGCATTCGAGCACCATCCATGCGGAAAGTTCGAACTTGCGGCGGCGCATGATGGCTGCCACACGTTTGAGCAGCGCTGCCCGCGCCATAACCGGCGTTTTGCGCCACGACTGAAACGCCCGATGTGCGGCTTCGACTGCTTCGTTGGCGTGGTTCGCGGTGGCTGCAGCAACCCGGCCGATCAACTCGGATCGGTTGGACGGGTTGGTCGAATCGATCCATTTGCCGGTATCTTCAATACGCTGCGCGTCGATGACGAGCGGGTAGCTGCGTCCGAGTTGCGTTCGGATTTGTGCGATCGCTTGCTGCATGGCGCGACGGTTTTCTTCGCTTGCGAAATCGGTGGGGGGTTCGGGGGTGAAGTTGTGCGCGCGAAAAGAATCCGGGGCTGAAGCTCCCGGCTTGTGGGTGGGCATGTGTCCGTTTCCGTTGCTTGCGATCGGTTCGACCATTGACTCGGCCATCGACGGGTTCATCAGCAATTTCTCCTCGGGAATGTTCTCCACAAACCCGGCACGCAGAAAACTCTCGTTGCTCGTATTCTCCAGCAGCCGGCGGACCAGATACGCCATGCCGGGCAACAGTTGGCCGTAAGGCGTATAGACGCGCACGCGGTGGCCGAGGTCGAGCAGGGTTTTTTTGATGGGGTCGGCCATCCCGTAAAGCATCTGAAATTCGTACCGCCCCTTGGGCACGCGATACCGCTCGGCCTGCTCCAGCGCCGCTGCGATCGAGCGCACATTGTGGCTGGCGATGGCCGGCCGCAGGGCGTCGCTGTTTTGCATTAGAAATTCGCTGCAACGTTCGAAATTGGCATCGGTATCGGGCTTGTGCGTCCACACGGGCGCCGGCCAATCATTCTGGGCGGCGATCACGGTTTCGTAATCCCAGTAGGCCCCTTTCACCAGCCGCACATGCACCGGCGTGCCCCGCCGCCTTGCCCAAGCCGCCAAGTCATGAAGATCATCAAGGCAACACTTGAGATACGCCTGAATGGCAATGCCGGCGTCGGGCCAATCGCGAAACTCATCCTCGCTCAGAATGTCTTTGAAGATGCGGATCGTCGTGTCTTTGAACGCGTGCTGCTCCATGTCGAGGTTGATGAGCACGCCGTGCTGCTTCGCCAGCCGCATGATCGGCCGCAGCCGCGCGCGGACGCGCCGGCTGGTGTTTTCCGGAGCGATCGGGTCGAACTGGCTGAACAAACTCGACAATTTCACACTGACATTAATGCGTGGCACCCGGCCAACGGGACCATCGGCTCCACCGCTCGATTGCTCGATCTGCGCGATCACCGGCTCATCCGCCAACCGCTTCGCCAGGCCTTCGACAAGATTCAGATAGGTTTGCTGGTGGTGCTCGGCCTCGTTCTCGCTGACCACCGCTTCGCCGAGCAGATCGATCGTGAAAGCAAGCCGTTGTCGCCGCTGCGCGAGGATGGTGGCGATGGCTTCATCTAAATTAGTGGCCGCGATAAACTTCCGGGCCATCCGCCGGGTGTTGAACTGGGCGGCTTTTGCGACGGCCGAGCCGATCAAGCCCGATTCCGGCAGAAAGCGAAGCAGTTCGCGCGCCACCTCGGGCAATCCGTCGCCGGCGAGGGCCATGTACTCTTTAAGGTGTCGATTGATCGATTCGGGTCGGCGCAGCACGGGCAGCACATCGACGAAGCGGAACAATTGGGCTTTCAGCCCGTCATCACGCATCGAAAAGTTCATCAACTGCTGATCGAGCCATCCGGCGATCCCCCCGCCGGTGCGTTGCCGTCGGATGCGGGCGAAAAGGTCCGATCCGATCTGAAAAACCCGCGATTCCGCCATGCTGGAATTTTCGCCGGTTTAGTGGAATGAAGCAAGAGTTGTTAGTTGTTAGTTGTTAGTTGTGGGTTGTGGGTTGGTCGTTGTCATCTGTATTTGCAGTACAAACGAGCAAAGCCGCAAGCGAGTGACACTTGCGGCTTTGCTCCAAAAATTTAGGGCAACTTACAACTACCAATCTACAACCTACAACCTACAACCTACAACCAACAACCAACAACCAACAACAAACAACTACTTGCCCCGACGACGCGCCAGCAGGCTCATCGACGCCAAGCCGATCAGACCCATCGTGGTCGGTTCGGGAACCGCGCCACGCGGCAGGTCGCTCGGGGCGCTAAGCCCGAAGTTGGCCGCCAACGCGGTGAAGTCGTCGAGGGTGATCGCGCCGTCAAAGTTAAAGTCGGCATCCGACCATTGATCGACCGTATTGCCGAAGTTGGCGGCGAGCGTTGTGAAGTCATCAAGATTCACACTGCCATTGATGTCGGCATCGCCGTCGAGGAGCAGGCCGCCGAGTCGACCGCGGAGTTGTTGGAAATCCGAGTCGTTGCGAATGTCGGCCAGGTCGGCCAGGGACCCATCGAAACTATCCAATGCGCTGGGGTCAACGTGCGTGATGGCGTTGTTGTCGTTCAGTTCCGCCGCGATCAAATCGTCGGTCGTTCCCAGCACGTCGGCCAGGACGGTGTAGTTCTTGCCGACGTTGCGATCGACCGCCTTGGCATCGTCGCGGTTGACGCTGCCATCGTTGTTGACATCAAACCGATCGAACTTCAAGCCATCGGCTTCGCCTTGCGTGAAGTTGGCGGTGGTGGCCGGATTGACCACTGTGCCAACCAGGCCATCGACCGCGCCGTTAAAGCGAATGATGCCTTCGTTTTTGCGCAGTTGGCCGAGCCGCACGCCGTTCTCACGACGATTCTCAGCCGCAGTGAGATTCTTGTCCGAACCGTTGAGCGTCACCGTGGCGGCGTTGTTGAAACCGCTGGTGTCGATGGTGGCACCGTAAAGGAAATATCTCACGTCACTGCGTTCGACGGCAGTGAGCGTGACACTACCGGCCTGGGCCGCGATGTTGCCGTTGCTGTTGAAGTCGGTGAGCACGACGAGGTTGGTGTTCACGTTCTGCGCTGCGGTGTTGGCGCCCGGAACGGCCACGAGGCCGCCGGCGGCGCGGGTGGCAAAGGTGCCGGCGCTGACGCTCAGCGAACCGGTCTGGGTGCCTGCGTAGGCCTGGCTGTTGGCGTAGGCCAGTGCCAGTTCTTCGACATCGCCCAAGTCGCGAACCGTGTCACCGTCAAGGTCGCCGGCCAGCACTGTTCGGTTGTTGATCGTGATCGAGACATCAGCATTCGTCGCGCTGGTGCTCGACGTGTTGCTCTGCGCGAAGAGGTTATAGCGAACCCCCCCGCCTGCGAGGTTGCCATTTTGGGTCGAGGGATCGACCCAGTTGTTCTGAGTTGAAAGGTTGGACGATGGGCTGCCCGCAGTGACATTGAAAAGTGCCTGCTCGCTAAGCCCACCACCGGCCGGCGGCGTGGACGAACGGCCCGTGCCGCCATTGCGGAGCGTGTCGGGAGTGCCGTCGAAGGGCTTCTCGACATTCATGATCTGCGGAAGAATGAAACCGGCATTCAGGATCGCTTCGGCCGGTGTACGGACCGTTTCGGCTGATCCAATGTCGGCCGCGATCGACCCGGTGATGTTCGACAGAAATTTCTTGGCAACACCGGTCTGGCTGCTGAGCGTGCCCAGCGCGGCCTCGTCATCCTGATCATTAAAGAGCGTGCCGGCCGCGTTGGCGTTCGCCGCAACCAGCGTTCCGGTTCCTGCACCGCTTCCGTCCGGATCAAGCGTGCCACTGACAGTGATCGCCTGCGAAGCCGACCACAAATCATACCGGCCTTCGGTCACATTGCTGGCTCTGGCTTGATTGAAGCCGTCGCCGTTGGCGAAGTCGATAGCCAGAGCGCGCAGCGGAGCGTTGGTGTTGGTACTCAAGGCGGTGCCACCACTGGCTCGCGAGTCGCCTGCCGACAGAACGCCAATACCCAGGCGGCTGTTTACAACCACTTCACGGAGAACCGAACCGCCGGTCTTGTCGGCGAAACGGATGGTCGGGCTGACGCGGCGTTCGTTGAGGTCGGGGGTCAGCGAACCACCCATAATCGACCGTTCCGGGTTTGCTTCCGAAACGCCCTGCGTGATCGTGACGGCGGTGCCGTTCGGATCGATGTCGTTGTAAGTGGCGGCGAGCGAAACGCGATCGCGTTCGCCGGTGCCCCACGACGGGTCAACGCCGAGGTTCAGGGCACCCTGGTTGCGGGTGCCCGAACCGGCGTCGCGCGTCGTCGAGTTGAAGTTGGCGCCGTTGGCCAGCCGGCCGGTGGCCTGCAGCCAGCCGCCTTCTTCTTTCGTCACGCGAGCCAAACCGGTGCCTGGGTTGGCGACAAGGTTAAAAGGCACGACTGCAAGATTGTTATTCTTAATGAAACTACCCGAGCCGACGCCGCCCAGAACGGTCGTCGAGCTGGCCAACTGCTGGAAGTTCGATCCGCCTACCGTGCCACGACCGAGGCCGTAACCAGCGGCAGTGGGCGCGGCGGCCACGGCGCCGGTGCCCGGGACACTAAAACCCTGTTCAAAACGAACGTCTGACCAGGCGATGCGGACCGGGCCTTGCGTGGTGTAAGTGTAACCACCCGCCGTGGCAGTGCCGTTGTTAAGGTAGTTACCATTCTGCCACAACGGCTGATTGTTCGTCGGGAGCGGTGGCGTCGGGATTGGGAACGCGCCGATGCGCAGCCCGTTGCTGTTAACCAAGTCATTCAGCCCGTTGATCGAACCGCGTTCGAGGTATTGATAAACCAGCCGGTCATTCGTCTGGCTGGGCTCCAGCGGATCCACCGCGTTGAGATTTGGAATGCCAAGAAACTGGCCCGTGGTGCCACGGGTGTAAACCGTCTGCCCGATGCGAAGCGTTGGGCTGCCCAACGCCAGCGCGCTGCGGGTGTACGCACCCTGAGGCGGTACACTGGTTGGGCTGCCTGCATTAGCCCGAGTGAAGGCTCCCAGCGCCGTAGCGCCGCTGGTAGAAATAAAGAACTGTTGACCTTGCGCCGGCGAGTAGCCGGGGTCGTTGGTTGCCGCCGCGAGGGCGACCGCCGGAATCGAGGTAATCGCCGCGGCGATCACCGACTGTGCGCGCACTGAGATTGACCGCATGACATATTCTCCTGCCTCCGTTGGAGGCGAAATTGGTTTGAGACCCTATCCCCCGAACAAACTAAAAATACTCTGCTACTGCGTGCTAACCCCTAACTGCGGGTAGCTGTAGCACTTCTGGCCCCATTGGAACGGCTTGAGAGTTTCCTCAAGAATCTTCGTTTCCACATGGCCGTCGCAGTAAAGGAAGTTGGTCTTTGGCCCGGACTTCGGATCCTTCCCTCGAACCTTGCCGTGATTACGACCCACCCAATTCAAGCGGGTGGTTTGAGCATCGCCAACCTGGACGAACGCCGGCGAAATCGTCGTGACCTTGTCCAGTACCGGCAGCGCGCCGGTGGTCGATTGAGAAATCTGGTTGAGTTCGAGTTCGTCGCCGGCAATTCCCTTGAATCCATGCACCGGCCGGTGACTTTTAACGACCTCATCGCTGCCGCCGCCGGCGGAAACAATCTTGCTGTTATTGTTGAATTCGGTCGCAAGGATCGTTTCGGCGGAGGCTTTTATCTGAGACGCCTTGACAAACACAACACGTGTCTTGCTCGAGTTTCGTGCTCCGGCGTTGGGCGCGCCGGCGAGGACGAACTTATTCCGCGGGATGATGGCCTCGTTAACGGTGTAAGCCAGACGGGGCGCCTGATCGTCGACATACGGGGTGACTTCCGGCGCTTGGCCGGGATCGAGGTTGCCCGGATCAGGGTTCGTGGGCGGGAGTCCGCCACGGTCGAGGGACGGGCATTGGAAAGCGTTGGTCTTTACTGAAGACCCGTTCCCACCGTAGATGTAGTAAGACCAGTGCTGATACCCAAAGTTAGGCTCACCGGGTTCGTTGTCCGGTGCCGTAATCCGCTTGGTGGCATCGGCGTAGTACCGATACGCCGCCGGATAGGTCTGCTTGTTCTCGGCCAGGTATTGGGAAAATCCCTGTCCAATCGAACGAAGGTTGGAAGAGCATTTGACCTGATTCGCCTGCTCGCGAGCCTTTCCCAGCGCCGGCAGCAGAATCCCTATTAAAACTGCGATAATCCCAATAACAACCAATAGTTCAACGAGCGTAAAAGCGTTGTGGCGCGTCCTGCGCATATCCGACTCCTTCAAATGGTTCTATCTTCCCCGCCGGCGCACTGCGCCGCCGGACTGTAAAAACACCGAGACCACAGCGGGGCGACGTCTCCACTCGCGATGCCACGCGTGATCTGTTGGTGCCGTACTTCGAAGGCGGGAGGATCGGCTCTGTTCGTTAAGATAGGCGCAGGAGCAATGCTAGGATTGTGTCAAAATCGCGTTAAGATTTAGCTTCGCGCCGAAGCTCACGCAAGTATTAACTTCGGGATGATCGTTGACATGTGCTCGAAGTCTTGATCGTCGTGGAAGAGCGCAACATGATGCTCGATCGCAATCTGCGCAATCAGGCAATCGATGCTGCTTCGAATCGTAATGCCTGCCCAGCGGCATTGGGCGTAAATGCGGGCCGCTTCGACAAATGTCAGGACAGAATGCCGTGGCTGGAGAATCCTCTGCGGCACGAGGTACGAACGAAGGCGGGCGAATTCGGCAGGTGATCGCGAGCCCTGCAAGACTTCCTGCATGATCATCCCAGTGATGGCGACGCGTTCGCCCCCGGTAAGTCTGTCGCGTAGATCACCAGCCCGCGCACTCGGCGACCGACTGAAGAAACTGATCCACACCGACGTATCGATGAGGATCACAGACTACGCTCCGGCTCGCGCCCGTTTGTAATCGTATTTCGGGTCAATCAACCCCTTTCCGAACAGCTCACGCAGGTCCGGCCGCTGGCGATGTTCGACGAACTCACGCAGCGCGGCGTCGATCACGTCGCGTTTGGTCTTAACTTTGGAAAGCTTCAGCGCCTTGGCGATAAGCCTGTCATCCAGCACAACATTCGTTCGACCCATTGATACACCTCGTATGTGTACAGGATAACAACTCTTCTGGATGCGACAAACACTCGGCTTTGCAGGAGTTGTTCGTTGGTTTCCAATTGCCGGTTGGCCGTTGCCGGTTTTCAGTGCAAGTGAAATCCGACTCCAGATTCAACTGAATCACAACTCACAACCAACAACTTGCAAGCACCAACCACCAATTCTCACACTTCCCGATCCACCGCCGTCGCCACGCGTTTGATGCTCGTCATCATGTCCGTGAACATCGCCGGCGTCATTGATTGCGCGCCGTCGGTAAAGGCGTGTTCCGGATCGGCGTGCGTTTCGACGATCAGCCCATCGGCGCCGGCGGCGACGCTGGCCTTGCACATGCTTTCGACTAAGTAACTCTTACCCGTGCCGTGACTCGGATCAACCACCACAGGCAAGTGGCTCACGCGGTGCAATTCCGGCACGATCGCCAGTGGAAGCGTGTTGCGCACGTAGTCTTCGAACGTTCGAATGCCGCGCTCGCATAGAATCACATTCGAGTTCCCCCGCGCCATGATGTATTCGGCGGCGAGCAGGAACTCTTCAAGCGTGGCACTCATGCCGCGCTTGAGCAGCACCGCCTTTTTCGTTTCGCCGACTTTGTTAAGCAGGTTAAAATTCTGCATGTTGCGTGCGCCGATCTGCAGCACATCCGCATATTCGCAGCAGACATCAACCTGATCGATGCTCATGACCTCGGTGACGATGGCCAGGCCGGTTTGCTCGCGCGCCTCGGCGAGATATTTCAATCCTTCGACCGCCAAACCCTGGAACGCATAAGGGCTGGTGCGCGGCTTAAAGGCCCCGCCGCGGAGGCCGATCGCGCCGGCTTCCTTCATCATGTGGGCGATTTCGAGTATCTGCGATCGCCCTTCCACGCTGCACGGCCCGGCGATCACGCCCACTTTCTTGCCGCCGATGACGGGTGACTTATCATTCATCCGACCGGCCATGAGCGGGATGACCGATTGCTCTTTTTTCACCTCGCGGCTGGCCATTTTATACGGCGCCAGGATGGGGACGACTTTGTCCACCCCTTCGCAGGTCTCCAGCGCCCCGCGATTCTTCAGGCGGTCGCTGCCGATGCAGGCGACGACCGTGCGTTCTTCGCCGACGATCACATGATCTTTGAGGCCCATTTCTTTCACCAGTTTCACGACATGCTCGATCTGCGCCGAGCTCGATCCATTTTTCATCACAACAATCACAGCACACCTCCGAAGGTCGTAAACTGTCGCCAATACTGGTTCATGATGTCCTCGAATTTCTTCGCGTTAGAAAACGAAACAAGCCCCGGGAACCGCGTCCCGGGGCTTGGTAGTTTGCAAAACTAGGCTTCAAGCTCAGGCCGCGGCATCTCCGGTCGGGTACCAAAACCCGTAAAAGCTAAAACCGAAATAGCCGTTGGCGTTAAGCATCTTGTATGAACATATCGAATGCGGCGGCGTTTCGTCAACAGCGAAAGTGCCAATAATTCCGTTTCAATTGGGTCGAAGCGGAACCCCAAACTGTTTGACCGGCAATTTCCCGCTCCGTGTACACAGGGAGCGGGTTGCCGTTCAAATCGGCACCGTTCCCGATCCAGCGGAGATGCCCCCACCCGCGAATAAGCCGTAACGTTGCCGAGACGACCAAAACACGGTAACAATACTGCTGCTACGGGGCGTAGCTCAGCTTGGCTAGAGCGCCTGGTTTGGGACCAGGAAGTCGCAGGTTCGAATCCTGTCGCCCCGATTCCGCGGTAAAACACAGCGGGTTTCGAACTTGCAGCGCTGCTTGGAGGCATGGGTGACTCGATTCGTGGCGAGCCTGTTGGTGTGTTTCCTCGGCGGTTGCGGCTCCATGCACACGACGACGGTTCGAGACGTTCAAGTATCCCGAGATAGACCCATGAGACTCGGCAACTTCTCGGTCAGTCTAGCCGTCAAGGATCTTGGCGCGTCGCGCGCTTTCTATGAGAAGCTCAACTTTCGTGTCATCGGCGGCAATGCGGCCCAGAACTGGTTAATCCTTCAGAACGAGACCAGCACGATCGGGCTTTTTCAGGGCATGTTCGAAAAGAACATCCTGACGTTCAACCCCGGTTGGGATCGTACCTGCGCAACATTGCCCGACTACGACGACGTGCGCGACATTCAGCGAACGCTCAAGGAGCGAGACTTTGCACTGGTCACCGCCGCCGACGAATCGACAACGGGACCCGCCAGCCTCATGCTGGTCGATCCCGATGGAAACCAGATCCTCATCGATCAGCATGTGCCCAGCCCGCCTAACCGTTGAGCCGGTTTAACGGTCGTAGACCCGCCCAGCTTCTATTCTTATTTATCTTGCACCTAAGCCTCCACAACTGCTATTCTATGGGGCTTAGGGTTATCGTTCGCGTGCTCTCGGCGCGGGTGCGACACACATCGCGGTTGGACGTGCTTTAGGCATTCTTAAGTGGAAGGTATCAGTATGTTGGATCATCTCGAAGGTCGCCGATTTCTCTCTTCGTCTCTGTCAGGAGGCGTGCTCCGAATTATCGCCTCCGCCGTTGCCGATGTCATTTCGGTCGACTTTGGCGGCGCAAAGGTGCGCGTGGTTGAAAACGGGGTGACCAAGTCGTTCTCAAGCGCAACTGCACCACGGATAAATGCCGAGCTGCGCGGTGGAAATGACTCGCTCACCATTGGCTCTGGCATTTCAACTTCAACCACCATTCTCGGCGGGGATGGCAATGACACAATTTGGGGCGGCGAAGGGGCCGATTCGATCGACGGTGGCTCCGGCATCGATAGCCTGCGCGGTCGCGGCGGCGCCGATATCTTGCGCATCGGCGCAGGCGTGGCTAAGGGGGACGGCGGCGCTGATCAACTCGTCGGGTTCGGTCCGGCAACCCTTGTCGGCGGCTCCGGCGGTGATGTGTTTCGGTCCGAAGCGAACATGCAATCGGCGGCGCCCTTGGTGTCATACCTCCAATCAAGCACGGCGGTGAATGCCACCATCGACGGCAAAAAGAATGACGGCATGCCTGGCGAAAACGATGACATTCAAGCGGGCGTCGGCGGCATTGTCGGCTCGCGGTTCAATGACACCCTCGTCGGCAGCGCTCGCGACGAAAATTTTCGCGGCGGCGCCGGAACCGACGACATGTACGGCGGCGGCGGCAGCGACACCGCCGATTACTCCGATCACAAGCAAGCGGTTCGCGTCTGCCTCGACGGCCAGCGCGACAACGGCACGCCGGGCGAGAACGATCTGGTCGCCATCGACATCGAAAACATCCTCGGCGGGCCGGGCAATGACACACTCATTGGCAATGATGGCGAGAATTTCATCGACGGCGGCTTGGGCGCCGACGATATCATCGGCCGACGCGGCACCGATACCGTGTCGTACGCGCGGTACGGGTCCAACCAGCCCATTGTGGTGACGCTGGACGGCAAGATCAACGACGGACTCTTTACCGGAAATTTCTGTGAGTACGACAACGTCCATACCGACATCGAAGTCGTGATTGGCGGCGAAGGCGACGACCGGATTTCGGCCGGCGCGGTGTTCAAAACGGTCATCCTCGTCGGCAACGGGGGCAACGACACGCTGCGCGGCGGCCGGGGCGACGATGAAATTGACGGCGGCGAGGGCGCCGATTCACTGACCGGCGGCGCGGGCGCTGATGTCTTTATCAATCAATCCGACTCCGACGCATCCCACGGCGACCGCATTGACGGCGGTGCGGATTTTGATTTTGCCCAGGACGATTCATCAGACCAGCTTTCGGGCGTTGAATTCACGTTTGATCTTATCCCCTCAAGCGGCAACGGCTATGGTGGGAGCAGCGGCGGTTCGAATGGCGGGAACAATTTCCGCACTGCGCAAGTCGCGGGCGGCCCGGTGGCAGCCACTTTCGCAGTGCTGGCCGTTGCGACGCCGTCGGTTGTCGTCACCGCGGGCGCGCTGGGCATCACCGGCACCGACGGCAATGATACGATCAACATTTCGCAGAGCACCACCGGCCTGACCGTGGCGATCAACGGCCAGACTTTTCCCTCCGTACTGCTCCGCTCCATTCCCAATGGAATCAACATCGACGCGGGGGCCGGAAACGACCGCATCGACCTGCAAAGTAATGCGGCCCGGCCGGTGCGGGTCGGCTCTTTTCTACGAGGCGGAGACGGCAATGACGTGATCCTCGGCGGCGAAGGCAACGACGCCATCCTCGGCGGCCGGGGTAACGACAGCCTGCTCGGGCGAGGCGGCGCAGACGTTATCAACGGCGGAGCCAACAATATCGGCGGCGGCTTCGACGGAACGGATACGCTCGACGGCGGCAGCGGCGGTATCGATGCCGTGGATTATTCCTTCCGCACCGCAGACCTGTCGCTCAATATTGACGGAATGAAGAATGACGGCGCCGTCGGCGAAAATGATCTCATCGGCCGCGACGTCGAACGAATCTTCGGCGGGCTGGGCAATGACCTGATCGTGGGCAACGAAAAGGACAACTTGTTGGCCGGTGGTCGCGGCCGTGACACCCTCCGCGGCGGCGCGGGCGTGGATGTGCTCGTCGCCAACGCCGTTGCCGATCAGGTTCTGGGTGATACCGCCGGCCGCGATTCAGTCTTCGGCGACGATGGCAACGACATCCTGACGCTCAACGATATCGTCCGCGACGATTTTGACGACGGCGCGGGCTTTGATACCGGCACGCTTGATCGCAGCGCAACTGGCGCTGCAGCCACGCCAAACAAAGATTTTAACATCGTTACGGGTAGGTTCGTCTGAAGTGCAACCGATGAGCCTTCGAACGCGCTGCGTCCTGCTCGCCATACTCTGCTGTGCGATCGCCCATCTTGCGAGCGCCCAGAGTGTCACGCCGCGCAACCTCGATCGCCGGTTGGATGACTTTCGCAAGCAAACCCGGCTGCGGGTCGACCCCGCCGCTCCCGCCGACGAGCGCATCTATTTCGACGGTGGAGCTTTTGTTGCGGTGAACTACCTTTCGCTCGATGATTCAAATCTCGAAACTCATGTCCTGCGGCAATACGACTTCACGGCATTCGGCCGCATGAGCATCGACAACGGTGTACACGACCTTTTCGTGCGCGGGCGAGCGAGTTTCCGAAATTTCAACGATGGCGATGTTTTCGGCGACAGCGATAACAATGATTGGGACGAAGTGCTTGAGCGGGCGTTTTACCGCTTTGACCTCTCTCGCTTTCTTGGCGCTTACTACGGGCAGGAACCCTCGACAACCCTGCGTCTGAAGGCGGGCCGCGATTTCGCATACTGGGCCAACGGCCTGACGCTGGCGCAAACATTGGACGGAGTTGCGATCGAAGCCGATTCAGCGGCGTTCAACCTGCAACTGCTCGCCGCGGTGACCGCCCCGGATGCCACGATCGACATCGACACCTCCCGTCCGGATTTCAATACCGAGACCCACCGCGGTTTTTTTGGGGCGATGGCAACCCTCAAGCTGCAGGATCATCGGCCATTTGCGTACTTCCTGACGCAACGCGATTTCAATAATGACAGGTTGATCCTCACTTCTCCTGCCATTCCTGATCTTGGCGGCAGCGGGGAGCCGGAGGTGATCGAGACGCGCTACGATTACAACAGTTACTACTTCGGCCTCGGATCGGCCGGTCCGATCAGCGATCACCTTTTCTACTCGTTCGAACTCGTCGGCGAGTTCGGCGAGACGCTTTCAAATAGCTTCGATATCATCGACACCGCCGGCGGCGCACGGATCGTGCAGGGAACGCAGGAAGACGACCCGATCCGCGCGTTTGCGGTCGACGTATTGCTTGATTACGCCCCACCCGCGCAAATGCAGCCTCGATTTTCACTCGAATTTCTTCTCGCCACCGGCGACGACGACCGTGGGCACCCGACCAATGCCTTCAACGGTAATTCGGCCGGCACGAACGATCGCGGCTTCAACGGGTTTGGTTTGGTGAACACCGGCCTGGCCTTCGCGCCCGACGCGACGAATCTACTGATGCTGAGGACGGGCGCATCGATATATCCGCTGCCGCAATCGAGGATGTTTGAAAAGCTCCAGATCGGCGCCGACTTGTACTGGTTCGGCAAGTTCGATGAAAATGCGGCGATCGCCGAGCCGACGAGCAGCAACCAGTATCTGGGCTTCGAACCGGATCTGTTTCTGAACTGGCAGATCAGCTCCGATGTTTCGCTGGCGGTGCGCTACGGTATCTTCTTTCCGGGCGAAGCGATCGAGAATGACCATCTCCCGCGGCAGTTTTTTTTTGCGGGGGTGACTTTTGCGCTATAGCAATTCTGCGAATTTCAGCCGCGAAGCGGCGACAGAAAGTAGCCCGGGGCGTAAGCCCCAGGTACAGAATGGATTGCTGGCAGGACTAGGTTTGTGCTACGGTTCCGACCTTGTGAACAATCAAGTTAAAAACTGCCTGATGGCTTCGGAATTTGAGTGGTGATGGCGATGGAGTAATTAGTTTCTAAACCTTCTTCAGAAGAACATTTCGATGATTAATGAGTCCTCACTACCGGCTGTAATGGCGTGCTGTAAGTGATCGCCAAAGCCCCCTAATTGGAGTAAGACCATGAAAGCGAAATTCGGTATCGTTCTTCTGCTGTCCGTCGTTATGGGTTTTGCCATCGGAGCAACCAGAACGACGAAGACCCACATCATGGATGTTGAACTTGCCCGTCCCGTCAAGGGAGCGGAGGGCGTTCAAATCCTGAACGTCACCATCTTCGACAAGGTGACTACGGCACAGGCTCGCACCATGCTGAGGTCGCAGTTGGAACTCTGCGTGTCGGTTTTCCAACCAACCGATAACATTCTTGCCATAGCGTGGGACGCAGATGAGAAGCAACTTGGGGATAACCTGATCTACGATGTCAAGGCGAAAAAGGTAATGACAATGGACGAACACAGCGGCATTACCCATCAGGGAAAGAACGCTGACGGCTACTTCATCGACACCGAAAATGGGAAAACACTGGAAGGCATTAAGCCAGAGAAGCATTGGATTACATTGACATTGGTATATTCAAAAGCCCCAGTAATCCAAGCAGCATATACTGCGGCAGTTAAGGAGGCAGAATCGGCTGCATCAAAGGGGCTGGATGTAAACGTATATGTTAGCGTTGGGGACAAGACGGATCGTGACGGATGGCAACAACTGAAAGACCCAGCGGGCGGTTATGTTTTCGTGAATTACGACGCCAAGACCAAAAAGATTTCACGGAAAGATAAGGTTTTCAACAGGTGAATGCCGCGCAAGCCGATCATCTCCGAAGGGGCGAAAGAACGCACCATGCCAGCGGTTGCATTCTTTCGCCGCTTCGCGGCTGGCGCTTTTTTGTCCTGCGAACCTGGGGCCTACGCCCCGGGCTACTATCTTGCGTCGCTTCGCGACTGGGGATCGTCGCTCTCATCTGTTTGGTCGGTTGCGCTTCTTCGCGCAGGGGGCAGACGCTTACGGATGATATCAGAGGAAGCGACGAAGATTCACAGGTCAGCTACTGGCTGGCGGTGACCGATCGGCCCGTTGTCAGCAACGACGAAGCCTTTCACGGCCTGATGCTCTTCGCCGACGGAAAAGACGATGCGGCCGAGTATGACGCGCGCGTGATTGCCATGAAGCAGCGCGGGATGCTGCCCGACTCGTTCCGGCAACCGGCCGATGCCCCCGCGCGGCGCGGCGTGCTGGCGGTGCCAATCGCGTCCATCCTCCAAATCCGTGGTGGACTGTTCATGCGACTTACCGCCGGAGAATCGCCGCGCTACGCACTGCGCGAACTGGTGTATCGCGGCGTGTACCCGCCGAGCAGCGACAATCAGACCTTCACCGGCATCGAGTTCGCCGGTGTCGTTGGCAAATTGGAAGACTTTCAGCGTGCGGCCCAGGCTCGGCACCTGGCTCGGCAGGAAGAGGCACGTCGATGAACAAGGTCGTCTCGGGATTGGCTCTTGCATTGGCGATCGCGGCAACGCGAACCTTGGTCGGGCAAACCCAACCAACCACTGGCTTGGCCCTGCCCGACGGAGCGCTAAAGGTGCAAGTCGTCGAAGTCGTCGGCCCGGTCCGCTACATCGCCGGCGGCGGCGGCGCGCCGGCGAAGGTTTCTGTAGGTCAGTTTCTCGCGGAAGGCGACGAGATTATTACGTTTCCCCGGTGCCGCATCACGATGAAAATCGAACCCGACCAGACGCTCACGCTTGATCGTGTCGGTCGATTAAAGCTCGACAAGGCGCGCATCGCCGACGGCTCCATCACTGCGGAACTCGGTATGACCTACGGCCGGGTGCGTTACACCATTGAAGGCGCCGAACGGCGTTATGATGTCAATCTCAAAGCGCCAAATTCAACCCTCGGCATTCGCGGCACCGACGTGGTGCTATATGACCAGCCGCCGTATCCGCCGCAGGCAACCAGCTTCGAGGGCCGCGCGCGGTTTCGCGATGCGCGTCGGCAGTTGCAGCTCGGCGGCAAATCGACTGCACAAATCACCGGCAATGCCGGCAGCGCCGCCGAAAGCGCGGTGGCGCAAACCGTGATTGATCCAACCATCCGCGCCGCCCGCACCGATAGCGAGCAGCAACTGGTCAATCGTGTTCTCTCCAACGGCAGCAGCTTTGCATTCGATCCTATTCGCGGCATTGATGTCGTCACGGGTGGCATCCCGCCGACCATCAGCCAACTCGCATCGAGCGCGCCCGGTGCGGTCAACTTCGTTGTGTCCTGGCCGGGGAATACCAACATCGACCTGTTCCTGTCGACGTTCGGCTCGACACAGTTTAACGATACGATTTTGCCGTTCGCAGGTCTCAACGTCGGCAAGAGCGGCGGACGAATCGATTTTGACCACCGTGGCGGAACGAATGGCGGATTTGAAGTCGTTTACTTCCCAGCCAACGTTCCGTCGGATGGCGACTTTGCAGTCTCCGGCTCGCACGTTTCCGGCGCGACGACCGACGTGAGCATCGACGTCATCGTCAACGGGCGAGTGCTTGATCGGCGCGAACTGCTCGATCCACTGCTCGGCCTGCCACCAACGCAATCGGTCGGGCCTGGCTCGGGGGCGATTTTCCTCATCAAGGGAGACGCCGTCCGCCATGCAGTTCCCCCCGCCGCATCCGCCAAGAAAAAACGATGAACCGCATCGAGCGCAAGCTGCTGTACCGCACGAGCGCGCTCGGATTGCTGCTGACGGCAACCGTCATCGCCGCCGACGCCGCCGGCTGGTTCACGGGTCTTGAGCGCTGGCTGTGGGATCGTCGAGCGCGGTGGTGTCAGCATTTCAATCCACCGCCGACCGACCGCCTCGTGCACCTGATGATCGACGACGACAGCCTTCAGACCATCGGTGCCTGGCCGTGGCCGCGCGTGCTGCTGGCCCGCGTGATCGACGAGCTTACCACCGCCGACGCGAAGGTGATCGCGCTGGATATGTTTTTCCCCGAACCGCAGAAGCCGACGGTCGAGATCGACAACGATCAGGCGCTGGCGGCAAGCATTCGTCGGTCGGGTCGCGTTCTGCTGCCCAATTCGGTGGAGTTTCGCGAAACCATCGCCACCGATCCGCTGGTTACCGCGGCGCTGGAGGAATTCGAACGGGACACCGAACTCACTGCCGACGAACTCGGCGCACGGCTCGTGCAGCGCAACTTCGACCGGCGCGTGGTCGCTCGCCAGATCGGCCGGCTTAGCGTGGAACCGCGCAGGTTGGCGATGCTGCGGCGCATCACAAGGGAACTGTCGGCCACGACCCAGCCTGCGGCGCTGCGGGCGAAAATCATCCCAAAAGCGGACGCAAGCGGTGTGACCTCTGATGCCGCCTACCTGTTTGAACCAACGCTTGACCAGGCTCGTGCCGTGTCGCTCCTCCGCCGATTTGGGAAGGAACCCGCGCCGGCGAATTTGCCCCTGTTGCACGCCGACGGCGAGCGCGCCGTGTCGATCACCACACTTTCCTCCGAAGCGGCCGCCTCGGGCTTTGTCGATGTGCTGCCGGCCGACGACGGTGCCGTGCGCTCGCTGCCGCTATGCATCAACTATCGCGGCATGGTGTGGCCGACCATGGCATTTTCGTTGGCGTGCCTGGAATTGGGCGTGAAGCCGACCGACTGCCGCATCGAGCCCGATGCAATCGTCATCCCCGCGAAGAGCGGCGATCGCATCGTACCGACCCGAATCGAAAAGTCGCGCCATTTCGGCGAGGTCGGAACGATCTTCGACATTCCGTGGTTCGGCTCCGCCGCATGGCTTGAGATGTACCCATACAAAGACCAGTTCAAGCCAGCGCAGTTCATGCCGATCAAGGCGGTGTGGACAATCAGCCAGCTCGAATTGGATATTCAGCGAAATGACGAGACGACCGACGAGGCATTGCTCGCGCTCGCGACGCCATATCAGGTCGAATCGGCGCTGAAGTTTTTAGCGCTTCCTCCCGTGGATCGAACCGAAGTGGATCGGGCCGGCGCGGTTGCGGCGGTTGCGGCAATTGCGATTGACGATCCAGCCGCCGCCGAGTCGCTCAAAATGTTGGCCGACGCCGATCCTGCGTCGTTAAGTGATGACGATCGTAAATTCCTCTCGGCGGCGAAAGTGCTGCGCCGAGGCAGCAGCGCAAACGAATCGCTGCGGAAGCTCATCGCCGAACGGCGGCGGCAGCTTCGATCGATCATGGCCGGCAAGATCGTCATCGTCGGCTGGTCGGCAACGGGCAAGCTCGATTTCTTCCCAACCAGCATTCACAGCGCCTGCCCGGGAAGCGTGATCCAAGGCGCGGTGTTCAACGCCATCGTCACCGGCCACATGCTGCGCGCGCGCCCGTGGTGGATTGCGGCCATGTTCACCCTGGCCATCGGCCTCCTGTGCACGGCGGCGGTGGCGCGGTTTTCGCCGTGGAAGGCTTTCGCAGCGGCGGTGTTGCTGGCGTTGCTTTACGGGTTGATCAACGGCTTCATCTTTTACGACTGGGGCAACCAGATCGTCGGCATCGCGGCTCCGCTGGTGGGGGCGGGCGCGACCTGGTCTTTGCTCACGTTATCAAAGTACATCAACGAGACGCGCGAACGCTCGCGCATCACGCGGCGGTTCCGCAGCTACGTCGATCCGGCACTGGTTGACTTCGTGATCGAACATCCGGAGCGGATGAGCCTGGAAGGCGAGGTTCGCGAAGTCACCGTGGCCTTCACCGATCTGGCCGGCTTCACTTCCATCGCAGAGAGTTTGCAGGAACGTGCCGTGCCGATCCTTAATCAATACATGGGCCTGATGGTGCCCATCATTCGCAAACACCAGGGCCTGGTGAACAAGTTTCTCGGCGACGGCATCATGTTCTTTTACGGCGCACCGCGCGAGCATCCACACAAGGCCCGCGCGGCAGTGCAAACGGTGCTGGCCATGAACGAGGCGCTGGGGCCTTTGAATCAGCAACTTCGCGAAAAGAACCTCCCGCTGGTGAACATGCGAGCCGGCATTGCCACCGGCAAAGTGGTGGTCGGCGACGCCGGGGCGATCGAAGGGGAGCACCAGGCGTCCGACTACACCGTGCTGGGTGACCGGGTCAACTTAGCCGCCCGATTGGAAGCCGCCAACAAAGCGTTCGGCACGGCGGTGCTGATCGAGCAACGAACGTGTGATCTGATCCAGGACGAATTTGCCATCCGCCCGATCGGCCGGGTCAAGGTCAAGGGTAAGGACGAGGGTGTGAGCCTGTACGAACCGATTTGCGCCATCGCCCTGACGACTGATGCGCTGCGTGCCGAGCTGGATGCCTATCGCAACCTGGTTGAGCAATACCAGCGCGGCGACTTTGATCGTTGCAGTTTGGCGGCGCAAGAAATCCGAGCGCAATTCGGGGACAAAAAGGTGCTGGCGCTCTACCTGTCTCTGTGCGAACACTTCGCATTACCGGAGCATCGAGCAGAGTTTTCCGGGGATATCGTCCTCACCGAGAAGTAAGGGTTGCGCCGCTTTGCAACAACTCGCCGACCTACGGCATCCTGAGCCGCTTTGCCACCGCGCTGTTGACATCAACGACGCGCAGCAGCCGGTCTTTCCAATGTTTGGCGTAGTCAACGCCGATGCGCCGGGTGCGAACGATTTTTGCTGCGTACGAGGGATCGTGCAAAAAGTAAATTTCCTCGCCGTTCACATTGATTCCATTCTGCTCGCGCGTGATACCGAACGCCCGAGCCAGCTTCGCCGGGCCGGTGAGGTCGGCGTTCCAGCCGTCCAACGGTTCGGCGGCGCGAATCAGAACTGCCTGAGCGCTACCCTCGGCGCCGCAGACGATGTTGAACATCCAGTGCATGCCATAAATAAAGTAGACATACGCTCGGCCTGGAGGGCCAAACATCACTTCCGTCCGCCGCGTGCGGCCCTTCGATGAATGCGATGCCAGATCCTTCGGCCCGAGGTAAGCCTCCACCTCCACAACGCGCGCCCGACGAACCAACCCGCCGCTCTTGCGAACCATAATCACCCCGAGCAAGCTCTGCGATAGTTCGACCGCCGACTGTGAAAAGAACGGCTTTGCAAGCTTCAGGTAGGAATCGATGCCGGCCTTGCTGCGCAGGATGAATCGGTCGTCGTCCAACGGCTCTAATCTACCGCAAAACTGCGACGAAAGTTGGAAATGAGATTGCCACGATCCTGGCTTTCAGGCCAGGTCGTGCGGAGTGGGAATCTTTCAGCACGAGCCAAGCCCTCCATCCAATGCTTGACCTGAGAGTCAAGCAGTGGCACCCCGACACCGATGAGCGCGCTGCAAGTGGGACTTCTATCACTGAACTGAACCTGATGGGGTTGCAACGCCGCGCCCAACGTCCGACGATGCCGCTGCCGATGATCGCGCTGCCCATTGATGACTTTCTGCCCGACGTCGCGCGATCGCTCCGCGGCGCGCCGAATCTGGTTCTCGTCGCCGAGCCGGGCGCCGGCAAGACCACGCGCGTTCCCCCGGCGATCCTGCCGCTGCTTGATGCAGGTGAGCATCCCAACATTGTCATGCTGCAGCCGCGCCGTGTCGCCGCCCGCGCCGCCGCCATGCGGATTGCCGCCGAGCGCGGGTGGATCGTCGGAAAGGAAGTGGGCTATCACATTCGATTCGACCGCATGATCGGCCGCGACACCCGCCTGCGCGTGCTCACCGAAGGCATTCTCACCCGCCAACTGCTGAGTGACGCATTTCTCCCCGGCATCGGCTGCGTGATTCTGGACGAGTTTCATGAACGATCGATTCACATCGATTTGGCGCTGGCCATGCTCCGCGAGGTGCAGCAAACCGTTCGGCCCGATTTGCGGATCATCGTGATGTCGGCCACGCTCGATGCCGAACCGGTCGCCGCGTTCCTAGGCGGCGCGCCGGTCGTTCGCGTGCCGGGACGACTCTTTCCGATCCAGATCGATCATCGGCCCGTTTCCCGCGATCGATATATCGATGAGACGGTCGCCGAAACGCTCGGCGATGTGCTCCGCCAACCCGCCGAAGACCGCGGCGACATCCTGATCTTTCTGCCCGGCGCAGGTGAGATCAACCGCACCGGCGGCGCGATTGCGAAATTGGCCGATGAACACAACCTGGCCGTCCTCCCGCTGCACGGCTCGCTGCCCAACGACGAGCAACTTCGCGCGCTGCTTCCGAATCCGCGGCGGAAAGTCATCCTTGCCACCAACATCGCCGAAACTTCGCTGACGATCGACGGCGTGACGCTCGTGATTGACACCGGCCTGCACCGCCTCGCCGGCTACGATGCGCAGCGTGGCATGGATACGCTTTCGCTGGCGCGCATCAGCCAGGCGAGCGCCACCCAGCGTGCCGGCCGCGCCGGGCGCACGCGGCCGGGGCGGGCGATTCGGCTTTGGTCGGAGAAGGAACATCACACGCTCGACAAGTTTGATACGCCCGAACTTTCGCGCGTCGATCTGGCGACCACGGTGCTTTCTCTGCACGCATGGGGTTGCGACGATCCGCGCACTTTCGCGTACTTTCAACCGCCGCCCGAACACATGCTGGCCTCCGCCGAGCGGCTGCTGGCGATGCTGGGCGCGCTCGATGCGCCACAACGCGGTAAACTCACGAGCCTGGGTCGTCAGATGCTGGCGTTTCCCGCACACCCGCGCATCGCGCGGTTGCTGCTCGCATCGCGCGACATTGGCATGCCCGAAGAAGGCGCGCTCGTTGCTGCGCTGTTGAGCGAACGAGACATCCTGCGCGACGCGCCGGGTGATTCCAGGCCACGATTGACCGCGGCACCGACAACGCGCGCCGATTGCGACATGGATGTTCGATTGCAACTGCTGCAAACGCGCACGCAAGATGATCGGCTGGATTTCGCCGCCGTCCAGCAAGTACGCCGCGCCGCCGAGCAATTCCTCACCCTCGCCTGGTACCCCGGGAGAGGGCAGGGTGAGGGTTCTCCCGCGAATGACGATCCGCGCCGAATCGCCCAACGACCGGACGCCGGACATAAACCAACGCCGTCCGCCTCACCACAAGAACCCTCACCCCGCCCCTCTCCCGGAGCACCAGCCGAGGGGGTGCGCAAACTGCTCCTGCTGGCTTACCCGGATCGCGTTTGCAGGTTGCGCGATCGGGAAAAACGCACCGGAACCATGGTCGGCGGCGGCGGCGTGAGGCTTGCGCCGGAATCGGGTGTGGTGGATGCCGACCTGTTCGTCGCCATCGATACCCGCCACAACCCGGCGGCGGCGCGGGCGGAATCGATCGTGCGCATCGCCTGCAGGATCGAACCGCAATGGCTTAGCGAGCTTCTTCCACAATCGGTCACAAAGCAGATCGTCGCGGAGTACGATCAATCGCGTGAGCGCGTCATTGGCGCGTCGCGAACGATGTACGCCGATCTGGTCATTGATGAACAACTCAACGCCCCCGTCGACGATGCCACCGCCGCCCAGGTGCTGGCCGAAGCGCTCGCGCCGCGCGCCGTCGCGCTGCTCGAGCGCGATGAAGCCGCAGCTAACTTTCTCGCGCGGCTCGACCTGCTGCGCCGCCACATGCCCGAACACCCCTGGCCGACGCTGCAAGGGCCGGGCCTCGTTGAAATCGTTCGCGACGCCTGCGCCGGCAAGCGGTCGCTGGCTTCAATCGATTCTTCGTCGCTGCTGCAGGCGCTTCGGGCGAGACTCATTTACCCGCTCGACCGCCTGCTCGATCAACACGCGCCCGACACGATCGAGGTGCCGACCGGCAATCGCATTCGCCTGACGTACATCGCCGGCCAATCCCCACGGCTGGCGGTGCGGCTCCAGGAATTGTTCGGCCTCGCCGCCACCCCGCTTGTGTGCGGCGGGCGGGTTCCGGCCGTCCTCGAACTGCTCGGGCCAAACTACCGCCCCGTGCAGGTCACCGAAGACCTGGCGAGTTTCTGGAAGAACACCTATCCACAGGTCCGCAAAGACCTGCGGGCGCGATACCCGAAACACAGTTGGCCGGATGACCCGCTCACCGCCCCGCCGCAAGCCAAGGGCCGCCGCCGGACATAATGAATCTCCCGCAAGTCGCGGCCGTCGAAGAAAAGGGGTTAAAAGAATTGGACCGACCGTGAACTTGAACGTCCTCACCGCGCAGCGGCGCACGGTTGTAGCCACGGGTGGAGCCTAAGCGGAACCCGTGGACGCCCGTCGAAGTCAACCCAGCCGCGCAGCTGCGGACGAATCGGCGACGGTCGAAAGCAGCGTTCTTCTCCGGCAGATTCGATACCCTCGCTCACGTCCGACCAACGTTTTGAGAATAGCGCATCGATAAAGTGTCTGCGCGCAAACGAGTTTCGTCCGCGGCTGCGCGGCGGGAGAACTGACAATCTCTCCACGGGTTCCGCTGCGCTGCACCCGTGGCTACAGTCATGCACCGTTGCTCGACGAAGAGGGTCGTGTGCATTCTTTTGCGGAGGTTTCGATGATGGCCATCCGTGGCCTTCTTTTGGTTGGTGACAAAAGCACCACCATTCTGACAGGAGGCCGCGTCTCGCGCAAATCGTTGTAAAGCGCGCGGCGGCGCAAGTTATGAACTAAACGGATGGCATTCGTTCCTGACCCGGTTTTCATTTTGGCGAAACAAGGTCATCCGCCCCACCCCGCGGTTGAGAACGTGATAGATCATGCCGCCGGGTGCGACGCGAGCCTGCGGGGCATGGAAATGATCGCACAAGGGGCTGAGCCGCTCGCGCTATTCGCCCCGGGATTCGAGTGAGGTCCCCTTACCCGTCCGCTGAACTTATCCTGTACGACCAATCAGCATTTTCCTTCCTTCCGCCCCCGACGATCTGCGCTACAACTTAGACAGCCGGGCGCAAAGCGCGAAGTCGTTGTAGCACGACCGTTGCTGATTGCTCGGATTTATCGGTTCTTTCATCGGGCCTTG
>ENA-ORBV01002634-ORBV01002634.1-microbial-mat-metagenome-genome-assembly--contig:-NODE-2634-length-37581-cov-10.398677_pt1 | contig 37581 bp, 45 predicted proteins | sample MGYA00237777_ERZ505514 | MGnify/ENA primary metagenome ERZ505514 (study PRJEB26160, sample SAMN06269048) | microbial mat metagenome | isolation source: Oligotrophic lake microbial mat | place... | reverse complement strand
ATACGAGATTCGCCTTAGTCTCGTGGGCTCGGAGATGTGTATAAGAGACAGTTTCATAGCTAAGAAGGTTTGGCGAAGGTTTCTAGTTTTCACGCCCGCGCGGAAAATGTCCCCAAGTGATTGAAAACACAAGCGTTAACGAATTAGCAGCGAAACAACTCCTGAATTCCCGGCAAACCGCAAAACTTCTGGGAATCTCATGGCAGAGGCTCGGGGCGCTGGCAAAAGAGGGGCGGATCACGCGCAACGAGGATGGGAAGTACGATCCTGAGCAGGTGCGGGCAGAGTTCGAAGCATCGAAAGATCCGGTTCGCCCGTCAAAGTTAGGATTGGCTGGTGACTATCCTTCGCTGGAGCGCGGCTATCATCAGATCCGAACTGAGCATGAGGATTTGCGCCGGCAAATGACGGCGAATCAACTGGCGATCGACGAAGGCCGGATCATTGAAACGGATTACGTAGTCGGCACGGTCGGCGAATTACTGAAGTCGATCAGTAACGGTGTACTGGCGATGGGCAGCAAGCTAGCTCCAGTGCTAGCGATGGAAACGAACGCGGCGGTAATACAAGGGATGATGGCCGACGAAGGCCACAAGCTGCTGAGCGAATTGTCTAGATGGAAACCAAGTACCAAGCCAGCGCCGATCGGTTAGTCGAGCAGCTTACCGGCCTGCTAGCGCCGCCGGAAAGGCTGACGGTAACGGAGTGGGCAGATAAGAACCGGCGGCTGGTAACGAAGTCGAGCGCGCAGAACGGCGAGTGGGTGACGAGGCCGTATCAGCGCGAGCCGATGGATGTTTTTACCGATCCAAAGGTGCATACCATCGTCCTGATGGTGGCTCGGCAAACGCTTAAAACTGAGACAGTCCAAAACTGCATCGGTTACGCGGTGGATAAAGATCCGGGTCCGATCCTGGTGGTCCAGTACCGGGACACGGATTGCCGGAAGTTTTCTAAGATTCGATTGATGCCGATGATTTCGGCGACGCCTTGTCTTGCGTCTAAAATATCACCGTCTAAGAGTCGCAGTTCCGGAAATACGGTAGACTACAAGGACTTCCCCGGCGGGCATCTGTCGATTGTGGCGAGCGGTTCGCCCGGCAACTTGGCGGCGCTTCCGATTCGATACCTGTTTTGCGATGAGATCGACAAGTATCCGGCGAGTGCGGGCGCTGCCGGCGATCCGATCAGCCTTGCACAAGGTCGTCAAGAGGAATTCTGGAACAGGAAGACAGTACTCGCCTGTACGCCCACGAATATCGGAACATCACGAATTGAAGCGGCATGGCTGCAATCGGATCAGCGAGAGTACCATCTGAAGTGTCCGACGTGCGGGGAGTTCCAAATTCCGAACTGGCGCACGCAGGTTCGTTGGGAGCAGGATCTTCCGAGGCATTTGCAGGCGGAAAGCGCCCGATATTTTTGTGCGCATTGTGACGCGGCATGGAACGATGTAGAGCGATGGAAGGCATCGCGGCACGGGAGGTACAGCGCGACGGCGCCGTTCAACGGTATCGCTGGGTTTCGTGTATCCGGGCTGGCGCGCATGGGTACGAAGCTATCGGCGATGGTCGATGAATGGCTTGCGGCGCAAGGGAATGCGCACATGCTCAAGACGTTCATCAACGAGCAATTGTCTGAACTGTGGCGGGAGCCGGGGGAGGCGCCTGAATGGAGGCAAATCTTGGACCGGCGAGACCCTACGTATTCTGCCGGCACGGTGCCGATGGGCGGGTTGCTGTTAACCGCGGCGGTTGACGTACAGCGCGCCGACGGCGGTCGGCTTGAGGTTGAGATTCTGGCGCATGGCGACAATCGGGAGACCTGGTCAATTGACTACCGCATTTTGCACGGCGATCCGGCACAGCCGGACGTGTGGGACCGGCTGGAAAAGATTTTGTATGAAATGTTTCCGCATGAATCCGGCGGCTTGATGGGTATCGAGCGCATGTTCGTTGACTCAGGCGACGGCTCTACTACGAGCGCGGTGTATCGGTGGGTGCAGAAGCAACCGCGGGCGCGGGTGTTTGCGGTTAAGGGCGATAACCGATCCGATCAGCCGGTGAGCCGACCGAAGGCGGTAGAGCTCAAAAAGAGCGGAAAGATCGATAAGTTTGGGGCGATCCTCAGAACTATTAACGTCGATTTTTTCAAAGGGACTTTGTACTCTGATTTGACCAAGCGCGCGCCAACGGCACAGGAATTATCGACCGGGCAGGACTATCCGCAAGGCTACTGTCATTTTCCGCTGGATACGACCTACGGTGATGAGCATTTCAAGCAACTTTGTGCGGAACAACTTGTCACGAAGCGAGACCGGACGGGCCGGGCAAAGACCGAATACCAGCAGATCAGGCCCCGCAACGAAGCACTCGACGCGCGGATTTACAACATGGCTGCTGGCTGGGATTGCAACGTGCATCGCATGAAAACATCGGATTGGGCGCGGCTAAAACAAAGGATCGAAGCGAGTGCTCCGAAGCTGGCTTTTGGCGTTCCGGATGTTCCGAAAAGGTTCACGGCGCCTAGACCGATTGTGACTAACGATGGGTGGATATGACACAAGCAGAACTCGAAGTATTGCTAGTCGCGGCACGCGCCGCTATGCACCGCTTCGCCATCGGCGGCGTAGTGGAGGAAATCAGCGGGCCTAACGGTATTCGCACGCGGTTTGCGGCTATGAGCATGGCTGATTTACAGTCCTACATTTCGTGGCTCGATGGCCAGATCGGCGCGGTTACGACCGGATACCGGCAACGCCCGATTTATTTCTCGCCGGACATGTAATGGCAATAGAAACTCTACTTTCGCTGGCCGCCGAATACGGGCACGATCTCTATCCGTCCGCCTCGGCATCGTCTCTATCGCTGTCAAGCGGAGCGCATTTGGGCGCATCAGGAACAGCGAAAGAGGTGCAAAATTGGTGGCCGTCTAAAGGCTCGGCTGATGCTGATTTACTGCCGGACCTAGCAGTGCTGCGTGAACGGTCCCGTGATATCACCAGGAACAACGGAATCGGCGCTGGGATCGTTCAGACGACTCATGACAACGTCGTGGGGGCCGGGGCTAGGCTGAAGGCCAAGCCAGACTTCCGCGCGTTGGGCAAGTCGCGAGAATGGGCTGCCGAGTGGGGCCAGAAGACTGAGGCTAGATGGCGCGCCTATGCCGAAACCAAGGAATCTGACGCGGCTTGGACGCTGACCTTCGCAGCGCAAACCGGGCAAGTGTTTCGCGCCGGTCTGGTAAACGGCGAAGCTATCGCGCTCCCGCTTTGGCTGCCATGGAAGGGCAGCACGTTCCAAACTCGTTTTCAGGTGGTGGAGTCTGACCGCCTGTGCAATCCAGACAACCGGGCGGATACTGATAAGCTGCGCGGCGGTGTGGAACTCGACCGCTACGGGCGACCAGTGGCATACCATATTCGGAAAACGCATCCTGGCGATATGAGTTGGGGAATTAACGCGCCTGGCGAATGGGAGCGTATTCCTTCCGAGACCAGTTGGGGACGCGCTCGGGTATTGCACATCCACGAAAAAGAGAGGACCGGGCAGACGCGCGGGAAGCCGTTATTGGCGGCTGTATTGCCGCAGTTCCGCATGGCGGATACTTACGTTAGGACCGAAATGCAGGCGGCGCTCATTAATGCGTTCGTCGCTGCGTTCATGGAAACCCCGCTTCCCGCTGAAGATGTTGCCACTATGCTTGGTGCCGATACGAACGATGCGAAGTGGCAGGACTACGCCAACAATCAGGCTCAATATATTGCACCGCTGCGTGGCGCTGCGATCATTCCGGTTATGCCGGGGACGAAGATGACGCCCTGGGCACCGGCGCGACCATCGGATCAGTTCACCGCGTTCACGGAGGCGGTTTATCAGCACATCGGGGTCGGCGTCGGCCTGCCGCGGGAATTGCTGCTGAAGGATTTTTCGAAGACGAATTACAGCAGCGCGCGGGCTTCTTTGTTGGAGGCCTACCGATTTTTCGTAGGCCGCCGCCGCTGGCTCACTGACTTTTGGCTGAATCCGGTTTACATTCTCTGGCTCGAAGAGCAGGTAAACGGCGGGTTTATTGAAGCCCCAGGATTTTACGAGAACATGTACGCATACGGGCGTTGCGTGTGGGGCTGGCCGCCGCGGGGTTGGGTGGACCCGGTTAAGGAAGCAGAAGCGACCAAGGTCCGCATGGCTATCGGGATCTCCACTTTGGAACGCGAGTGCGCGGAACAGGGCGAGGACTGGGAAGACGTGCAGGATCAGCGGGCGCTCGAAATGCGCAGGCTGGAAGAGTTGGGCTTGCCGGCGCAAACGCCGATCTTGCCGGGGGCTCCTGGTTCGTTCATTCCAGATACAGGTGATGATGCGCAGGAGGTAATGCCGGCATGAGAGCCTTTGATTTCGCGGCCAATCAGCCGTGGGTGATCCGCGAGGAAAACTTGCGGCTAATCCTCGATATCGCTCAGCGCGACCATACTGCCGATTTTGAGGCTGTGGCCGCGCGGCAAGCGAAAACATCCGATCAGGGCGGTGTGCTGGAGATGCGCGGCTCGACGGCCATAGTCAACGTCTCCGGCCCGATTTTTCGGTATTCAAATATCTTCACAGATATCTCAGGCGCCAGCAGTATTGATACCATGGCTATTGCTTTTGAAAAAGCGCGCGCCAATTCCCAGGTACAATCTATCCTTCTCAACATCGATTCGCCGGGCGGGGAAGTATCAGGCGTGGCCGAGTTCGCGGCGCAAATCTACGCTGCGCGCGGTGATAAAAAGATTGTCGCGTATGGCGGGGATCTCATGGCCTCCGGCGCGTACTGGATAGCGGCGGCGGCCAGTGAAATTGTTTTAGCGGAGACTGCTATGGCCGGGTCAATCGGCGTGGTCATGGCGATGGTTGATAGGAGTATGCAGGACGCAGCCCGCGGCGTGAAAACATTTCAATTCGTCTCATCCCAATCGCCTAAAAAGCGAGTTGACCCGGCGACAGACGAAGGCCGTTCCGTACTTCAAACCACGACTGACGATTTGGCCGATGAGTTCATTTCAGCCATCGCTAAATATCGCGGCGTGGCCGCTGAAACAATCATTTCAGACTTTGGGCAGGGCGGCGTTTTGATCGCCCGTAAGGCCATCGCGGCCGGCATGGCCGACCGATTGGGGAGCTTTGAGGGCGTGCTTGCGGCGCTTGAAAACGTATCTCCAACCTACAGTTTTGGCGGGTCCGCCGTCAATAATCCGAACACAAAAGGAGTACTTATGAGTACACAAACGGCGGAGCCAAACACCTCCGCTATACCTCCGGTTGACGTCGCGGCGATTCGCGCCGAAGCAGTCAACGGCGAACGCGCTCGGGTGAAAGCGATCCTGACTTGCGAAGAGGCCGCTGGCCGCGCTTCGCAGGCTCAGACGCTTGCGCTCGAATCGGACCTGTCCCTCGACCTGGTAAAGAAGATTCTTACGTCTTTGCCAAAGGCCGAAACCAAAACCAACGATTTCGCCGCGCACATGGCGAACGTCAAGAATCCGGAAGTGGGACAGGACGAAACGAGCGGCGCTGACTCAGACGCCGTATCCATTAAGTCCACGCTCGCGCTGCACAATAATGGAAAGGGTAAATAGATGCCTGCATCTTTCAGTTCGACATCATCGACTGTCGATAACCTTATCGGCGGTGGACACTCGGTTTTAAGCCGGTCTATCACGCTGTTAAGCGGTCAGAATCTGGTCCGCGGCGCGGTGCTCGGAAAGATCACCACGGGCGGGAAATACATTCTTTCCCTTTCTGGCGCCAGCGACGGATCACAGACGCCTGACGCCATTCTCGCCGAGACGACCGACGCCAGCGCGGCCGATAAGGTCACAGTGGCCTACTTTAACGGCGATTATCAGAGCGGTGGATTAACTCTTGGCGCATCGCACACAATCGCATCGATCACGGAAGGATTACGTGGCAAAGGGATCAACATTGTTGTTCCTCAAGTCACCTACTAGGAGAATCTATGGCTATGGATCTGTTTTCTACAAATCATCTAACCGGCGTCGTGAACAGTTTGTTCAACGAGTTGCCGTCGTTCCTGCTGGATCGGTATTTTCCGAACGTGCAATCTGAGACCAGCGAGGAGATCCACTTCGACGTGGAGACCGCCTTCGAAGGTCTGGCGCCGTTTGTTTCTCCAGTGGTCGAGGGTAAGATCATGACTAACCTTGGATTCACGACCAAAACGTTTACGCCGGCCTACATAAAGCCCAAGAACGTCTTCGAGGCTGGCGCCGCTTTGAAGCGCACGATTGGTGAGACACTGACCGGAAACATGAGTGCGCAACAGCGGATGCAGATGTTGGTAGCGCAAAATCTGGCGAACCACGTATCTATGATTCGTCGTCGCTTGGAGTGGATGGCGTCGAGCATTTTGAGGCTTGGGTCAGTCACCATTACCGGCGATCTGTATCCTACAACGGTAGTGTCGTTTGGCCGGACGGCGGGGCTGACGGTCACGCTGGCAGGCGGCACACTTTGGACGGCGGCGGGCGTAAATCCGCTGGACAATTTGAAGACGTGGGCGGCGCTAGTGCTTGCTACTTCAGGCTCCGCTGTAACCGATGTCGTTATGGATATCGGCGCATGGCTGGTGTTCTCGGAGAACTCTTTTGTGATCGCCCGTATGGCAGGCCAGCAGGCCCTGGGGCAGCGTCCTACGCTCAGCCAGGATGTGGTGCTTCAGCGCGGCGGAGTTCAAATGGGTACCGTCGACGGGTTCACGATCTGGGTGTACTCGGGCCGGTACAAAAACGATTCCGGAACAGTGGTTCCCATGCTTCCAAACGGCACCGTACTCATGGTTGGTGCGGTTGATGGTGTGCAAGCCTACGGCGCGATTCAGGACGAGGCGGCGGGCCTACAGGCTTTGCCGTACTATTCCAAGTCGTGGCTGTCGGAAGATCCTCCGCGGCGTTTTATCATGACGCAATCGGCCCCGCTGCTTGTGCCTTACCGGCCCGATGCAACGCTGGCCGCTACGGTCCTTTAATAGGGAGTTCCTCATGCGACGAAGAGACGCACTTTTCGCGCTTCTGCCTTGCGCCGGGCCGCTCCTGGCGCAAGGGTCAGTAAGCGAATACTACATTGACCGCGAGGCCGTTCTATCGGGAGCTGCATCGGTCGTTACGATTCAGATTCCCTCTGCCAGTACGCGGAGTCTGCAACTTAAATTCGCGCAAGTATGGTGCTCGGCTGGCTCCGTGGAGGTTACTATAGAGCGCGACGGCGCCGCGGCAACGACTACCAGCGTTACGCCCGCTAAAATCAATCCTAATGCGGTGTGGGTTCCTTCGTCCATCGCATCGGCGTTTCATACATCAAACGTTGGCGCTGGAACGCAAATCGGGATCAAGCAGACGGCCTACGCCGGCAACGACGGGCTGAAATTGGACATGACTTCGACTGTTCTTGAAAAGGCATCGGCGTCTGTTCGAAACCTCACTTTCCGAACTGCTTCCTACACTGGGACGGTTCGCACTTACATCCTTTGGGAGGAACGGGTAAACCTATGAAAATTTCAGCGCTTGGAACGATTATCGTGAATGAGGCGACGTACTCGCAGGGAGACAGCTTCAACATAGACTCCGGGGCGGGGCAGGAACTGATCGCCGCCGGCAAGGCCGAATTGGTTCCGGACCTGGTGGCAAACGACATCACGTCCGCAGACGGCGCCATCGACCGGGCTGCATACGAACACGGCATGAAGCGGGAGTCTGATGCAACGGGTGAGGCTTCAGGTTTGCCGGTTCAAAAGAAAGCGGTGGTCCATCCGCCTGTAAAGCCGCCGGTTAAGCCGTAATGTCTTTTTTTCCGTCTGGGCTGGTGATGACCGATGAATTAATTCGATCCAACGCAGCCCAGATTGAATATTCCGGGGAAGCTGCAACTTGGACGCCCGCGGGCGGGGTGGCGACGGCTGTCCGAGTAGTCCGCGCCGATCCGAGAGAGCTATCCGCCGGCGGAGTACTCATGATGCTGTTCGGTACTATAGCCGCGTCAGGATTTACGCAGATGCCAGTGAAAAACGACGTGTTTACCTTGAACTCGATCAACTACCGCGCCTTTGACGTGCAAGGTCCAGACGTCGCTCTGGGTATCTGGATTCATCTAACCAAATGATAGATCCAGCTACATTACGGGCGGCGCAGGTGACCGCGTTGCGTGAGATTCCCGGAGTAGTCGCGCTCCTGGGCGCGAGCACAGCAAACATTGTCGATTACATTGAACAGGAAAACGGCGATTTGTTCAACGCCATTTGGAGCCTTTCGCCGCCGAAACTTTTGGTCGTTTACCAGGGGACCAATCCCAGCGGCGGGTCAACGACTATGTGGCAGCATAACTTTTCATGGATCATTCGTGTATCCGATTCGCCGACGGCGCTATTCGCCGCCATCATGAATGGCTCCAGAACTGGCGGGAGTGGCCTGCCGTTTGTGCACGACTCGATCAACAACGTTTATCATCCGATGGGCATTCCATCCATGAGACGATCGGTTATACCGGTTAGCGACATGGCTTCGAAAGACTATTGGGAAATCACAACCAGCTACACTAGCAGAGGAATTGAATAATGCCAGCACGCGCGCAAAACCTACGGGTCGGGATGGGCTTCAAGCGACAACCTAATACGGGCGAGGTTGCGACGACGGCGGCAGAGTTGCAAGCCGCTTTAACAGCGTCGGATCTGTGGAGTCTGGGTAACTCTACATTCAGCGTTCCGTTTCCAGAATTCGTTCAAGAAAACGATGCGGGTTTTTTTGGCAAGGGCCACGAATGGTCCACGCAGGTGTTCCCAACATCGATCAGTATTCCCTATGCGTGGGAATATCACCTCACCTCACAAAATTGGGCGCAGGTGAGTGTCTTTGCCCTTGGAAAAACAATCGAATCCACCCCAGGGGTGGGCGCTACTCAGTACCTATCTACGCCAATGGACCCATCCGTTGACGGCGTGAACATGAAGGCTACAACCTTCGTTGGGGATATTCTTGCCGGCGGCGCGCTGGAGATCCTGGATATTGCGGCTGTGGGCATGGTTTGCAGCGGCTTCAATTTGAAGCTAGAGCGCGGGCCTGGGCTGCAAAATAGCCAGCTTTCATCGCAATGGGTCGGATGCGGAAAGTACGTCAATAACTCCGGCATCGTCATCCCCGCCGCTACGGTTGAGCAGCGTTTGGGCGCTGGCTCCGCCACGGCGATTACAATCAACGGCGTCAACTACATTACTAACGCCCGTTTCGTCAACATGGAATTTGGCTTCCAAAACAATCCTGTTATCGGGCATTACCCTGGGTCCGGGTCTCAGTCAGGTTTTGATATCGCTGGCCGCATGCGGTATGGCGAACGCTCAGCAACGTTTAATTGGCAGGTAGAACTCGAAGCATCGTCTGCGGAGCTTACGGATTTGCTGGCTGGCACCGAAGGGACGACGACGATAACCGTCGAAGGACCTACGATAGTTGCGGCCATCAAGCATACAGCCGAGATCGTGTTGCACCGCGTGCGGCACAAGGCGTTTAAGATCGGCGAGATCGATGGTTTCGTAACTGCCGGAGTGGAGACGGAAGTGATGTATCATCCCTCGAATGGACTGATGACACTCAAGGCAATCACAACACAAGCCCTGATCGGAACGGAATAAATGTTCGACACAAATAAAGAAATCGATATCAGCATTTACAGCGGCGGCCAGAAACACTGTACCGTCGCATGGCCGACAGATGCCGAGTGGAAGCGGCGCGCGAACAAAACGCGCATCAAGGAGGAATCTATCGGTCGTGACAAATCTCGTACCAGCGTCATCGGCGCGGAACCGGCTGCGCTCGAGATGTTCGAAAAGATCCGGAAGGACGGGGGTGATCCATTCGACGCAGCTGAAGCGATGGAAGTGATCGACCGCTTGGAATTTTGTGAACTTTGTGAAAGCGACGAAGGCGAGCCAGGGATCGACGTACGCGGAGATAAGATCACGGTGCGGTTAGCGGCGCTGAAGCACAAGGGGCGGGCGCTGATGAACGGCATGGCGCACACGCTGAAGCATCCGAGCATGAAGCAGATGCGCGAGTACAAGCTGGCATGCGTGGATCTCAGTCGCGTGCGGAAGGGTACGGAAATGACGCAGCCGCTCGCGCCAGGTGAGGCACTTTTCGATGCGCTCGTTGAGCATTCGGAAGGCTACGCGGCCGGCGTGCCGGTGACACATAAAGACTTTGTAGTGTGTCGTATTTTGGAAGCCATCCGCGAGTTGGAGGAAGACGAAGCCGAGGCATGATCGCCGCGTTCCGGGAAGCGGCGCGGTCCATAGTCCGCGGCGGTGAGCCGGAACTCGGGGCCGGTCTCAGGGAATTTGTGATGTGCGTGTTCGATTTAGACGCGGCATTGGAGATGGGGTTCACTGTCACGCTCGCCGAAGTCACTCCGCTGGAGTTCCGCGGACTGATGGTAGTACGCGAGGAGCGGGCGAGGTATCAGGAGCAACAGCGGGCGATGGAAGAGCAAAAAGGGAAGATGCGCCGCGGCGCGGGAGCGTTTTAATGGCGGTAAAATTCCAGACAAAGATCACTAAAGCGCGGTTTGTCTATTCACCGTTGACCGGGCAGAGAATGGCTGAAATAGGCACGTCGCTTATCGCGCAAATCTTCGAACGATGGGATCGAGGTATGGGAGTGAGCGATTCCCCAGCGCGGCCGCTGGCGTTGGGGTACGCAAAAGCTAAGCAGCGGCGTGGCGGGCAGGGAATCCGTGATCTTAGCATGACAGGCCGGTTGCGCCGGTCAATAAAAGCACTTTCGGCAAATCAGAATAAGGTCACGTTGGGTCCGACTGATGGCATGCACACGCGGCTAAAACGAGGCGGAATCCTGAGCTTTTCTGACGTGCTGACTCTGAATCAGAGGCGGTTTCGCATGTGGGGCGTGAGTCAGGCTGAGAGGGCGAAGCTAGTGCGGCTATTCGCCGGCGAGCGCATGGTCAAAGCGCAGATAGTGCAGGCGGAGTAATGGCGGACGAACGCATAACTTTATCTTATGACACAGCCGACGCGATAGCGGCGTCGGGCAAGGTCAACAAGGCCATCGAGTCCAACGAGAAGGCTGCCGAAAAAGCAGTCTCATCGATTGGTGGAGCTACTGAGAAAGTTGTTACTTCTATCGTTTCCGTGACCGATAGAAGCCAAAACGCCATTAACCGCATTGTGGCTGCGGCTGAGCGCAAGGCGGCGCTTGCTGGGGCCAGTCCGGCAGAACTACGCTTAGATGCGAAGCAGCGCGACCTGGGCCGCGTTAAGGGTGACGTTGAGGCCTCTAATCGAATTACCGCAGCCTACGAGAAGCAGGAGATCGCGGCGCGCAAGGCGGCGGACGCCTTGCAGTTACAGTCCGCCATTACCGCGAGTCGGCAAGCGGCAAAGGGTGCCGATGAATTCGCCGCTGCACTAAATCGCGTCAATCTTGCCGCTCAGAAGGAAAAAGAGTCAATCGAGCAGGGTATCCGCGCCCTAGAGCGCAGGGCGGCGCTTGCTGGCAAAAGTCCGAATCAAAGATTGGTATTTGAAGCTAATTCGGCGATTGCCAGTGCCAGCCCTAGAACTACCCCCGAGCAAATGCAGAGACTTATCGCGGGGCACAGAGAGATTATACGACAGCAGGTAAAGGCTTCTGAAACTAGCAATGATCTTGGCGGTTCGATATTCCAATTGGCCGGTAGAATGGGTTTGGCTATTGGAGCATTCGAAGCATTTCGATCAGTCTTAGGGTTTGGAAAGGACGCCGTGCTGTACGCCGCGCGGACTGAGCAATTAGGTGTCGCGTTAAATGCCGTTGCGAGAGCCAACAAGATAGCGGAAAGTACTACGGCGACGTTGGAAGCGCGCCTTAAAATTACAGGAATTGTTACGCAGGATGCGCGCCAGTCGCTGTCGCGTCTGGTCGCTGCGCAGGTGGATCACACGAAGGCCGTACAACTTGCGCGCGCTGCGCAAGATCTCAGCAGGATAGCAGGTATTACATCCTCAGAGGCGTTTGAACGGCTTACTCATGCCATCGTGACTCAACAGCCGGAATTACTTCGTATGCTTGGGCTGAACGTGAACCTGGAGCGAGAGTTTCAAAAGGTATCGAAACAGTCCGGTCGCGTGTCTACCGATCTATCTGAAATGGAGAAACGGCAGATAGCGGTTAATGCCGTGCTTGTGGCCGCGAAGGGTTACACAGGCGTTTATGAGGAGTCGTTGAAGACGGCAGGTGGGCAGTTGCTAGCTCTTAAGCGGTACGCTCTTGAGGCCAAGGACGCTTTTGGGCAGGAATTCTTGCCCGCGCTTACACTCGTGGCAAAGGCGCTTACACTTGTGGCGAAGGAAGGGGAGACCGCCGGAAAGTTTTTAGCGAAAGGATTTAAGTTTGCTCTCATTCCGATAACAGGGTTGATTGATGCCACTGATGTTCTAAAGGAAAAGCTGCAATTACTGAACCCGTTGCTCGAAGAAAACAATCGCCGGTCGCTCGAGGCCGACAATAAAAAGCTGGTATCGCAGAAGACTCTAGAAGGATCGTCAAAAGCACTCCGCGATCAGGAAGAAATTATAGAGCGGTCGCGGATCGCGCAACTTGAGAAAGACAAGAAGGACAAGGAAGAACTGCTTAAGCTCAATGAGCGAGCGCTGGAATTTCTTAAATCAGCGCAATTCCAGGAAGGCGAAGGTCTGGACCGCATCGCTATCAAGCGAAAGCAGGCTCTTAATGAATTCGGTAAGAGTCCGGAAGCTCGCGCAAATATCGAAAAAGCTATCGCCATAGAGAGGGCGAAGTTCTTGTCCGACTTCGATCAGAAGCGGTTTAAGGATGTCGAGAAGTTTGAAAAGTCTATGTCCGATGGCCGTAATAAAAGAACGATGGAAGATTTTGATCGGGAAACTAAATTCACTCAGGATATTTCCAAACTGGAAGAGCAGACGCGAAAGGCAATAGATGAAAACTCGCTTTTCGGTTTAGAGGCGCGCAAGGAATCCGAATTGCGCGGCGTGAAGGAAGTCACAGGAAAAAGAGTCGAGGACAGATTGGCAGCAGAGGATAAAATTGCGGCCATCGAGGTAGACTTCGCGCTAAAAACATACGCGATAAAGGCTGAGCTAATTAACAAAGAGGCCGTTCTAAGAGCCGCCATGGTGACTACTTTAGGAGAGAAGCAAGCCATCATGCAAGAGGCAGCCGCGCGCGGCGCTTTGTTGACGGCGCAATCTCAGGCCGTTGTAGATGCCGCGGGCGAAAAGGCTGCAATTAAAAAATTAGAGATTATACGGGACGCCAATCAAAAAACTTTTGACTCGATTAAAAACGCTGCTGAGGGACTATTCGACACGCTTGTGCTTCGTACTAAATCATGGGGCGACTTGTTGAAAAATACCGTGCTTCTTCCAGCCCTGACGCTGGTAAAGCAGCTTGTTAGTACGGCCATCGCGGGCGCTCTGACAGGACGGAGTGGTGGTGGTACATCGAGCGGCGGGCTTGGCGGACTACTTGGCGGGTTGCTGGGCGGTGTAGGAATATCGCGCGCGGGCGCGCCTGGCGGAACTCCCGGCTTTACCGGGCCGGTTGGCGGCGGCGGTATCAGCGGGATGCTCGCCGGTCTAGGAGGCGGTGGCGCCGGTGCTGGCAGCAAACTGGCTGGTTTGGGCGGCGCTGGTGGCCTTGGTCTGGCTGCTGCGGCGTTAGGCGGTTTCGGCGCATTCAAGGCCGGGCAGGCGGACAACAAGGCACTGAAATACTCCGCTCCTGTTATTGGCGCGGTGGCTGGGCTTGTCGGCTTCGGGTCGCTGGCGTCACTATTCCCTGCGCTCATTGCGGCTGGTCCTGCTGGTTGGATCGCTGCCGCTGGTATTGGCGCGTCTATCGGTCTTATTGGTGTTTTCAAGAAAAAAGCCGAAGACAAAATTATCGAAAAAATCAAGGCGGTTTACGGGATCACCGTGGACCGAAGTTTTGCAAAGAACCCACTTGCCGGCATTATCAAAGATCAATTCGGCGGAAACATCGACGCCGGTATTCGCTCGCCGATGATTCGCGAAATGCTTGCCGTTTATCGTATGCAATCGAATCAGGCGGGGGCGGGAAGCGGTCTCAGCCCGTACAATGACGCGGCGCGCGGAGTGTCGCTTTCCGGGTACGGAGGCGGAGTGTTCCAGAATCCTGTGAGCGTCAACGGTGGGTCATACGGGTACGGTGGGGCGCTGCCATCAACAGGTCCATCTCAGCCATTCCAGCAGCCTATCGTGATCGAGAATCGCCTTCAGATTGACGGGCGTGATGTACAGGCATCGGTACTGCGGACCAATCAAGGCTCGACCGGGCGGCGGGAATCGGCGGCGGTGCTGAGCGATCCGCTACTGGTGTTTGGATAGTTCATGCCGGGCATCGTCTCCCAAGCCGTCGCCGCAACGGTGCTTCCCTACTCACTCGCATCCGAGTACGTCGAGTGCCGGACGTGGCCGGTGATCGAGAATGGCCCCATGCCCGACGGCTCCTATCTCAAGTTTGTTCAGGGCGCGGCGGACAGGCGGGAATGGAAACTTGGGCGCCGTCCTACGGGCTCGCAATACACGGCGCTGCTGGCCTTTTGGACATCGCGGAAAGGTTCCCATCAGGCATTCCATTTCTACCCGGTCATGGCGCAACACGACGTAACAGGCGTTTCCGCTACAGGCCGTTTCCTCGTTCGATTCCTTGGACCATTTTCAACTACTCACTCCATCGGCCTTGATTCCGTATCCTTCGCCCTAATCCAACTTCAATGATTCGACTCCCCTACGGTACGACTGAATCGCGCGAGCCCATCATTCACGTCCATCGTTTCGAAACGCGGGATACGAAGACGGAGCAGCGCTTCTACGCGGGTGCGGGCGAGCGGCGTTTGCGCGTTTCTCTTGATAGTTTGGCGCCAGATGAGCGGGCGGAAATCATCAACCAATTCGCGGCTGCGCAGGGTTCATATCTGCCGTTCACGATCAACCTGGTTCTACCCGACGGCTCGACGGAAGTACTGACCGTACGCTTCTCGAATTCACGGTTGGAAATCCAGACGCTTATCGACGGCTCGACCTGGGCCGCGTCATTCGATCTGATCGTAGACCCCGGCGCGGCTCCAGCATATACGAGCGCCTCGACTGAAACGCGTTTTCCCGGCGCGTCCCTTCAGGCTGCTTTATTGAGTCCAGTGCAGGAGATCATTCCGCTATTGGTCATCACCACTTTGGCCGGGACGGTCCACCGCGTCTCTGAGCGCGCTTGCGCGGTCGATGGCGTAGCGTACAGTGCGAAGCTGATCGAATGGGACGGCATCAAGCAAAGCCTTTACGGCGCGGACCAAGCAAGTTTCACGCTGGCAAATGCCGACCGGGCATTTACGACGGCGGTGAACGCTGATAATTGGCACGCCGCGGACGTGCAATTTTCGCTCCTCCACGTAGGCACTCTTATCAAGCTCAACCTGTGGCGCGGGCACGTTATCCCTGGCGGTTGGGATTTGTCTAGCGGAACTACGTTTCGGATTACTGCCGGTGATGGCGCTTACCAGTTGCGCCTTGCCTATCCTCCGCGCAAGATCACGCGGCAGGATGGGTTTGTCACGCCTGCCGACCACCAGCCGGTAAACCTGGGCAAAGGCAAAAATAGAATCACGGCGACATCGGTCATCAATGATACCGGGTACGGAAAGCCGCTAAAAGACATTTGGGTGAACGACGCAACCGCGCCGCTACATGTTCGTTGCGACGTTCTCGCCGGCCGTGATGAAAAGGAATTCTACGCGGCGATTGGCATCGTTGGGCGGGGTCCGATTGGCGACTTCGGCGCGGTGCCGATTATCGCCGGCGCGACGATCTACAAGTACGGAACGTTGGACGGGCAACCGCATCACGGTCCTGGCCTGCTGGGCCTTCGCCGTTCGCGTGGCGGCAATGCGGCGACGGGGTCGGAAACGCAGATCAATAGCAACCCGGATGCCGGATCGACGATACTGGCAATTGACGAAGTGGGTACACCGCTGCCAGCTACACCGCTCGCTCCTCCGGGCGCGGCGTTCCTGCAAATCCGGCGCACCGATGAGGCCGGTATACAGCCGGACAATGCGACCAAAGAACACGAGCTGATCGCATTCGTTTCGCAAGGCAACGGCGGGTACATTTGGACGGCTGGCGTCCGATCCTGGTCCCCGGCACTTACCAATCCGGCATGGATAGAGGTTAACGTCTGGCTTCGCGGCCTTGGCCTTGGGGCGGCATCACAGGCCGCGCAGGAGGCGGAATTCGACGTAGTAGCGGCTGAGGCTTTCGCGGCAACTTGCGCTACGGTTGCGCCGGTTTTGGTGGGATCGGGGACGGAATCTCAGTTCCGCTTCGTCGGCGTGATCGAAGAGGAAAAGCCGCTTCGCGATTGGTTGAAGGAAATACTGGCGTGCGCGCTGGGATACTTCACTTTTTCCTTTGGCAAGCTGAAGCTCGGCAGCCGGTTTCATTCGGGATCGACTGAGGCTTTTGATAGCGGAAATATCATTCTGAATTCGCTCTCTCTGAGCGCGGCGACGGCGGAATACAATAACCTTTCCGCCACCTTTGCCGACCGGGAGTACGGCTATCAAAGCAACACGCTCGAGTTTCGCCAGACCGATCATATTACGGCGATTGGCGAGGAAACCAAAGCATCTATAAATTTGGTTGGCGTTGCGACAAAGTCACAGGCCGCGCGATTGGCGACCACATTGGTACGTGAGCAATTGGGCGGCGTGAATGCGGCTGAATGGGCAAAGGCGCGGCGGATCGGGCTATCGACGACGGTCCTTGCGCTGAACGTCGATTGCGGAACTATTGGCAATCTAACCCATGCGGACATGCCGTCCGGGGCCGGTGAATTCATAGTCGAAGGATGGACGCTCAATCGAGACATGAGCATCTCGATTGAGGGCCGCTCGACGACAGACGCTATGTACGACATGCTCGTGGGGAATAAGCCGACAGACGTGGCGGTAAACCTTCCTCCGGGATCTGTGGACAAGCTGCCGGGACTGTTCATTTATACTCCTGTCGTTAAAGATATCGGCTTCCTGACTCTGACGAATTGTTCGATGACTGACGGCTCCAACCGGGGCCTGCGCAGCGTGACTGTATTTTTGATTTACATCGACGAAACGGAGCCGAATAACTGGGTAACGAATAACTCTGATCCGGGCACCGTTGATCCAGCTACGTTCAACGTGACGCCGAACGGAGTGGTTACTTTTGGCGTCGATGACTACGTTGTGTTCGAGGACGTAGGAGATTACGAGATCGACCGGATTACAGCGATTGCAACGCCCGCATGGACGCTACAAAGAAGCTGGCCGGGGAACGATCCGGCTGAGGCTATATTTGAGTCACTACGGGCCGCCCACGCAGCGGGCACGCGCATCTACCGGTGCAAGGTCCAAAAGTTTAGCTTCAACGCTGCGGGCGGGACGTTTGAGGATTCGAGCGACACGGGGACGCTGGCCACGGAATTTGCTTGTCAGATTGCTGATGCCCGCGTTATGGCCGTTGTGGCCAGCGCCTCAAATGGGTACGGATACTCCGATTGGGTGGTCTATAACCTCGGAGCCGGGCTGAGTACCGGCAATATGTCAACGTATGGCGGTGGATCAATTCCTCCTGATCCGGTAACCATCGTTTCCGCAGATTACGAATATATCGACGCCTATCGCCTGCGTGTGCGGATTTATTGGACGCCGCCAGTAGTGCCGGGGACTTTCGCCGGGGTCCATTGTTTTGAGGAATCGCCGGACGTTTCCTCGATTGGCAGCACGCCGATGGACGGCACGCAGGCGATGGATGGCACGTCGAATCTAGGCGGGGACTGGGCTCCAGCCGATCTAGGGCGCGGTGTCGTGAGTCCGTTTGTTATCGAGATGGCCGCGCCGGTCATTGGGTTGACGAAGCGATTTTATCTGGCGAGCTATTCCGCTGGCGCAGAGGCTCCGCTGGTCAGGGCAACCGATCCCAGCCCGACGCCAAGCATTACGCTGGCAATCGTTTTGCCCGTCTACCAATCCGGCGTCGAGTACGCGCAACTCGTTACCGGCGCGGTGGCCACGATTGAATACGATGAGTCTCAGGTGGCCTCACCAAAATACCGCATCCGGTTTCAGTGGGCGGTTCCATCTATCGCGTCTGCTGCGTGGCAACTTGGATTTGGCGGGGTGCAGATAGTCTACCAGTACGACGACGGAGGCCGCGCGAATGGCCCGAGTTTCGCGGTGAACGAACTCGATGCGAAGAGCGATTGGTACGACCTGTATGTCGGCACCAGCGTTATCGGATGCTGGTTTGTTTCCTACGACAACTCTGAACAGCCGCGCCTGAATACAATTGTCCCTGGCGTGACACCACGTTCCGATGTCACGGTAGTTTGGCCGCTTGCCACACGTTCGGCGGCGTCTCCATACGCGGATAACGTCACTGCATTCGCCGTATCGAATGCCCGCTATACGACCAATGGGCAGGGCCTAAAGGTTTTGAAAATCGACTGGGTTTGGACGATACCCGTGGGAGCTGACGCGCTCGCACGGTGGGGCGGGGCAATCATCTACCTGTTCATTCCCGGCGATACGAACCCTTACCAGATCAGCGGCGCCGAGTCGGGCGCGGCGGGTACGATGGAGTTTTCCCAGTTCCCGATAGCAATTGAAAGCTGGACGTTTTACGCAATCAGTCAGGACAACAACGGGAACCCGAACACGACAGCAGCCGCGCCGATTGGCGGAACGCCTAGTTCTTCGATATCCGTTGGGCCTCCTACTCCGGGCGCTGCGGGGACGGAGTGGACCGGGAATGTCACTAGCCCTTCATTCTCCGTCGCCTCCGTATCCGCCTCTGATGGCACTACAACGCAGCGAATCTCCGCTACCTTTACAAGGCCCGGCGATGTGACGTGGGGCGGCGTGGAGGGGCGCGTGTACGATGGGGCGGCGCTCGTTGCGAAGACTCCGGCCAGCGCGTCTCCGTGGAGGATCGAGGTTCCGAATCCGACGACGTCAACGACGCTGACGGTTAAGCTGGTGTCGTTTGATGTGAACGGCCAAACGAACACGGAAACTGCCGGAACTCCGCAGGGTACGGTACTGGTTGGATCGACCGCCGGCACTCTGGATTTACGGAAGTTTCTCCCGGCATCGACTGACAATTTCGCCATCGTCGGGTCGTTTCTTCAAATCAAAACCGGCGTGGCGATTACGGTTGATGCGTCCGGGAATCTGAGAGTAGCTGTTAGCGGTATTGATGCCAGCCTTATTGCGGCGGGCGCGGTCGGCAACGCTGCTTTGATAAATGGCTCCGTTGATGATCTCAAGCTCGCAGCGGCGGCTGTGACGGCTGCCAAGATTGCGGCGGGCGCGGTAACATCTCCGGCTATCGCAGCCAGCGCGGTTACAGCGGGTAAGATCGCGGCTTTGTCCATCGTGGCTGGCGACATTGCGGCAGACGCCATCACGGCGGCAAAGATTTTGGCGGGATCTATCACAACCGTGAAGATCGCCGCCGGAGCAGTGACGGCGACGGAGATCGCCGCACTCGCTATCGTCGCTGGCAAGATCGCTGCTAACGCCATCACGGCCACGGAGATTGCTACCGATGCCGTGACTGCCGGCAAGATCCTGGCAGGGTCGATAACCACGGGAAAGGTTGCAGCAAACGCTATCAGTTCGGACAAGCTGGACGCGACGGTTATCAACGTTGGCGGCGGCGGGTCGAAGCCTGGTAAGTTTGCGGTATTTAACGCGGCTGGTTCGCAGATCGGGTTTATTGGCGTCGAAGGCGGCAACGAGGGCGGCTGGTTTAGGACGTTGAGCATCGGAGGAACGTCCTATTCAACCGGAAAACTTAAGGCCGATGCAAGCGGGAATGTGACGATTGATGGCGCGACGCTGACTTTGTTTGCGAATGGGATCACGTCTGTAATCGACAATAGTAACTCGGGTGGATACGTTTCCGGGTTCCGAAGCACTGACGCGAGCGGGTATCTGGCGCGCATGGGCGTTTCGAGCGGGGGAGGCGGCATTCCGTTTGTGAGCACTTTGCGAGGATCAATCAGAGGTGAGATGACTTCCGATTCATCGGGAGCGTACCTGACGTTGACTAATTCCGTCGGCACGCAAACGATTGAGCTCGACGGGAATCAAGGGCGGGCCAATCTCACATCGGTGAATGCTTCTTCGTCCTACAGCGTTGCTTCATCCCAGGTAGTGGCCGCCCGCAAAACGGGTTGGGCTACGGCGACCGGCACGGCGACACGAACCACGTTTGCCACATCGACCGTAACTTTGCCGGAGTTGGCTGAACGCTTGAAAGCGTTAATCGACGATTTGCACAATTCCGCTGGCCATGGACTGATTGGAACGTAGAATAGGAATAATGAAAACACTTTTTCTTGCGCTAACGCTTTTATTGATGCCAATGCTGGCGCAGACTAAATCGTATTGGTGGCACTCTGCCATTAAGCCTCCAATCTCCGGCACAATATTGGCTGGTGAAGCTAAGGAGTTTGTGGCCATGGTGGCATCAGACCCGGACCCAAGCATCATCGGGTTCCGTTTTATATGCCGGTTTACGGCTGGCGGTGTTGAGTACACGGTGGATCGTATGGAGCCAATCACGCGTCGCACGCCGGACGGTGCAACCGCATCCCTGGTATTCGAAGTGCAGAACGCTAAGGTTCTGTCTGCAACCGCTCAGCCTTTGAGGGGCGGGGCGGTCACATCAGCATGGGGAGGAACGGATGGAACGAATTGAGCTGACTCAGAATCAGCAGCAGCGCCTCCAGCACTTTCGGCGTCAAATCGAGCCGCTTAAGGCGCAGGCGGCTGCGCTCGAACAAGGAGTTTTCGCCATGCTTTCAACGGTCGTTGAATGCGCCGGTGCCGATCCTGGCGCTAATTACTCGCTCAACGAGGAGGGCACTGCATTGGTTTGCACGAACCAACAGGAGCCGGCAGCCGGTTCCATGTCCGCGGCACCGATTCCAAACGAGGGAATGGTCAATGGCCTGGCTCAGCAGTAACAGTTTTACGGCAGGCATGGCCATGAGTCATGCCTATCTCAACAACCTGGCGAACGATATCCGCGCATGGGGCGGGAACGTGAACGCGGGCGGGTACACGCTTTCTAACGTGCCGTCGATTTCATTGGGTGCCGGCACAGCGGCGCAGAAACTTGCGGTGTATGAGAGCGGCGCAAACTTCTACGGCCTCGGCATGGAAACCGGCGCATTTGGGGCGGCAATGCGGCATGTCGCCGGCACCACTGGCGGGCATAGCTTTTTTGTCGACAACACCATTCGCGCCGCGTTCATTGCGTCTTCCGGTCGCGTCCAAATTGGTACGGGAACCGATCCGCAGACGACACTCCATGTAACCGGCAACGTGAGCAATGAGATCGCGAGATTTCAGGCTGGTGGCGTGACGGCCAATCGGGCATTTCTGAGTTTGTACAACAACAATTCTGCATTCTGGTTCGAGGTGGCAAACGGAGATCCGGCGGGCGGCGGGACGCTGAACGGGCTCGGCTTTTGGGACCGCAACGGAGCAGGCTCATCCGTTTTGAGGATGTATCTGCATGGCGGCGGCGGGGCTTCGATTTACGGCTTGCCTACGCACGCCGACAACGCAGCGGCGACTGGGGCGGGACTGGCTTCCGGTCGATTGTACAGAACGTCAACTGGTGTAATGGGAGTAGTATTTTAATGGCACTTTCACTAGCGGTAAGACAAGCGATTCTGGCAGAGATTGCGGCGAATGGAATCGACAGCGTTACCGCTGCAATCAGAGACTCTTACGTGACTGCCAAGGTCGGCTCGGCCATCACCGGGCTCGAGGCGGCGGTTAAGATGCAGATCGCCGATTGGACAACGCTTGAAGCATTTTTGACCGCTGGCGTATCATCAACCGCGCTATATCCGATACGGGATGCGATTTCAGATAAAATCGCCGCTCGTGATGAGACCGGTCTGGGAATACTGCTACTTACGTTTTACGCCTCCGATAAGGCGCATAGAGGATAATAATCACCATGACTACCAAACAACGCGCCGCGAATCTTAAGCTAATCGCGGAAGGCTCGGTATCCATTGAGTGCAAATACTCAATCCCGGCTGAACTTTCGACGGGTCAGTGCATCATCGAGAGCGCGTGGCTGGCAAAGGCCCCGGCCAATAACTGCTTTGGGCTGAAATCGCCAAAGGGCGCGGCGATCTACCAGACGCTGGCAACGAAAGAATTGCTCACAAATGCGCAAATAGAAGCCGAAAGAAAGCGCGGGAAGAATATCATATCTGTTGGACTGCTGATCAACGGCAAACGGACTGTGGTGATCGAGGAACGCTTCCAAGTCTTTAAGAGTATCGAAGAGTGCTTCCATGCCTATGCGCGGTTGCTGATAGCGGGACGGTACTTCAAAACGCGATTCCAGCGGTATCTAATTCACCGCAACACTGAGAGGTTGCTCACTGACATGTCCGGCGCGGATAACCAGCCACCATATTTCACTGGCGCTGGTTACGTCGATCTATGGCGCCGGATCACCACGCAAAAGAATGTAATCGACGCCATCGCCGCCGCGCGTGGCGATACTATCGTCAGCTAAATCAACCAGGCGGCGGAAGACTCGCCGCCTCACTAAGGAAACACATGGGACAAATTCAGACGGCAAGCCTCGCTGAGGCAAAGAAACTCGTTTCACTCCGGTCAATCCTAGGTATGCCCAACCATGGCATATTCGGGCAGACCGCCAATGGGGAGATATACGCGCAGGAACAGTTTTCTGAACCCGCGCCGCCGATTTTGCTTATCAAAATATTGGACCGGCCAGACCGCGAAGACTCGTCCTCGGTCCCTTCCGCCGATGAGTTTGTCAACGTCGGGATGACTCTCGACAGTCTTCAACGGGCATCATCGGTTGAGAATGGGATTAGGAACATGTTCGCCAACGAAAATGTTGGCGTAACACGGGCAGAAGTCACGGCGAGAATAATGAACCTGCCCGGCGTGCAAGCATCATGGAACAAAGCGGTGAACTCGGCTCTAACGAATCTGTAACTGACTGTCAGGTGCCGCTCAGCTAACGGCGGCTCCTGGTAACCAAAATTCTCTTTTACCCGTTGAGGTACCCGATGAAGACCGGTTTTAGAATAAGAAATGGGGGCGAGTTGATTGAAAGAATAAAATTCGCTTCTATTTCAGTAATTGACAGTACATGGTGGCAGGCCCTATCCGGATTTGCTTTAGGCGTCATGGCCTCCGTGCATCCCTTGATTTGGGGCCTTCTGGCGTGTCAGGTCATCGATATTACGCTCGGGGTCATGGCTGCCGGTTCTGATGCAACCATGGAACGATACGAGAAAGGTCTCAAGAAAAAATGCGTCGTGTGGATGTATGTCGGGGTCGGCGTAATTCTTCGGCTCATGATCGTGAGTATGTCGCCTGACTCGCTCGTGGTCCTAACGCCGCCGATCGGACCTATCGTCGCCGGGTTTTTCATCACAAGGGAGGTAGCGTCCATCTTCAAAAAGGGCGCTATGATGGGCGTCGAAACGCCTCCGATACTAGATCACCTACTCAAGACGGTAGAACGTCGGGTGGAGGTGATTTCTACTCCTGGTAGTAAGCCGGTTACTATTTCGACGGAAACGACGAAGACAGTCACGACAGAGCCGACACAGATACAAGAGGGGATTGTTAAACCATGAAAATACTATGGATCGCATTGTTGACTTTATCCGTTTACGCGCAGACTCCATTGCCTGGGGGAGGTGGCGGCGGCGGCGGCGGCGTGGGGGCGGTGAACGTCACGGCGACTTCTGCGCCGGCCGTGACGTCGCTCGCGATTGACCTAACATCGCTGAACCTCGCGAGCATCAATACGCTCCTCGTGCAATGCTGGTCTGGCACGGCTGCGCCCTATTCGCCGGTGACTATTACCACTCTTAATCCAGTGTCGCTTACATCTGTTACCGCCAACTTTACGAGCACCGCCAACGTTACTTGCCGGGCAAATTCAAACGGAGGCGCTGGGGCGACAGGAGCGGCGGGCGCGACAGGATCTGCAGGGGCGACAGGAGCGGCTGGCGCGGCGGGCGCTACTGGCGCGGCGGGCACGAACGGGGCAATCAGCGTAATCCAGGATGAGGGCACGCCGCTGACGGTGAGGCCCAATCTCAATCTGATAGGAGCGGGCGTTGCTTGCGTAGACAATGCCGGCGCAACTCGCACGGATTGCACGATCTCAAGCGGCGGTGGGTCAGGCACGGTTACGACCGTGTCAGTGACGACGGTAAACGGCGTTTCTGGTACTGTGGCAAATGCCACGACTACTCCGGCGATCTCGTTAACCCTGGGTGCGATTACCCCGACGACCATCGTCGCATCAGGCGCGGTTAGCGGGTCTAATCTGAGCGGGACAAATACGGGCGACCAGACGACGATCACGGGCAATGCGGGGACAGCGACGGCGCTGGCTGTGAATCCAGCCGATTGCGCGGCAAACAACTTTGCAACGACTATCGCAGCAAACGGTGATCTGGTATGCGCCCAGCCGTCCATCAGCGCTGGCGTGTCTGGGTTGGCGGCGAACGTCGCCACGATGCTCGCAACGCCATCTTCGGCCAACCTTATAGCGGCGCTCACTGATGAGACAGGGACAGGCGCTTCGGTGTTCGCAACTTCGCCCACGCTGGTTACTCCTCTCCTAGGGACGCCAACATCCGTAGTGCTTACCAATGCTACGGGCACAGCGGCCAGCCTTACCGCAGGCGCGGCCACGATACTTGCCACGGCCCGCAATATCGCCGGCGTGAGTTTCAACGGATCGGCCAATATCTCAATCCCTTCAACTGGACTCAGCGACACGGCGAACCTCGTGCGCAATAATGCGGCGAACACGTGGAGCACTGGAGCGCAGGTGTTCACCGCAGCATCTCTGCGCGTGCCTAATTCTGTATCCCTGCCGGGTACATGCACGGTTGGCGACTCGTACATGGACACAGACGCTACGACCGGGCAGCGCTGGTATCTCTGTGAGTCCACGGATACGTGGGCAGTCCAGGGCGGTGCAGGCGGCGGCGCGTCCGATATCGCAGGTCTAACAGATCTCAGGGTGACGCGAACGTCAGGCACGGTCGTTGCGGTAGCCGCGGGCGTAAACGTCAAGGGCAACACGGCAACGGTGATAACCGCCGCAACAGTAACTATCACGGCAGGCGCCGGGAACGGAACGGTACTCATTTACATCTCGGAGGGAGATGTAATCACGGTCGAGCACCCGACGGCGACCGGACTTTCCATCACGTGTACGGCGTGTACGGCTAACCAGGTGACCACGCCGGTTATCCCGGCCAATTCCAGGTATCTGGGAAGCGTGACAGTGACCGCGGGCGCGTGGGTAACTGTCACGGATAGGCGCGGATTGGGATCGCGGCCATTGGTTTCCGGTACCGGGGTTTCGATTGTTGATACGGGTGGGGTCGCCACGATTAATATCGATACGGCTGATGTGCCGCGGCTGGGGGCGACCAATGCCTTTACCGGCACCATTGACGCCTCGAGCGGCGTGGCGCTTGTCCAGCCTCGGGGCTCTGGTGTGCCGGCGGCGGGTGGATGCGACGCGGCATCAGAAGTTGGCGGGAGCTACGTCAACAACGCCAACGGCGGGCTCGCGTATGATTGCCGGCAAACCGGCGCGGGCGTGTACAGTTGGGTTGCTCGCGGTGGTAGCTCAGCAGCATTTTCATTTATCAATCGCGATACCGCGCAGACCTTTGATGAGTTTATGCCGGGGAGCAACACTTCGACTAACGTTGGTGCGCTAGGCTGGTTTTATTTTGGTGGTGGTGGTATTACCGCCTTTAATCAGTCCACTGCAACTCATCCTGGAGTGTATCGTGTCATAAGTGATGGAGCCGCCAACGCCACCGCTATATTTGGGTTGGAGCAAGGTGGAGGTTCTACTTCCATGGTTTCGCCAGAGATCGGGAACTGGGATTCCATCTTTATTTTCAAACCAAATTTTACTGGAGTTATGAGCCAGTGGATAATTGGCTGGGCCGATGAAGGTTTAACGATGCCGACCAATGGCGTATATGTGCGTGCGTACAATTCCGCCTCCGGTTGCACCGCAAATAACAACAGTGAGGGAACATTTCAGTTTACGGCGAGAAGCGCCAGTGTCTCAACAAGTAGCGCCAGCACGCAAACAATCACATCCGACGTGTGGTATTCGCTTAGAATCCGATCCACTACGAATGGAACTATTTTGTATTCTTTGGCCAAGGCTGACGGATCGCCAGAAACAGAAGTGTCTATAGCCGGTAATGTGCCTACAGTAGGCTTGTTCCCGATTATCATGGGCGTGACTTGTGACTCTGCCGTTGTGCGCAATCATGTTGATTATTTTGCCTTTCAGCGGACTGGTTTAACTCGATGAGATTCATTTTCCTTGTCCTTATTTCGCTACCAGCTTACGCGACGGTGGAGTACAGCCTCTGCGCGAGCGGCTGCACGTACACGTCGCTCCAGACGGCGATAGACGCGGCGCAGACGTACCAGGACAGTACGCTGTGTAAGGAAGTAGTGATTACCGCGACAGCCGGGGAAACGTTTTCAGGCAATTTCACGATACCTAACAAGACGTGCAATAAATACGTTACCGTGCGTTCTTCCCGGTTTCGAGATGTGCCTAAAGGCCAGCGGGCCACATCCGCCAATACGGCGTCGATGGCGCTGATTCGCACGCCCAATACCACCCCGGTGATTGATATGACTAACGGCGGCTACTGGCGATTTGAAATGTTGGAGTTAACCAAAGCGGCGACTGGTACATTAATGTATCCGCTCGTTAAGATTGGCAATAGCTCAGCGAAGACGGTGGCGGAGCTACCTCACCATGTCATATTCGACCGCTGTTACATACACGGAATTCAGCACGCGGCGGAAGTTATTCGGGCGCTTCATCTTGCGACCACGCATTTTGAATTAGTCGATTCCACGGTGTCGCAAATCATGGGCGGCGGTATTGAAACGCAGGGCCTGTGGTGCGAGCAGGGATGTACGGAAATCACGGCGACCAATAACTTCATCGAAGCGGCAACCGAAAATTTCCTTGCTGGCGGGAATGATGGTTATGGGCAGTCCAACACAAATATGGGCCAACAGCCGCAGAGCGGGTTTTACTTTCGCGGTAATCTGTTCAGTAAAGATCCTTCTTGGAAGCGGGAGGCGTCCGCCGGTGTTCCCGTTCGCGCGTGTCTAGTTGGCGAACTGTATCAAAACACTTCAGGCGGGCAATGGTACGAGTGCACGGTGGCGACGGGGACATGGGTCACGGTAAGTCCTCCGGCATACCTTTCCACTCCGTCACAAAAAAACATGTTTGAGCTGAAGGATGGGAGGCGTGTTAAGCTGATCGGAAATTATTTCCGGAACACTTGGGATAATGCCCAGGGCGGCCCGCTTTTTCTAGTGAATCAAACGAGCCAGACCTCACGGGCGTACAACATTGAAGACGTGGAGAAAGCCTATAACCGGGGCGTAAACATTGGCGCTGGCTGGAGCTATGGGAACATGGGCTACATATGGACGCCGGCCAATGGCTACGTTGGAACTTCTATTACTATGGCTTCCCGGCACAACATCCACAACAATTTGATCACCGGATTTTTCTACGGCGGCGCCGGGACGTTCGGCACCGGCAGGGTACTCAGCTACCATACTGTCTCTGACATGGTGTTCAGACATAATTCATTGTCAGGGTCCCCCACTCACGGAATCATTAACAATTCAGATGCATCGGCTAATTGGAGTGGAAACGTAAATATCATCGACAATGTGTGGTCCCCGTTTTCATACGGCTGGCTTGCTACTGGAGTTGTTGGCGCAACCAATTGGTGCGGTATTCAGAACGTCGTCATGGTCGCGGGCAGCAGCTTCAATTTTCGGGCGAACGCGCTGATTGGAGGATCGACTCTTTCGACGACATGCACGGGAGATACGGGGCCGCAGCTTTACTCCGGAACTCTCCCCGCGACGGCATCCGATATCTTTACCAATCCAGCCTCGGACTGGACCATCAAAGCCGGGTCGCCTGCGCTGGCGGCAGGGACTGGAGGCCGGGATCTAGGCGCTGACATGGCGATGGTTGACGGAGCAACTTCAACGGTTGTTGCTGGTACGCTTTCCCCATGGCACTTTTTCAAAATACGGTCCATTTCGCCAAGCTCGACTACCGCGGCGGTCCAATTCTCCGCGCCTACCTCGAGTGCCTGCACGGTGACAGCGAGTACCAGCGAGGCATTCGGCGCAACGACGGGCACGCCGGGAGCGACAACAGCCGTAGGCTTGGCGCGGTCTCTTTCTGTGACAGCACTCACGGCTGCAACACCTTACTGGCTACGCGTGGTGTGCGGCACGTATGAGTACCGGGAGAGGTTTCAGACGGCGTCTAGCGGCGGCGTAGCGCCTACTACATGGGCAGATCTGACGAACGCATGGAGCACGTATACAGGAGCATGGAGCGCATTATGAGATTCGCATTATTTTTGACACTTGGCACTGGGCTTTTTGGCCAGTTTGTCACAATCCAATCGAGCGATACGCCATCAGGTTCACTTCCGCAATTGAACAAGAAGATGGCATCGCAAGTAAACGCCGGAGTACCTGGCGGAGCGTGTACGGCGGGTCTTGATTTTGCTTTGAACTCTTTGACAAATGGAGTCTACATTTGCCCTGCCGGGTCATGGGTGCTGTATGCCCCCCCTGCCGGTACAGTTACCAATGCGATGCTGGCTGGGTCAATCGATCTGACGGCGAAAGTGACTGGCGTACTACCGAATGCCAACACGACGGCGGCCAGCGCTAATACAGCGTCTGCCATCGTGGCGCGTGATGGAAGCGGGAACTTCGTCGCAGGGACGATAACCGCGGCGCTAACCGGCAACGTGACAGGGAACGTTACCGGCACCAGCGGATCGGCAACTGGCAATGCGGCGACAGCCACGGCGTTAGCGGCAAATCCAGCCGATTGCGCGGCCAATAATTTTGCAACGACCATAGCGGCGAACGGAGATCTAACCTGCGCGCAACCGTCCATCAGCGCCGGCGTATCCGGCCTCGGCGCAAACGTCGCCACGGCGCTCGCAACGCCATCCTCGGCCAATCTACTCGCGGCGCTCACTGACGAAACAGGGACAGGCGCTTCGGTGTTCGCCACTTCGCCAACGCTTGTGACTCCTCTTCTAGGCACGCCAACATCCGGGGTCGCAACTAATTTGACTGGGTTGCCACTCACGACAGGCGTGATTGGCACGCTGCCAGTTGGCAACGGCGGAACTGGCGCAACTACTGCCGCATCGGCTAGAACGTCATTAGGTGTCACGAGAATTCTAACAATGAACAACATCGGCGGATTTAATCCGGTCGATAGCACAACGTATTATGTGTCGTGGGCAAATCTCGGACTGCTGACGACGGAATCTGGAAACGCAAAGTTATACGTGCCGAATGCGGGAACAATTACTAAACTGATTTTTTCAAACACCACCGGAACCACGGTCGGCACTAATGAAGCCGTGACTATTACGCTGAGAGTTAACGGAGTTGACACGGCAATAACCGGAACTATGTCATGGGACACCTCTTTGACGGCAGTAACAACAGCTGAGTTTACTGGGTCAGTCGCTGTGGCCGCGGGTGACTTGTGGTCCATCAAAGCGGTAACCCCGAACTTTGCTACAAACCCGATTGGAACACGCCAACTGGCGCAAATAGTAGTGTTGGAATAAGGAAAAATATGAATCCACTTACAGATCAGGAAATGGATGTCGTCATCGCCGAGGAGATCGCGGCGTTGAAGGCGAAAACGCCAACAGACGATTTCAGGGAATTTGTCAGAGACGCACTTTCACAGCAGCTTGGTAATAAGATCGATCCTGCCGATCCAAAAGTTTTGGACATGCTACAAGCTGTCAAAAAAGGCTATTGGGCTTCCAAGGGGTGATCCGGAATGTCTCCATGTCTCATCTCTTCTATTCGCAGCATGGTAAACACGCGCTACTGGTGGGTACGAGATAAAGATGATTTAGTACAGGAAGCCTGCATTGCGGCGTGGCAGGCGAAACCGGGCTGCGAAATAGTCGCGGCTAAACGGCAGTGCATCGACTACCTGCGAAAGGTTAATCCTCGGAGCAGATGTGGCCGCGCGCCGGTCTTTACCAGCGACATGCCAGTGTTGGTTGACACGCGTCATACGCCTGAGGACTGCGCAATCACAACGGAATCGATGCGCAATCTGAAGCGCGCCGTCGGAAATCTCGATGGAATCGAGCGACGCGTTGCGGATGGATTGCTGACCGGCGAATCGTGGCCGGTGATTCAGGCGCGCTGCGGGAGGAGCGAGACGTGGATCATGCTCGTCCGGCGCCAGATCATTCGCAAGTTGCGGGCTGAACTTCAGAGCCGCTGATCCTAAGTTTGACTCAGCCCACTCCAGCATTCTTTTTTTTGCTCCTGTTTCCCATTGATCACCTAGGAAACGGGGCAGAGCGGGCAGAGTTCAGAAGTCCTGTTCTCTGGACCGCTCTTGAAATGCTCACCTGAGGTTATCCGGTTGCTTTCACGAGCCTTGGGGCGTCGATGGTACTCCCAAGTTTCGGGCTACTTTCGCCGGTCCATCCCAGCGCTTCCACTGTTCCCGATTAAGTCCTCAGTGCGGCTTTGGAAGGTCCCCTGGTGGCCGCTTAGCAGTGATCCTGCGACCGTCGCCAGCGTTTTTCCCGCCCAACGGATAATCTCAGCATACACAACTTGCAGACTGATTGCAAATTGTGCAATACTGAGATTGTTCCCGCGCGGTGTTTTTCCCACCACGCCAGATCTGGTACCCCCGGCCCTACCCTGGCCGGGGGTTTTCTGCGTTTGGTGCCGGCAAAATAAATCTTCGCTGGCTATTGCAATCGGCGGAGCATGTGATAATCTAGCGTTACAGTGATACAACAAAACAAAGTAACTAAACCGCCAGACAAGCATATTCGGGTGAGCGCCGAGACTCACAAGCGCATCCGGCTGCACGCTGCCGCCGCCTGCACGTCCTCGCGTGCCGTGGTTGAGGCCGCTATCAAGCTCTACCTCGCGCCGACGCAGTACAGCATATATCGGGCAACGGGGCTACGATGACCAGCAAAAGTGAATACGCAGCGGCACTTGCATCTCTGAGTGCCCTTGCTGAGAAAGCCGCCAAAGCCGCCGCCAAAGCCGCCGCCGAAGGCGCCGCCGCAGTCGCCGCCGCTGCTGCCGCTGCCGCAGCCGATGCCGATGCCGATGCCGATGCCGATGCCGCCGATGCGGCATGGGCCGCTGCCCACGCCGCCGCTGATGCCTCCCGTGCCGCATATTCCGCCAGCCGTAAGTTTGCCTATGCCGCCGCCCTGGCTGCCAATGACGCCTATGCCGCCGCAGATGTTGAGGACGCTATCAAGCTGTACCTCGCCCCCGTCGGAAAGGGGGCAAAGTGACCAGCAAAAGTGAATACGCAAAGGCACTTGCATCTCTGAGTGCCCTTGCTGAGAAAGCCGCCAAAGCCGCCTTAGCCGCCTCAGCCGATGCCGCCGCCGCCGCCGCTGATGCCGCCTCTTTGGCCGGCGATGCAGCCTTATACGCCCATCTCGCGGCGGCGCGGCTGGCGGCGTTTAGCGACGAGGTGGAGAAGTGAGCAAGAACGAAGAGGAACGCCAGACGTTTTGGTACGTCGCCTGCTTTGTGCTGACGGTGCTGAGCGGCGTGTTCGGCTGGCTTCTGAGAGCGGCGGTAGAGTGAACGCGATAAACCCCGGTTGGGTCCCCGGCTGGGCCATCGGCTGGGCCATCGGCTGGGCCATCGGCTGGGCCATCGGCTGGCTTCTGAGAGAGGCGGTAGAGTGACCGCGCTGAAGCGTCCGGCCCGCTGGCGGCATTACGGTGCTTCGAGCGGACCGGAAACGGTTCAGGGCGCGGCTGGGCGAGGCTGGGCCTGCCGGGGGTTTTCTGCGTTTGGTGCCGTTGAAAATAAATTCGCAGCGGGTATTGCAATCGGCGGCGGGTGTGGTAGTCTAATTTTGTACTTAATACAAAAGTACAAATCTACAAGGGTTGGGGGACGGAAAAGGATATGGGATCATGCTGAAAAAAGAAAAAACACAAAAAGAAACTCGCGGAATCCTGTGGATTTCAAAAGATTTGCTGCGGGAAGTAAAGATGCAATCCGCGGCTTCGGGGCTGACGATGCAGGAAATTGGTGATGCGGCTATCAAGCTCTACCTCGCGCCCGCTGTTAGGGTGGCGAAGTGACAAGCAAAATGGAGTGCGCGGTGCTTATGGCTCGTTTGAGTGCTAATGCCAGTAATGCTGCAATAGCCGCTGCAATTGTTGCTGATAAGCTCACGGCCAATGCCGCTTTTTACGCAGACGCTGCTCGTGAGGCGGCAGAGGCGGCGGCGGCAGAACTACAGGATACGGCAGGGCCGGTGGCGAAGTGAGTGGGATAATTCACAATCATCCTGCGGTTGATCTTTTCCCGATGATGAGCGAAAACGGGCTGGCCACATTAGCAAAAAGCATTCAGCAGCAAGGCTTGACCGAAGCGATTATCATGCATGAGGGGTTGGTGCTTGATGGGCGAAATCGAGTGAAGGCATGCGGGCTTGCTGGAATCGAGCCGCGCTTTATCGCTTGGGATGGATCGGGCGGGTCAGCGACCATGTTTGTTGTTTCGCAACAACTTAACAAGCGGACCTTAAGGGGAGGTCAGCTGGCAGTGCTGGCGGTGGAAATAATACCATTGCTCAAAGCCGAGGTGATGGCGATGGAGGCTTCAGGTTTGCCGATAGAGAAATCATTACGACATTTTGTCGGACGCGCAGTAAGAGCGGTCGGCGTAAGCTGGACTACAAAAAATAAGGCCTTAGCTATAAAAACATCCGACCCAGTTTATTATGAGCTTATAAAAAACGGGGTTAGGGGAATACACATTGAAACAGTTAAAACACGGGACGACAACATTAAGACATTTGCGGCTGGCATAGGGGGAATAACTGGCTACGCGGAGTCTATCGCCAGGACCAACAAGACTTTATTAGTCGATGCGTGTAGCACTCAAGAGCTTTTGCAATGGAAGAAAAAAATTGACGCCATTGCCTATCAATTAAAGACATTTACTAAAGAGTTACAAGGAGAACAACTTGCAAGAATTCGTCGGAAAGACAGTCATTCGTAAGGTAGCAGTAAAGGATCTTTTGATTCATCCGAGAGCACAACGGGCTGTGATAAGCAGTAAAATCAGGCAATTGGAAAAAAACATGGACCTAAACGCCATCGGAACGTTCCACGCCTGTGAGTACGCAATCAATGGGATTATGGCAATTTGGAATATAGACGGGCAGCATCGCCAAATTGCGATGATGAAGTGCGGGCTTGGCGAGTGTTTGGTCGATGTAATGGTTCACGTAGACGTCAATAGCGACCAAGATGCCGCGAAACTGTTTTTACTGCTTAATGATCGTATGGCAGTTGGAAGCTTTGATAAATTCATAAACCATCTTTACAGTTGTGACAAGGTTGCAATAGGTATGAATGCAGTGATCGAAACCTGCGGGCTGAAGATGGGCCGGGGAAATGGGGCAAGGGTTATCAAATCAGTAGATTGTGTGAGGCGGGCATATATTCTTGACGGAGGCAGTTCGCTTTCTGTCGCACTAAACCTGATTGATGCTGCCTGGGGATCAAAAGATCCAGCACTGGAAGGCAAGTTGATAGAGGGGTTGTCAATATTTATTGCGAATCACAGTAGCACTAAGATCGACATTTCCGGGTTCGCCAAGCGCTTGGCAAAACTCATGCCTGGTGAGATCATTGCGCGCGCCACGATCAATGCCAAGTCCCTTCGACAAATAATTGCCAATCAATTTGTATTTGATTTTACTCAGATCTACAACACGGGGCGCTCATCCGGGCAGCTATCCATGGATCAAAAAAGACCGCCAGCGGTCAGCATAAATGTAACCAATTTCGGGCTGGTGGCAAAATGAATGGCGAAGAAAGGAATGAGGTTTCCAACCACGAGGCGATTGTTTACAGTGCATTGAGGAGCAACCAGCATAGGTGGCTTTCCAATGGCGAGATCGCTGAAATGGCTCCTGGGGTCGCTAATCGAACGATCAGGGCGCACACGCTCAAGTTGGTCAAACTTGGGGTAATAGATCAGGCAGAGCTGTTCCCTGGCCATCGGTTTCGGTGGTCATCCATGGGTGAAAAAAGAAACCGAGCATATACGCTGCGCCTAAATCAGGCAATCGATATATTCGAGATCGTTGCAAGTGAAAGGCAGTGAGGAAATATGAGACAACCAATAGTTATCCCAGAAATTGAAGACGGCATTCCGATGCCAGATAAACATGCCCCGCGAGGGGCATGGACACGAATGGCTCTTAAAATGAAGCCAGGCCAGTCGGCGCTATGTCCTAGATCAGGGAAGACTGGCGCGCAATCTTCTTTAGCCCAGGCCATGACCAGGTTAAGAATCAAAAGCATGACGGAAAAGCAGCCAGACGGTCGAATCAGAGTCTGGAGGGTATCGGAATGAACGAATCAGAAATAGACCGGTCCACACTGTCCCGCAAAAGCGGGAACGAATACGTGGATGCGGTTGCATCGCGGCAGTATTCGCGGCAACTCGCAGAATCCCAGCGAATGCATAGCCTGCATCGGCTCTACAGGGCGTGGTGCGTTGTATGCTTTGCGGCGGGCGTGGTCGTCTGCTGGGCGGTGAGCCGATGATTGCCGCGATACCAGAGCGCATCGAATGGTTGAAAGGCGTGACACTGCAAAAAGGCAATCACGAGGATCTTGCGGCCGGCGTGTGCGCCATGGAAGCGGTGGCGTATATTGCCGGTGAGCCTCATTCGGACCGGCCCAGTTGCGCTTGCCCGGTGCTGAGTAGCTTCATGCGAAGATGGAACGATACATTGCCAGATGCGGACCGGGCGATGTTGAAGCCGTACATCATGCGGGTGATCGGAACGAAGGCAACGATGGCGGTAGAAGTCCGGCGATCATCGCTGGCATTCGACTGGCTCGCGAGAGAATACACACCAGCTTGGTTGGATGTCGCTGGGTTGACAAAACACGCTGACGCGTTGCGCGGAGCAAAAAAAATAGTGAACGCGGCTAGACAGGATGATATCGGGCCGGTGTTGGCGGAAGTGCTGCGCGGCTCCTGGGAAGCATTGGAGGCAGTGGAGGCGGACTATGTGTGGGGTCCAGCGATGGCGGCGTTAAGGGAGTCTGGGCAAGAAGCGGCGAGGGTAGCGGCAGTGAAGGCTTTAATTGATGATGGTGCCCAACGCGGCTATATGGTGAGGTGGATCAATGATGCGCTGAGGAATGCGGTGCTGGCGGCGCCAGTGGCCGCGCTTGCGCCCGTGGTTAAAAAGTTGCAGGCAAGTGCCTGCAGATTGCTGGATCGCATGATCGCGGTGAAGTAACTTGGAAAGGAAAATATGAAAGTAATCACATGGTTAAAGCGAGGGGCGTACGAACATCAATCCTCGATGTCAGTAGCATTCCAAGAAGATGGACGCATGATCGCATGGGTCTGTTCGTACATCAATGGCGACATTATGGCCGGTCTTGTTGATAGCCACCACACCGCACTTTTCATTAATGAGACATCTGGCAAGGAGTGGGTACATCGAATGCTGGGGGCCGCATGATCCCGGTGAAGTCGTGACAAAAATACAGATACTCGATTACGACGACATCGTAACAGCGATAGACAACTTGCACGGCGCAATTATTGCCGTCTTTGGCGCTGATTCGCGCTCCGCATCTCTGGCGAAGTCATTGTATAACCTCGCGTGCGAGGAGGCGAAGGTACTGGAGCAAGAGTCTCACGAGAAATCAGACGATGAAGAATTTAGGGCGGCCTTTGCTGCTCAACAGAGTCGCGACGCGGTCGCAATGAAGAGAGAAGGTTAGCGATGGCATTCCAAAAAGCGGCGCCACAGCAGGCGCGATTTAAGGCCGGATTCTACGGCAAACAGGGGAGCGGTAAAACCTTTACCGCTCTCCTGGTGGCTGAAGGCTTGGCGAAAAGAGATGGCAGGCGTGTCGCCTACGTCGATACCGAACACGGCACAGACTTTTATGCGCAGGACATAAAGGAGCGTGGCGTTCACCCGAATGGCTTTGACTTCGACGCGATTTACACGCGTAGCATTTACGACGTGATTGAGTCAATCGAGCAGCTCGATTCCGCGGTGCATGGAGTCGTGGTTCTCGACTCCATTACTCATATCTGGGAGGCAGCGCAAGCCGCGTACTCCGGCAAGCGAATGGCCAATGGTGGGCTTCCCATCCAAGCGTGGGGACCGATCAAGAAGCCATACAAGAAGCTCATGGCGCTGTTGCTAGATGGCAACTTTCACGCCATCATTTGCGGGCGAGAAGGCGTCGTCATGGAAGAGGACGACGACGGTCAAACCAAGGTCGTCGGGTCAAAAATGAAGGCCGAGGGAGAGACGGCATACGAACCGCATTTGCTCATCCGCATGAAGCCGCAATACATGCCCGACGGGTCGCAAAAGATCTCGGCATTTTTTGAAAAGGATCGCTCCGGCATCCTCACGAATAAGACTGTGGTGGAACCCAATTACGAGACCTTTGCGCCAATGCTGTCGTACCTGGGTTCAGGGACACAAGCAAGTATGGGCGATCCAGACGCAACCGCGGCGCATGATGCGGAACGCGCCACAGCCGAAGAGGACAAGCGCAAGCGAGAATCGACGGCGGTGTTCAGCCAAATAAAAAGCGCCATTCTCGCGGCGACTGATGCAGACCAATTGCGGGCGGCGTGGTTGCTGCTGAAGGGTAAAAAGACCATGCTCGGCGAAGAATACTCCACGCAACTGGAGCAACTAAAAGACACGAAAAAAACAGAGATCGTCGCATCAGCGACGGGGGAGGTTTAGCAAATGTCATTTCATCCCAACAAAGAATACATCACAGAAATCAGCGCCTACTCGCTGATGGAAGACAACGACGGCAAGCCGGAGATTCACATCGGCTTGACGCAGGGAAGCAACTCCATAACCTACAAGCTTAAATTCGGCAAGGACGAAGAAAAAAAGCGAAGCCTGGGGTTTGCGGTTCGGTTCGGCGCTGATCGGGCCAGACTGCATTTGCCGGCGTACTTGGAGCAATGGGGACACGGGCTCATCGGGCTGGAGTGCCACATCCGGACGAAGCCATGGGAGATGAACGGGAGAGTAGGCGTGTTTGTCTCCCAAATTTCTACGAAGCCGTTCCCGCCGGTAGCTGTAGCAGTGGCGGAAGCTTTTGGTAGCATGTCCTCGCTGGAAATCTCGGACGACGACTTGCCTTTTTAACATCCCGCATAAAAAGCGGTACTACGCCTGGCGAGCATAAACAGCCTTAAACGAGAAAGGTTTGCCTAACGAGCC
>ENA-ORBV01002633-ORBV01002633.1-microbial-mat-metagenome-genome-assembly--contig:-NODE-2633-length-37583-cov-8.528662_pt1 | contig 37583 bp, 32 predicted proteins | sample MGYA00237777_ERZ505514 | MGnify/ENA primary metagenome ERZ505514 (study PRJEB26160, sample SAMN06269048) | microbial mat metagenome | isolation source: Oligotrophic lake microbial mat | place... | reverse complement strand
CATGATTAGCGCTGACATTCCAGAGACGGAGTGGAAAACTGAATCGTGATATACGCAGATTTGCGATCGTCCTGCAAGCCTACAGCTTCAACGCCACCGAAGATTTACTCGAAGATTTACTCGAAGATTTGCTGACGTTAAACTTAGAATTAGCAGAAAAGAAAAGCGGGGTGAAGCGATCGCCGCTCCCTGGGCACCCTAAGCCTCTGAATTCATTTGAACCTGTCAAACTCAAATCAACGTCGTGCAGGCACAATGTCTGAAATTACCTGCAATCGAGAGCAACCAAAAGAAATCTTGAAAAGCGCGATCGTTGAACTCCTATGAGACAACCGCGAAGAATTTTCTGAGCTACTGGCAGAAGTGATCGAAGATATTGCAATGGAACGATTTCTTTCCTCAAACTCCCTTTGGGTAGAAGCCTCCGGTAGATCCATTTCACCTCTACTGAGATGATGTGCAGCACTAGATCTTTTGTGGGGATGTTAGCCTATAGAAAGAGCAATTTCTAATTAGTTTTTCTAGTAGTCCATGAATAAGGTTGTAGTCGGGCTTTCGGGTGGGGTTGATAGCTCAACAGCGGCGGCAATCCTCTATCAGCAAGGGTATGAAGTAATTGGGCTGACTCTATGGCTGATGAAAGGCAAAGGACAGTGCTGCTCGGAGGGCATGGTAGATGCTGCCCAATTGTGTGAGCAGTTGGAAATTCCCCATCACATTGTGGATAGCCGGGAAGCGTTTGAAAAATATATTGTGAATTATTTGGTGGCAGGGTATGGCAATGGCATTACTCCGCTGCCCTGTTCGCAGTGTAACAAAGCGGTTAAGTTTGCCCCGATGTTGCAATATTCTCGCGCTGAGTTGGGCTGCGATCGCATCGCCACAGGTCACTATGCCCGCATTCGTCACGATCAGGAAACGGGTCGCTATCAACTGCTGCGGGCGATCGACCGATCCAAAGACCAATCCTACTTTTTATATGATTTGGAGCAAGACGTTTTAGGGCACGTTATTTTTCCCTTGGGTGAATATCCTAAAACCGAAACTCGCCGGATTGCCGCCGAGTTTGGTTTGCAGACTGCCGACAAGCCCGAAAGCCAGGATTTGTGCTTGGTAGAAGCCAATGGCTCGATGCGGGCGTTTTTGGATCAATACATTACGCCTCATCAGGGGGAAATTGTCGATCAGGTGGGCAAGGTGCTAGGGCATCACGAAGGTGTGCATCACTACACGATTGGGCAACGAAAAGGGTTGGGGATTGCCCACAGTGAGCCACTGTATGTGATCGCGCTGGATGCCGTGCAAAATCGGGTGATTGTCGGCGATCGCACTACCATTCTGGCTGCTGAATGCACGGTGCAGCGGCTCAACTGGGTTTCGATCGCCCAGCCAGAGGCACCCATTCGAGCAGAGGTGCAAATCCGCTATCGATCACCTGCCGTTCCCGCAACATTGATTCCTTTGGAAAGCGATCGGGTGCGCGTGGTGTTTGATCAACCCCAAGCTAGCATCACACCCGGACAAGCCGCTGTTTGGTATGACAATGAAATCTTGCTGGGCGGCGGCATCATTGAGCGCGACTCAATCAATCCGGGATAAAGGTGCTTGAGTATGAAGTGGTAGGTGCAGTTTTGCTAGCATCGCTTTTTGTTACAATCCGGTCAGAGTTTAGTATGCTACGAGGAGCTATGCGATCAATCGAGCAACTGACAGAGGAACTATTGTCTTTACCTAGCGCATCCAGGGCACTTCTTGCAGACAAATTGGTGGAAAGCTTAGAATTCGATGCCGATTCTAATATTCAGGCAGTTTGGATGACTGAAGCAAAAAGGCGCAGAGACGAGGTTCGAGATGGTTCTGTGCAACCGATTCCGGGAGAAGAAGCGTTAGCTCAGGTTAGGCGATTGCTTGAGCCATAAGGGTTACATTTCACCCTGAAGCTTTGACTGAATATGCTGAGGCTGTTCAATACTATACAGAGCATCGGGTTGAGGTTGCACAAGCATTTATCAATGCCATTGAGGATACGGTTTATCGGATTAGAGAATCTCCTAATCGTTCTGTTGCGGTTGATGATGACGTTCGACGATGCATGGCACGGAAGTTTCCTTATGGAATTCTCTACACTATTGAGCAAGACTACATTCTCATTCTGGCAGTGATGCATTGCAGCCGGGAGCCGGGATACTGGAAAAGTCGTCGGTAGCTGCTAAATCATTAAAGTCTTCAATGCAAAAAGCTGTGAGGGTTCCACCACCGATATTTCTGCCGTTCTTGCGATCGCTGCTGTGGCAAACAAGCGGCGCGATCGCGGCTCTGACTCCAGAGGAAATGCTGAATGTTTACGAGCGGGGTTGGCGCTATCGCGATACTTTGGAATCTCCAACCCCTGAGGAACTGAACTTTATTCGAGAACTAGCGACTCAGTTTCATTCGGACATTATTCAGGATGTTTAGCAAGCCTGTCCATCAGCAGATTCTTCGGATTCTTCAGGCTCTCAACACAAATCTGCTGAGAGATTGTCATGCTTATTTTGGTGGGGGAACGCAACTGGTTTTAGAGTTTGGGGAATATCGTCAGAGCCAGGATATTGACTTTCTCTGTCCTTTTGGGCAAGGGTATACCCAACTGCGACGGGCAATTTTTGACTCAGGCTACGATGCGCTGTTTGATAATCGAGTAGGCTTGCAGTTTCCCCGCGATATCAGAGCCGATCAATATGGCATTCGGTTTCCAATTCAGACTGAAGCTTATCTAATTCGGTTTGAGATTGTGGCAGAAGGACGAATTGCCTTTGATCTCCCGCAGCAGCTTGATTGGTGTCCGGTTGCCTGTTTGAGTCGCGTTGATGCGATCGCGGAAAAACTACTGGCAAATAGCGATCGCTGGGCAGATCCTTCAACCTTCGTGCGCGACCTGATTGATTTGGCAATGTTGCGGGTTCAGTCTCCTTTTCCAACCACTGCCATCACGAAGGCAGAAGCCGCTTACCCAGTCATTGTCCCGCTACAACGGGCATTGCAGCATTGGCAATCCTATCCAGATGTGCGCGATCGCTGCTTTGAGCATCTGCAAATCCAGCAGTCAGATTTGATTCTTGAGGGACTGGATAGACTGACAGTCGAGTATCTTGAGTGAGGTTAGTTATGCGGTTCGTTGGGCGATCGCAAAGGCGAAGGCAGCCAACAACGGCAAAATGATCGGCACTGCGACTACCAAGCCCCATTTACCAAAGCGAATTTTTTGCCCATCGGCTTTAAGCAAGGCGATCACGGCAGCGATGCCCATCACTGTCCACAGAGCGCCAAACCCAATAAATAACGTAAATGCAGAGTCATCCATCGCTAATTCTTTTTACCATTATCCTTTTCGCCTAATCCTAATTCACTTCTTTGAAATTATGCGGATGGAAAGCGGATGAGGGCTATCCCGGTTAAGATCGCACTACTGTTGGAATGTGGCTGAGTAAATTGACTCATGAGTGATACGGAAACAGCGCAGATCGGTGAATTGCAAGGGTTGAGCGATCGCGAAGTCATTGCTCGGCGTGCGGATGGCAAGGGCAACAACATTCCTCGCAGCAGCAGTCGCCCTTACCGTCAAATTTTTAATGAGAACCTATTCACCTTTATCAATGCGGCATTTTTTACCATTAGTTTGGTGATGTTTTTGCTGGGGCGAGTCGGCGATGGCATTTTGGTCGCGGTGGTGATTTTTGGCGGTGTGCTGGTTAACATTGGTCAAGAAATTTGGGCAAAGCGCAAGCTGGATGAAATCGCGCTGCTGTATCGTCCAAAAGCGATCGTCATCCGCGAAGGAAAAGAACAAAACGTTGATCCGAGTGAGATTGTGCTAGGTGATGTGCTGGTGTTACGTCCGGGCGACCAAATTGTGGTGGATGGCGCGATCGTTGGCGATGGAAAAATTGAGGTCGATGAATCGTTGCTCACGGGAGAGTCTGATTCGATTCCTAAGATGGCTGGCGCTCCGGTTTATTCGGGCAGCTTTTGCGTTAGCGGCACCGCTTGCTATCAAGCTGAGAAGGTCGGCACTGATACGGTGGCGCACAAGCTGATGACGGGCGCAAGGGCGTTTCGTCAGGTGCTAACTCCGGTGCAGCATGAGATCAATGTCGTGATTCGGGTGTTTTTGCTGATTGCCTGCTTTCTCTGGATTTTGGTGGCAATTAGTTTTTTAAGCCGCTCCTATTCGCTCAACGATGTGATTCAGCGAGCGGCGGTGATTGCGGGACTGGTTCCGGCGGGGCTGTTACTGGCAATCACTCTGGCGTATGGGCTAGGCGCGGTGCGAATGATTGGCGAAGATGTGCTGATCCAACAGGCAAATGCAGTGGAATCGCTGAGCAATGTAGATATTTTGTGTCTGGATAAAACGGGCACCCTGACCACGAACCAGATTGAGCTGCAAGAGATTTATCCGATCGCAATCAGTCAGGAGGAGTTGCGATCGCTCCTCGGAATCTACGCCGCCAGCACGATCGCAGGCAACAAAACCAATGATGCGATCGCGAACATTTGTCCCGGCATTGTCATGGATGCGATCGCGGAAGTTCCTTTCTCATCGGTCCGCAAGTGGAGCGCACTTACCTTTGATGTTTCCGCCACAGACCCCTCACACCTGAAATCTGGAACCTATGTCCTCGGTGCGCCAGAATTTCTCATGTCCTTGGCTGGCTTAGATCCTGATAGTGCCGATTATATCGAAGAGGGTACTCAACAGGGGTTACGAGTGGTGATGTTTGCCCATAGTCCGCAAAACTTAACACCCGAAGAAAACTCGACAGCAGAGCTACCTCAAGACCTAAAACCACTCGGAGTTTTGCGATTTAGCGATCAACTGCGACCCGAAGCCAAACAAACGTTGGATGGATTTGCGGAGGCTGGAATTGAGGTCAAAATTATTTCGGGAGACAACCCGACAACGGTCGCAGCTTTAGCCAAACAAGCAGGTCTGGGAGAAAACATTGAGGTGGTTTCGGGGCAAGAGTTAGCGCTGATGGATCAAGCGCAGTTTATTCAAACCGCATTGACGAGTACGGTGTTTGGCAGAATTACGCCAGAGCAAAAAGCAGACTTGGTGCGGGGATTACGCCGCCGGGGAAAATACGTTGCCATGATCGGCGATGGGGTGAATGATGTGCTGGCACTGAAACAGGCGAATTTGGCGATCGCGATGGAAAGCGGCAGCAAAGCCACCCGCAGCGTTGCCGATATTGTGTTGCTGAAGGATTCTTTTGCGGCGTTACCTCACACCTTTTTGGAGGGTCAGCGGATTCGCAATGGCATTCAAGATGTGATGAAGCTGTTTTTGGTCAGAACGTTTTGCGTGACGCTGTTGGTGTTTGCCACGGCGATCGTTGCCGATAGCTTTCCATTGCAAAATAAACAAAGCGCGATCGTAGCGCTGATTGGGGTTGGGTTTCCCACTATGTTTATTCCCGTGTGGGCAAAAGCCGGAGCCATTCCCCGCCGCAGCATGGTACGAGGAATTCTCCACTTCGTCATACCCGCAACGCTGACGCTGACTTTAGTTGCGCTGTTCGTCTACTTGTTCTATCTAGTCGTTGCCATTCTCGATTTGCAGCCCAATCTTGACTTGTTGCAGGTTGATTACGCCACGCCGCGCAGCGCTTTAGTCACCATTTTGATCATGGGCGAACTGCTGCTATTGCCGTTTCTCAAACCGCCCACAGAGTTTTGGGTTGGCGGTGAACCCTTGAGCGGCGATTGGCGCTATACCATCGTTGCGATCGTGCTTCTCGGCGTATATTTCCTAATTTTGGCGGTGCCGCCGTTTCGTAATTTCTTTGAACTAGAGCCACTCAGCCTGTGGAGCTACTTGTTTTTAGCGTTTGTGGCGCTTGAATGGTGCCTGATTTTACGGGCAATATGGCGCAGTCGCTTCCTCGATCGCTTCCTCGGCATTGATTTGGGCTAGCAGCCTTTTTCTATTATCTACCGTCAAATCTGAATTTTAGATAGTGCTTTTGATAGCGGCAGACTGGGATGCACCCTCTAACTGGTGAGTAACCTTTTGTCCGAAATGCAGTATTGAATGAACGCCTCCAGATTTTGCTCTAAAAAGTTGAAGGTTTTTATTAATTACCTGATTTAGAAATTTAAACACAGAAATAAAGTTCGACTTTCCAGACCCATTCGCACCAATGAGAATGTTTAAAGCATTCAAATCCAAGTCCAAGCTGCGAATCGATTTGAATCCAGAGACTTTGACATTCTCCAAAACGCTTTTGGGCATAGCGCCTCCATATTCTGTTCACAGTAGCAGGCAGCTTATTTCCTCTAACATTAACTATTGCTGGTCACAGGATGGTTAATCAATCGAAAAATTTATAGCAAATCGCGTACATCGGTGACTTTGCCGGTGACGGCAGCGGCGACGACCATCGCGGGACTCATCAGCAACGTGCGACCGGAGGCAGAACCCTGGCGACCTTTGAAGTTGCGGTTAGAAGACGAAGCGCTGAGTTCGCGCCCTTGCAGCTTGTCGGGGTTCATGGCAAGGCACATAGAGCAGCCTGCTTCACGCCATTCAAAGCCTGCCAATTCAAAAATTTTGTCGAGTCCTTCGGCTTCGGCTTGCTCTTTGACTCGTTCGGAACCCGGCACAACAAAGGCTTTCACGCCTTCGGCAACATGGCGACCTTTGGCAAATTTAGCGGCTTCGCGCAGATCAGAAATACGCCCATTCGTACAGCTACCAATGAAGCACACATCTACTTTGGTGCCCTGAATTGGGTTGCCGGGTTGCAAATCCATATAGTGATAGGCTTCTTCGGCGATCGCCCGTTCTTCTTCCATCATTTCCGCTGGGGTGGGCACCTGTTCATTTACGCCAATGCCTTGACCGGGTGTAATGCCCCAGGTAACGGTGGGCGAAATCTCTGCGGCATTGAAGATCACCACATCGTCATAATCGGCATCGCGATCGCTAGCGATACTCTGCCACCAGGAGATCGCAGCATCCCAATCGGCTCCTTTAGGCGCAGCATCTCGCCCTTGCAGATAGTCAAAAGTCACCTGATCAGGGTTAATGTAGCCGCAACGAGCGCCACCCTCAATCGACATGTTGCAAATGGTCATCCGTTCTTCCATGCTCATCTGCTCAAACGTGGTTCCGGCAAACTCATAGGCATAGCCCACGCCCCCTTTCACCCCCAGCTTGCGAATGATATGCAAAATCACATCTTTGGCATACACACCGGGACTCAATGTGCCATTCACTTCTACACGCCGAACTTTTAGCTTGGCAAGGGCAAGGGTTTGAGATGCCAACACATCGCGTACCTGACTGGTGCCAATACCAAAGGCGATCGCGCCAAAGGCACCGTGGGTTGAGGTGTGGCTGTCCCCACAAGCGATCGTCATTCCCGGTTGAGTCCAGCCTTGCTCCGGCGCAATTACATGGACAATCCCCTGATTGCCAGAGCCAACGGGATAAAACGTGATGTCGTTCTCTTTGCAGTTTTGTTCCAAGGACTGCATCATTTCTTCGGCAAGCGAATCGAGCAAGGGGCGATCGCGATTGTTTGTGGGAATGATGTGATCGACCGTGGCGATCGTGCGATTGGGAAACAACACTTGCAAGTCCCGTTCCCGCAGCATGGCAAACGCTTGAGGGCTAGTCACTTCATGAATCAGGTGCAGTCCAATAAACAACTGCGTCTGCCCAGAAGGGAGCGTTCCAACCGTGTGAGCATCCCAGACCTTATCAAACAATGTTCCCCTGCTCATGACTGCCTTTACGACTAAAAAACTAAAAATACTCTCAATGTTCAGTCTTTCAGTTTATCAGCTAATTTAGAAGCTTTTAGGATAGGAGCAGTATGAGTAAAGTGAAATTATGAAATCGTTTCGGTTTTATCAATAGGCTCAAAACTATTGAGGGTGGTTAGATTTTGAGCCACTTGAGTGATTACCTCATCCGCTCCTGGTTGCAGTTCAGGCTTTTTGGTATACCACCAAGCCCATGCAATTAAAGGAATTTGGAACGGGAGCCTGAACCAATACAGTAGGGGATAATCAGGAATTCCATCGATTGGAATACTATTTATTGCTTGATTAATATTGGCTGGAAACACTGCAATGAACAGGGCAATAATTCCCCATGCAGCCAAAACACTTACCAACGGAATCAATAAACCAATGCCGCCGAGAATTTCAAAGAAACCACTGATGTAGACCAATGCCACTGGATTAGGCAACTGAGGCGGCACAATCCTAACAAATTGATCTGCATGAGTGAAATGAGTAATTCCAACAATTATTAGGGGGACTGCTAAGAAAACTCTAAGAATTTCTTTACGGGTGTTATTTTGATGAGTCATAAGTTTCAGTTACCTAAATCTTTTGTAAGGTGGAATGATAGCTAAAAAACTTACTTATTGATGACCTACAGAGGTTAACAGGAATTAGTTACAAGCTGACCAAGTATAAGCTTTGATCGACAAGTTTTTCATCTAGCTAAAGTTGTATTTAGCGATCGCACCGCGTCGCATCACTAGTCATTCCTCATCACTAATTATTCCTGTAGAAAGAAGCAAAAAATATGAATTTAAACGACACTTTGAATGAGTTATACGCTTACAAATAAGGACTCAGTTATGAATCCTACAACGAAATCTAGTCCCGTTATTATTGGTACTTTTTCAGACCAGCAAGCCGCAGAAAAAGCTCTCGTTACATTAGAGCATTCTGGTATTCCAGCAGAAAATTTTTCCTTAGCATTGCAGACACCGCCCGTTACGGCAACTAAGGCAGCAAAGAATGGTGGAAAAGGGGCGATCGCTGGAGCGTTGTGTGGCGCGATCGTTGGGTTTATTCTAAGCTATGCCAGAACTAATTTTGCTGAAACAGTGACCAGCGACGATCCTATTAGAAACTTGATAGGCATGATTCTGGCGGGAAGCTTAGTGGGTGCTGCTGGGTTTGGTTCGATAGCAGCAATGACTGGCGTAAATGTGATGAAAGACAGCGATGAAGTTTCTGCTCTAACGCCCAGTTTCTTAGTATTTGTCAAAGATTTGCAGACAGAAGAAGTCACAAAAGCGAAAGAGATTTTGGCGCAGTACGGCAGTCAAATTCGAGAATAGTTTTTGTTAGAACTGCTCTGTTTTTTGGATGGGGGAAACTCTGCCTTAAGTGGTGTGAAATCCATACCGGATGTCGGTTTTAGAAGTCGCTGGGGCAAGTAATACTAAAGACAGTAGCGACTATTGGAGAGATACATTGTCTACTATCGAGATCGCACCCTTCACGACTCCAATTCAGACTGTACAATCAGCGCCACGCCTGTGGATGCCAGAGCAAGTTTTGTTTACCCCCGCTGCATTAGAAGAGCCTTGGGGACAGCACATTTTTTCTAGAGTTCAAGCGCTAGATTTACCGATTGAGAAGTTGTCCCGTAATCGATTGACAGGTTTGCGAGGAGGCACAGAGCGAGAGACCTACGATATCTCTAAGCGCACCTTGGCGATCGTCACCGCTCCGCCCAGTAATTTTAAGCTAAGTCCAATTCCCCCGTCTGCCGATTGGCAGTTTCACTTAGCAGAAGGGTGCCCCGCTCACTGTGAGTATTGCTATTTGGCAGGCAGTTTGCAGGGACCGCCCGTAATTCGAGCCTATGCCAACTTGCCGCAGATTTTGGCTGGCTTGGGTGCTTATGAAGGATCTAAAGCGACATCATTTGAGGTGAGTTGCTATACAGACCCGCTGGGGATTGAGCATTTGACGGGTAGTTTGGCGGAATGCATTCGCTATTTTGGCACCCGTGAAGCGGGCTATCTGCGCTGGGTTTCCAAGTTCGATAGCGTGGATCATCTACTCGATATTCGCCATAATGGGCACACTCGCTGTCGATTTAGCATCAATGCCGCCCCTATTTCCAAGCGTTTTGAAGGGGGAACTGCGGCTGTACCACAGCGATTACAAGCTTTGCGGAAGTTAGCACTACCGCGATCGCAGGGTGGCGGTGACTATCCAGTTGGGTTGGTGATTGCCCCCATCATGGCAATGGAAGGCTGGCAAGATCATTACTCCGAATTGTTTGACTCCATTAGCACTGCTTTAGATTTTGACTGTGACCTCACCTTTGAGTTAATTACTCATCGTTTCACACCCGGTTCCAAAGAGGTGCTGACAGGTTGGTATCCCTATAGCCAGCTCGATATGGATGAATCGAATCGGAGTGTGAAGCGTAATAAATTTGGCGGCATCAAGTATGTGTATGATGCTGACACGATGAAGAGCCTGCGTCGCTTTTTTGAGAGTGAGATTGGCAAGCGCTTTCCTCAAGCCAAACTACTTTATTGGACATAGCTTTTAGTAAGCATGATCGATTTGTAATCAACAAGGAGCTTAACCCCCTTGTTGATTACATAGATAGCATCTATTCTTTTTCGGAAAAAGTCCAGGTTAGAATTTTAACGGGTGCTGATTGCAGTGCTTTGACGAGTGCTTCATTATTTTCAAACTTGAGCTCTGATAAGCAACAAGCTTCTACATTGACGGTGAATTCTTCTCCAAAGGGCCATGGCTCAACGGTCAAATGTCCATTGTTGAGTTGATGAAGGTCATACCGCTGATCATCAATGCCGCTGGTGATTTCCAGCGATCGCTGGTCATCTGGAATTTGCTTTTGCGCCAAGATGAGCGATAGGCGATCGCACCACAGCATAAATTGATAAGCTCGTTCTACTTCATCTTTTTCAATGCCTAATTCTTTGCTCCACTTTTCCTGATTTTGCACTTGCTCATTCAAAAAATCATCCCACTCCTTAGAAGATCCCCACTTATCTTGACTGAGATAAGTGACGTGTTTAGAAGTCAATAATGTGACCCAGCGCCCGCGATAGCGAGCGTTGGAAATATGCCGTCGAAGTGGCTCAGTCGAGTCTCCCCGACCGAGGGTAAAATCTAGCGGTGCGCCTGCTTCAGTTAACTCGTTGCCTTCCCATTCTTTTTCTAAATCATCATGGTGAGAGATTGCGGCAATGGTTTCATAAAAACGCTCTGGAGCATCACTTTTCCGCCAGTGTCCAGCAATTTGAGCGGCGAGTAGAGCGTGGGCACGATGATAAATTACTTCCCAACCCTCTTGAGCGAGATTGACAATCATTAAAAGGCTCCTAGATTAATTAATAAATGATGATTAGAGATTGAGATTGGCGGTCACGTAGGCGATCGCCAGTGGGGTAATCGCTTGCTCTACTTCAGTCATGACCGCGCGATCGCTGGCAGACCAAATTCGAGGATGACCAAAGATGCAAGGCTGCAAAATGCCCCATAGCCGACCGTCTTGACGTAAATGAGCATGAATTAAGGCACGATGTCCAAAGTTTTCTCGTTCAAATGTACGATTCACAATCTGTGGATCGGCTGTCTCCACATCTTCCACATACACCGATGGCTTCGCTTGCAGAGCAGCGGTAAACAGCGGATCTTGATCTAATGATTTTGGCTCCAGCTTCCAATCAGCATCGAGTATTTCGGGAATGTCGAGATTACGTCGCCAATAGAAAGGAACTTTGCCAAGCTGATTATCAGGATTTCGCAAATAGAGAAAGCAGCGATCGCACTGTAGAATCTCACCCAAAAGTGGCAACAACGCTGTAAAAACATCTTCTGGAGGCGCTTGAGATCGCAGAATAGCTTGTAGTTGAGAGTATATTTGGCTCATCATCAGTGTGTGTAAAAACCGGATCAGGTTTCGGATAGCGGGTCTCAGGTTTCAGTTTTTTCTGACCTCTGAAACCTGAGACCTGAAACCTGAAACCTAATTCAAGATTCCTAGTCCTCTAGAAGCTCCAAGCCACCCCGCTAAGCCGGAAAAGAAGGCGGAAACTAGCGCAGTTGAGAATAGCCACCAAGCAGCCGTTGCAGCCGCTTTGCGAGTGTCTTCCATTTGACGCTGTGTTTGCACTTTCACCTCTTCTAGGCGACGCTGCACTTCAGTTTGAACGAATTCAGCGCGTTGAAGCACCGTGTTCCGTGCCCCTTCAATTTGATCGATGACTCGGTTTGCATCTGCTTCTGAGATGTCATCACGAGAACTCATGAGGGCAACGAGGGTGTTGCGATCAAAGTGACTTAACCGGTTTCGCAGAGCATCAAAGCCAGCTTGGGGATCATCAAACAAGGTGCGAACATCGGTCTTGATGCTTTCGTAGTTTAGCTCTGGGCGATCGAGAGAATTAAGGTAATCGCGAACGCGACCAAAAATCCGGTCAATCACTTCCTGAATCCGATATTGCACCAAACGCATTTGATCCATCAATTGGTCGCGGACTGATTCAACCTGACCCACAATGCGCTCAGCTTCTTCTGGAGTCATATCTTCGCGTTGGGACATCAATGCGATTAACGTAGAGCGATCGAACCGAGATAGGCGATCGCCTATGTTTTGCAACCCGGCTTTAGGAGATTGAGTTAGGAGTGCTAAATCGCGCTTAATTCCTTCAGGGCTCAGTTCATCCTTGTCGGTATTGCGTAGATAGTCTTCTACTGTAGATTCAAAATCCATGACTCGCTGCTGAGTTCGCAGTGCCAAGCGACGCGGCGATCGCACTACTTCACGAATCGCTTCTTGCACTTGATCGATCGTTTGATTGACCTGTTCTTTGCTCAAGTCTTGGCGTTGGCTGAGCAATTGCACCAAGGTTTCACGATCAATCTTTGAGAGTCTGCGGCGGAGTGCTAGTGAACCCTCTTTCGGATCATTTAACAGCGTTTTCAAGTCGCGTTGAATGCCTTCAGGATTTAGCTCTTCTAAATTGGTTCGACGTAGATAGTCCGCGATCGCGGTTTGGGTTTCGTCTGCTTTTCCTTTCACATTATCCGCAAGGATGCTGGGTGAACTGATAAACGTATTCCAGTTCGATTCCACTTGATCCAACACTTGATTGGCTTCTGCTTCATTCATGTCGTCTCGTTGACGCAAGAGTTGCACCAACGTATCGCGATCCATTTTAGAAGCTCGACTTCGTAGTGCATCAAAGCCCGACTGTGGATCATTCATCAATAGCTGCAAGTCGCGTTTAATCCCTTCAGGGTTCAGTTCTGACTTGCCCGTATTTTTCAGATAAGCCTCTAAGCGCCGCTGTGATTCTGTTAGCTTTTGCTTGGCTTGCTCATCCACTGATTGGGCATCAAACAAGACGCGATCGCGGGTCGATTCCAACGTATTTAAGATCGGCTCTACATCTTCAGACATCGTATCTTGCCGCTTCAGCAAAATTTGTCTGAGGGTTTCGCGATTGTAGGTCGATAAGCGTCTGCCTAAAGCATCCACTTCAGTATTGTCATCCTGCAAAAGCGCTGTGAAGGCTGGCAAATCGTTAGAACGTAGTTGATCGAGCGGCGTTAGCGTCAGGTAGATATTGACCCGTTCTTGCAGGTCGGTTTCAACTTCGATTTCCTTAGCGGCTAAGGCTCCTGCCAGCACATCGCGCCGAATCGACTCCAATTGGTCAGCAAGCTGCTGAATTTTGTCTTGGGTGAAAACACCACGAGCAGAGAGTTTATCTGCAAAGAACGCGCGATTAAGCTGCATCAACTGTTGAGCAATTTCTCCGGGATCTGCTTGAGGATCGAACAGAATCTCACGAAATTCTTTCTCAACGGTTGCCCGGTTCATTTGCCAGGAATATTTGGTTTGCAGATATTGCTCAACGTCATTGCGGATAGGGCTATAGGTAGGATCGGTTGCCCCTTTTAGTCCCATTGCTTGAGCGCCCTGAGCAACTTTTTCTGGAGCCAGTTTCAATCGGCTTAAGATTTGCTCAACGTTCATATCTGACAGGTCGGTGCGTCCGGCTAGCAAACCCGCTAACGTGGTGATGCCTGATTTGATATTTGACGGGAGACCACCAGACGCTGCATCTGGCTGGGGCGTTGGCTGGTTTTGTGATGCCAATAGCTGATCTAATTTGGCGTTTAGCTCTTTGATTTGCAACTGTCCGGGCTGGGTAGTCTGCAAATATTCGCTGATTTCTGCCATTGGGTCACGGCGCGATCGCTGCCCAATTGTTTGCTTCCACACGCCTTCTAACAAATCGGCGATTCGGTTCACGTCACTTTTTGAAAAATCGGTGCGCTTGCTAACTAGATCTACAAAAGTTTGACGATCAACCTGACCCAAACCACCGCCCTCTGCCAGTGCGGCGATTTCGGGGTCATTCAATATCCCTTCAAAATCTTTGCGAAGCTGAGACGTATCAAACTTGGGCAATGGCAAACCCTTAACATAGCTCTCAACTGATTCTCGAATGCTGCTAGGGTCGATCGCAGAACCCAACTCATTCCGCACGGTGGCGGCAACTGCCTCGGCGGTTGAGATCACCTGCTGCTGCGCCATTTTGCTGCCGATCGCAGATGTCGCTGCCCCTAACACACTCTGAAAACCAGAGGTAGCAGCATTGACTACGGAGCCAACCAACGATCCCACGGTGCTAGAACTCACCCAAACCAATAGAGTGAAATAAGCAGCCCAAATGACTAAACCCAGAATTGCACCCAGTTTTGCAGTAGCTACAAAGCTGAGTTGCACAGCTAAATAGCACGCAAAAAATAGGGCGATCGTCACAGTAATAAGTGTCCAAAGACCAACGCCCGTGCCAATCTTGCCAATAGTCGAGCCGCCGTTACTGTCAGAATGGTGATCGCTAGAACTGGAACTAGACCGTCCAAGATATGAAATGCCAGCCGCAACAGAAAGGTTTGTCAGCAGAAGTTGTATCGCGAATGCCAACAGAATTCCTGAAATTAACGCGATAAAAAATTGCGGACCTGTGAACACTGCTGGAACTACTACTGGGGCAGAGGTGCCGGATGTAACGGGCGATTGGGCAATCCAAAGCTGATTTAGCAGACTTATAGGTAACGGCATGGGTGAAAATGTAGGTTGAATCATATACTCTCCTTCGAGTTCCAATCGCTCTTTAAAAGCTGCCAGTTTTAGAAATTATGGCGGGGCGGCTAAGGCTGCGGATACCTCTATAGTCTAAGAATCCCTGCTGTAATAGGGATTTACATCTCCCTTTCGGTTGAAATTGAATTGTTGGAACGGGCATTCATTCTGTTTGGGATAAGCGCTAGGGATTAGACGACAAAGCTAGAAGCCTGTCCTTGAGCGGCTTGCCAACTGCGGGCATCGTAGTAAAGATCTTCCAGGGAAATGCTGTAGAGCGCTTCTTTTAGCTTGTGGTGCAGGCGATTCCAAAGGGTAAAGGTTACCCAATCTTCGGCGTGGGCATCGTTGGGACTATGACGGGGTAAAGGATCGACGCTTTCACCCACCGCTTCCAAAATTTGCCCTAGCGAAATTTGCGCTGGCGGACGGGCTAGCTGATAGCCACCCTGCGATCCACGCACCGATCGCACCAAACCAGCCCGACGCATTTCAATCAGCAGCTTTTCTAGGTAAGGAGCCGGGAGATCTTGCCGTTGGGCGATCGCGCTAACAGATGTGGGACCAAACTTCGGCTGAAAACTCAAATCCAGCAGTGCCTTAACGCTGTAATGCCCACGGGTTGTTAATTTCATCAAGTGAAGCGTGAATAGGAGCAACTAGTGATAGCTTAAGCCTAAATCGCGATTCCCAAAGGGAGTCCTGTGGAAAGCTTCGCTAACGCTTCGCTAACGCTTCGCGAATCGCTTAACCTTTATCGGCGCATGTGCATTAGCTCTTTCAGAGAGGCTAAAAGATTCACTTTTGCCAAAATAATCTGCTTGTTTGAATTGAGGATAAACGTCCAAGACACATTTACCGTAAACCAAGGAGTTTGCACCCTGCCCAGCACTAAAAAATCAGTCTCGTCCCTTTCCAAGTCGCCCCTTTCCACAGATTTCTGCCCTTGGCAAGGTAGGAAAATAAAGCCCGTCGCCTCCTGTTGCAAGTAAGCCGCGATCGCGCTTTGCCCAATCACTATCGCCTCAAACGGAGGCTGCAACATTCCCTCTAGCGCAAATAGTTGACTAGTCGCTTCAAAGTTGCCTGCATTGAGTGCCTCAAAGTACAGCAAAATCGTTAGTTCATCAATGCCTTCGATTGCAGTACTATTTAGCGTAGCTAGCTCAGGAAAGGGGTGTGAAAGAGCAGTTGTCATCAGCGTTGCCCTAAACAGGATGAGTGAAAGATAACTTCGTATTCACTACACTAGATAGAAAAGTAACTGAAACCACATACCTTTAGACAGATCTATCGCGATCGCCTATGTGTATGTACCTGACCCCTGCCCCGTGACCGTATGACAACCGACTTCACAGTACAGATTAAGCAAAAAGCTCTGGAATTGGGCTTTCACAAAGTCGGCATTGCTTCTGCCAAACCTCCTTTAGAGCCTGCTACTTCTGCGTTGCACTCTTGGCTATCTCAGGGTTACCAAGCCGACATGTTGTGGATGGCGAACCCTAAACGTGAAGACATTCAGCGGATCATGCCGACGGTGCAGTCTGTGATTTGTGTAGCGCTTAACTACTATGCGCCTGTCTCTCGTCCTGTTAGCAAGGGCTATGGCAAGATTTCTCGCTATGGATGGGGGCGAGATTATCACCGGGTGCTGCACAAAAAACTCAAGGCACTGTCCATTTGGCTGCAAGCTCAGGGAGAAGAGGTGCAGGCGCGCTACTACGCCGATACTGGACCGGTGCAGGAGAAAGCATGGGCAGAACAGGCTGGCATTGGCTGGATTGCTAAAAATGGCAACCTGATTACGCGCGAGTATGGCTCTTGGGTCTTTTTAGGGGAAGTGTTGACCAATTTAGAGTTGACCGCCGATCGCCCCCATACTGCTCATTGCGGCACCTGTACCCGCTGCATGGATGCGTGTCCCACGGGAGCAATTCCGCAGCCTGCCGTGGTGGATGCTAACCGCTGCATCGCTTATCACACGATTGAAAATCGAGCGGAAACATTGCCAAGCGAGATCGCATCTCATATGCAGGGGTGGGTCGCTGGCTGTGATATTTGTCAGGATGTGTGCCCCTGGAACGAGCGCTTTGCCCAACCAACCGACGTTGCCGAATTCCATCCCTATCCTGAAAATGTGGCTCCTTTATTAACTGAATTGGCTACCTTGTCAGATGAAGAGTGCGATCGCCGCTTTCCCGCTTCCGCCCTGCGCCGGATTAAACCCTACATGCTACGCCGAAATGCCCAAGCAACTTTAGATGTAGAAAGAGAATAAAAACGATCATGGGCAGGACTTACGCAAATCAATCGAAACTTGCCCCCCAACCCCCAATTTTGGGGGAGCTAGAGATCAAAGTTCCCCAAAATTGGGGGATCTAGGGGGCGAGTGAACAAGTCCTAATGGGAAAAAGTTTGAAAATTTGTTACATTACTTAATGAAAGAGTTGAACTCTTGATGCAACTTTTGCTCTTAATGGATTTTCGGGCTTTATGTCCCAGCAGTGTGCGCCTCAAATAGAATCGACTACCCTACAGCAGTTACGGTCTGAAAATGCCGAATTGCGTCGATTTTTTGATGCCCAAAAGCAGGTGATTGCATCGTTGGAACGGCGGGCTGGGCGATCGCTTGATGTTCTGACTGTTCATGTGCAGCAGCTTGCAGCCACACTACATACCTGCTCAGATTGGCAAAATTCTCTGACATTGGTGCAAAGTGAAGTCGATGCACTCTGCGATCTGTTGAGCGATGCTCTGGTGTTGCAAAAGCTAGAGGCAGGCAAAGTTGAACTACATTTACAGTCCTTGGAAACTGATGCTTTGTTAACCTCGGTCAGTCGGCATTTAGTCGGCTCAAAGCACACGGCTTCATCTCGGTTAGTGTGTGAGTTTGATGCCTCTTTGCCCCCTGTTTGGGCTGACCAAGAATTGACTGAAGCAGTGCTTACCGATCTGCTGGCAAGAGGGTTGCGGTATTCTGATTCGCCTGTGGTGCTTGGCGCTAGCTCAGTCGGTCAGCAGGTCAATATTTTCGTCACCGCGCAGCGATTTGCCCCAATGGGCGATCGCGATTTTGCCACCGAAATTGTTTTATGCTGCCGCCGGATTGAAGTTCAGCAGGGTCAGGTCACCTGTGAACATCGTCCCAATGGACTGCAAGTGGTTAAGATCTCCCTGCAAGCCTGCTCCCTGTAAACCTGCGGGAAAATTATTTCATTATAAAAAACCTCCAGATGAGCGTTTGTCTAGTTCCCTAGGCTACATAGCCTTAGACAAGCGGACTGTTACTATTTGTGAAACTGACAGCACTCTGAGAACTGCCAGATGTTAGTAATGCTGGCTAGCTAGAAAAGTTATCAGTAAGAGCTAATGTGTCGTCATCTCTTCACCAGTCAAGCGATTAATTTGGCTGTGTTTAAGGTGATTGAGTAATTCAGGTCAACCTTGAGAGGCAACATAGAAGAAGTATGGTAGCAACTCCTCATAAACCCACAATCGAAACCTCCATTAGTACTTTTGGACATGCCCGCTCCACGATTGAAGGTTCACCCCTTGGCGCTGATGAGCTTCGCAATATGCATGCGTTCTGGAGAGCTTCAAACTATCTCGCAGCGGGCATGATTTATCTACGAGACAATCCCTTGCTTAGAGAACCCCTCAAGCCTGAGCAGATTAAGCAGCGCTTGCTCGGTCATTGGGGTTCTAGTCCGGGGATCAGCTTTCTCTACACTCACATGAACCGAGTGATTAAAAAGTTTGACCAGGAGATGCTGTTTATGGTGGGCGCGGGACATGGTGCCCCCGGCTTCATTGGTCCTTGCTACCTCGAAGGCAGCTATTCCCGGTTCTACACCGAATGCGGCGAGGACGAAGCTGGACTGAAGCAGTTCTTCAAGCAATTCTCATTCCCTGGCGGTGTGGGTAGCCACTGCACTCCCGAAACTCCAGGCTCAATCCATGAAGGCGGTGAGTTGGGTTACAGCCTTTCCCACGCTTTTGGAGCAGCCTTTGACAATCCCAATTTGATTGTGGTGGCTATGCCGGGTGATGGAGAGGCGGAAACCGGACCGCTGGCAACCTCTTGGCACTCCAATAAATTCATCAACCCCATTCGAGATGGTGCCGTTCTGCCGGTATTGCATCTGAATGGGTACAAGATCAACAACCCCACAATCCTCTCCCGCATCAGCCATCGCGAACTCAAGTCGCTGTTTGAAGGATACGGGTATGAACCTTATTTTGTGGAAGGGTCTGATCCTGAATCGATGCACCAGGCAATGGCAGCGACGATGGATCATTGCATTGCTCAAATTCACAGCATTCAGCAGGAAGCTCGTTCTAGTGGTGTGGCAACTCGTCCCATTTGGCCAATGATCGTGCTGCGATCGCCGAAAGGATGGACAGGTCCAGATTATGTAGATGGTCACAAGGTTGAAGGGTTCTGGCGATCGCACCAAGTGCCCATGGGCGGAATGCATAGCAATCCAGAGCATGTGCGCCAGTTGGAAGAATGGATGCGGAGCTACAAACCGGAAGAGTTGTTTGATGCCAATGGCACCTTGCTGCCTGAAATCAAAGCAATGACTCCCACGGGTGACAAGCGCCTTGGTTCCACACCTTACGCCAACGGTGGCTTGCTGCTGCACGATTTGCATATGCCCGACTTCCGGCAATATGGTGTGGAAGTTGAGCAGCCCGGTTCAATTGAAGCCAGCAACACTGCCCCTTTAGGAGTGTTCCTGCGGGATGTCATGAGAAAAAACATGACCAACTTCAGAGTGTTTGGACCCGACGAAAACACCTCTAACAAATTGGGCGCGATTTACGAAGTGAGCAAAAAGTTCTGGATCGCCGAATTTTTGCCAGAAGATTTAGATGGTGGTGAACTGTCTCCCGATGGGCGAGTCATGGAGATGCTGAGTGAGCATACGCTGCAAGGCTGGTTAGAAGGCTATCTGCTGACCGGACGGCATGGGTTTTTCTCTACCTATGAAGCATTTGCCCATATAGTTGACTCGATGTTTAATCAGCACGCCAAATGGTTGTCGATTTGCAATGACATTCACTGGCGCGAAGAGGTGCCATCCTTAAACATCCTGATCACCTCTACCGTTTGGCGACAAGACCACAATGGCTTTACTCACCAAGACCCAGGCTTCATTGATGTGGTGCTGAATAAGAGTCCAGATGTGGTCCGGATCTACATGCCGCCGGATGTGAATACCTTGCTATCGGTTGCAGATCATTGCCTACGCAGCAAGAATTACATCAACGTAATTGTGTGCGACAAGCAAATGCACTTGCAGTATCACAGTATGAATGATGCGATTAAGAACTGCACAAAGGGCATCGACATTTGGGAGTGGGCAAGCAACGACCAGGGAGTTGAGCCGGATGTGGTGATGGCAACAGCAGGTGATATTCCCACTCAGGAATCCCTGGCGGCATCGTGTCTGCTGCGGGAGCATTTCCCGGATTTGAAGATTCGCTTTATCAATGTGATTGACCTGCTCAAATTGCAGCCTGAAGTAGAGCATCCTCACGGGTTGAGCGATCGCGACTTTGATAGTCTTTTCACCCCTGATAAACCCGTTATCTTCAACTTCCACGGCTACCCCTGGCTGATTCACCGCCTCACTTACCGCCGCACCAATCACAATAATATCCATGTGCGCGGCTACAAGGAAAAGGGGAATATCAACACTCCGTTAGACCTGGCGATTCAGAACGAGATTGATCGCTTTAGTATTGCAATCGATGTGATTGACCGAGTTCCTCAACTCATGGTTGCCGGTGCTCATGTGAAGGAAATGCTCAAAGATGAGCAAATCTCTTGTACTAACTACGCTTATGAACACGGCATCGATCGCCCCGATGTTGTGAACTGGAAGTGGCCTCATTAGCGAAGCATTGCGCGAATCAGCAAGTGTCAAACTCGATACCTGCTGATTTGCGTAGAGTCGCTTAGGTTTCACTGATTAACCCGGCAATCAAATATCTGTCATTGGTAGAGGTCGGGGCACCTCTTGTGGGTGCCTTGAACCACAACGGGCAGGCACAAGACCAGCCCCTACAGATCCATTTGATCATTCCAAAATTAGGTGCGGACAAGCGTCGCCGGGTTAATAACTGCTGCATAATCAGCAAAATACTCATAGAAATCTTTACTTCTCAGCGAATCTGTTCCATATTGGTTTATTTATTCAATCGGTTTATCCTGTTCAACTGAACACTGCTGTTGAATTGCAGCCCTTGGGCAATTTACAGGCGATAATAAGGAAATGAGACGATGCAAACTGCGCCAATCCCCCCTGAATGTCCTACGGTTCGCGTTGAAGATGACCGCACCGGACTAGATATTGAAACGTTGAAACGGGCTTTTTTAGATAACTTGTTCTACATTCAGGGCAAGTTTCCAGAAATTGCGACCCAAAACGATTACTACATGGCGTTGGCTTACACGGTACGCGATCGCCTGTTCCGTCGTTGGCTAAACACTGCTGAAACCTATAGCAAACAAGGTGCACGTACAGTTTGCTACCTGTCAGCCGAATTTTTAATGGGTCCTCACCTTGGGAACAACCTGATCAACCTGGGCATCTTTGATACGGTCAAACAGGCAATGACCGAACTGGGGTTGAACCTAGATGAACTGTTTGAGAAAGAAGAAGAACCCGGTCTCGGCAATGGCGGTCTAGGGCGGCTTGCGGCTTGCTATTTAGACTCTCTCGCATCGCTGGAAACGCCTTCCATTGGCTATGGCATTCGCTACGAGTTCGGCATTTTTGACCAAGATATCAAAAATGGTTGGCAGGTGGAAGTGACGGACAAGTGGCTGCGTTTCGGCAATCCTTGGGAAATTGCTCGCCCTGAATGGGAGGTAGACATTAAATTTGGTGGGCACACGCAAGCCTTCACCGATGAACACGGTAATTACCGGGTGCTGTGGATTCCGGACAAAGTGGTGCGCGGCGTTCCTTACGATACGCCAATTTCGGGCTACAAAGTCAACTCCTGCAACACCTTAAGGCTGTGGGCAGCCGAAGCAACGGATTCGTTTGACTTTGATGCCTTTAACGCGGGTGATTATTCCGGCGCTGTCTTCAAAAAGATGGAATCGGAAACCATTTCTAAGGTGCTGTACCCGAACGACAACATGACTCAGGGTAAAATTCTGCGGTTAGAGCAGCAGTTTTTCTTTGTGTCCTGCTCGTTGCAAGATATGTTCCGCGTTCTGAAGCAGCAAAATATCGCGATCGAACGCTTCCATGAAAAATTCACTCTACAGTTGAACGATACTCATCCGACGATCGCGGTTGCCGAACTGATGCGTCTGTTGATGGATGAACACGGTATGGAATGGGATAAAGCGTGGGGCATTGTCACAAAAACCCTTGCCTATACCAACCATACTCTGCTGCCTGAAGCCCTTGAGCGTTGGCCCATTAGCCTGTTTGGGGCGATGCTGCCTCGTCATTTGGAAATCATTTATGAAATCAATCGTCGTTTCTTGGATGACATTCGCATCAAATTTCCTGATGATGCAGATCGGCTCCGCCGGATGTCGCTGATTGATGAAAGTGGTGAGCGTTATGTACGGATGGCACATCTAGCCTGTGTGGGTAGCCATGCCATCAATGGGGTTGCTGCACTTCACACCAAATTGCTGAAGCAAGACGTGCTGCATGACTTTGCAGAAATGTATCCAGAGAAGTTTGTCAATGTGACGAATGGCGTAACTCCTCGCCGTTTTATGGTGCTGAGCAATCCTCGCCTAACTAGCTTAATCACTAGCAAAATTGGCGACAACTGGGTTAAGCAGCTAGATGAACTGCGTCAATTAGAAGGCTATGTGGACGATGCTGGGTTCTGTAGTGAGTTTCGCGCTATCAAACACGATATCAAGAAAGACTTGTCGAATTACATTAAGGGGCTATACGACATCAACATCGATCCCAATTCGATATTTGATATCCTGTCGAAACGGATTCACGAGTATAAGCGTCAACATTTGAATGCTTTGCATATCGTGACGTTGTATAACCGGATTAAGGCGAACCCCGATATCGATATCACACCGCGTACGTTTTTATTTGGTGGCAAGGCGGCTCCGGGTTACTACATGGCGAAGTTGATTATTAAACTAATCAATTCAATCGCCGATGTGGTGAATCGCGACCCCGATGTGCGCGATCGCCTTAAGGTTTTATTTATGAAAGACTACAGCGTTAAGTTTGCTCAGCGCGTCTATCCGGCGGCGGATCTATCCGAGCAAATTTCTACGGCTGGCAAAGAAGCTTCGGGTACAGGCAACATGAAGTTTGCGATGAACGGAGCGCTGACCATCGGCACTTTGGATGGAGCCAACGTAGAAATTTTGGAACAAGTGGGAGCCGACAACTTCTTTCTATTTGGTCTCAATGCTGAAGAGGTTTCTCAGAAAAAAGCCGCAGGCTACAATCCGCAGGAGTTTTACAATTCTGATGCTGAATTAAAGTTAGCGATCGATCGCATTTCATCAGGCTTTTTCTCTGGTGGAGACACCGAACTGTTTAAGCCACTGATCAATGATTTGATGTATCACGATCAATATCTACTGTTTGCCGATTATCGCTCTTACATCGATTGTCAAGACCGCGTGGGCTTAGCCTATCGCGATCAAGACCACTGGACTCGGATGTCGCTGTTGAACACGGCACGGATGGGCAAATTCTCTTCGGATCGATCCATTCGCGATTATGTCAATCACATTTGGCACGCAAAGCCTGTATCGATTGATTTGAAGGAGTATGTGCAAGGTGCTGGAATTATGGATATCCCGAATGGGGTTTCTCTATAGTTAAGGCAAGCGATCGCGCGATGGGGCATTGCACTTAGCAGTGCCCCGACCTGTTTACAGTCCAAAACTCTGGTTCCGACTTTAAACAATCAGGTATAGTTCTAGGAAAGTTAGCCACTTGATTATCTTAACCATGAACAGCAAAGAACCCAGCTTTCTCGCCGAGAACCAGTCTGTCACTTCGCTGGTAACCCAGTTACATAATTACTTTCACAACTCCTATTCTCGTGACAAAATGGCTCGGAGTACCCTACTCAGCAAAATTGAGACCGCCGAGGATAAAGACATTCTTGAATTTCAAAAGCAGCTTCGAGACATTGATGAAGAACTGGTGCTGTTAGGTATTTTGAGCGATTCTCTTTCGATCGCCGATCGCTTGCTCCATATGCGATCGGTTCGTCGAGAACTAGGACCCAATAGTGGCGCATACAAAACTCACCATGACCAGCCTTCCAAAGTGCCAGATCAAATAGCTGGATAAAAGTTGGCAGGTGCGAAGTATATTTTAGGAAACTGTCATGAGTCTCAAGATTTATTTTCTTCGTCATGGAGAAACCGAGTTCAGCCAAACAGGCAACTACTGTGGTGATTTGGATGCTGAACTTACGCCTGAAGGATTAGAGATGGCAAAGGCGTTTGCAGATGTATACAAAACTATTTCCTGGGAAGCCGTGTATGTTAGCCCAATGAAACGCGCGATCGCCACTGCAAAACCTTTATGTGATGCGGTTGGCGTTGATATGGAGATTCGTCCTGGCTTGAAGGAAATCGCCTATGGCGAGTGGGAAGGGCAAACATTAGAGTATGTGAAGCAGCATTTTGGCGAAGATTATCGGCGCTGGCGGGCGGAACCTGCCTGGAACCCACCCACGGGCGGCGAAACCTCCGTGCAAATTGCCAGCCGCTCCTCATTGGTGATTGCCGAAATTCAAGCAAAATATCCCACTGGAAATGTGCTGGTTGTCTCTCACAAAGCCACCATCCGAATTATGCTATGTATCTTGCTGGGTATAGATTTGGGGCGTTACCGCGATCGCATCAACATCCTCACCACTTCCATCAGCATCGTCACATTTAATGAACATGGACCTCTACTAGAAGTCTTGGGCGATCGCTACCACATTCCCGAACCTATCCGCAATCGACCGGGTACTTAATAGAGCGATCGCCCGATTCTTCTTCTCCTATTTTGGGAGTAGACCGCAGGTCGTGCGAAGCAGGGGTTAGGGGATGAGGGTAGTTCGGCGATTCACCCAGTTAACAGGCTCCCGGCACAAGCCCATGAAATGAGTCAGGGGTTTAGAATGCTCTAAACCCCTGGGCTTACCTCAACGACTCACTCATTAGCCGTGCCATTGATAGTAATTTAACGTAACTACGCGATCGCTGGACTCTTACAGATTAGGGGGCAAAAGCACCTTGTCGATTACGTGGATCACGCCATTGCTAGCTTTGATGTCGGTTGTGATCACATTTGCACTGTTGATCATCACCTTGCCACCTTGAACTTTCACCATTGCAGGGCTACCTTGCACAGTTTTGACTGAGCCAGGTTTGACATCTTTTGCCATAACGGTGCCCGAAACTACATGATAGGTCAATACTTTCTGTAGCTTGGCTTTGTTTTCAGGCTTCAGAAGGCTCTCCAAAGTTGCTTTGGGTAGCGCACTGAAGGCTTCATTAGTCGGGGCGAATACAGTGAAAGGACCTTTACCAGATAGCGTTTCTACTAACCCGGCTGCCTTCACTGCTGCAACCAAAGTGGAGAAAGATTTATTACCACTTGCCACATCAACAATGGTGTTGGCTTTAGCCATGTTGGTTTTAGCCGGGGCAGCCATAGGCATTGCTCCACCTTTTTGCATTCCTGCCCAAGTGGGTGATGGGGCGATCGCGTTGGAGAAGACGGTAGCAGCCAAAACAGCGCCGCTAGCAATCACCAAAGTTTTTAAGCTTAAAACGTTCATCAGTTTTTCCTTTAGACTTGTAGTCAGTTTGAAGTTTGTGCCTAAGCACTTTGACTATTATGCAGACGGGAACTATATAAAGAAAGTTCCTGATATTTTAAATTTATTTGAGATATTTTAATTTTTATAAATTAATTTATGGTTTGGTTAAGTAAGAACTGATGCAGCGGCGGATTGAAGGACCGGTCGATCGAGTAGCGATCGCGCGATCGCGTTAGGCAAAAAGCGACATTTCCCAAATGTCGCTTTTTCAAATATTGTGCAAATGTCTCATCACCTCGAAATTGTTCAACTTGATGATTCTTGATCGAGCAGGGCGCGTTTCGCTCAATGTTGAAGAATAGTACCGTGGATATTGAGCGGTAGATTGAGTCCGCGATCGCAATTGCCAATGAATCCAATCATCGGTGCAACTCATTAGAGAAGGTTGGCTCGGATTCCTGTAATTGAACATCCGCTTTGGGAGTCACGCCCACAATTGCTTGGGTTAGATAGATTCTTGCAGATTTTTGTTGAAGAACCGTGTAAGTTCATGCCATGAGTCTTCGGCTGCCAAGCGGTTGTAGGAAGAACGCTCATGGCAGAAAAAACCATGATCAGCATCAGGATATACCTTCAATGTGTACTCCTTACCCAATGCTTGAAACCGAGACTCGATTTGCTGAATGCGGTCAAGCGGAATGAATAGATCTGCTTCTAATAATGGCGTTGGCTCCGCCTGAGCGTATCCAAGCAGCAATCATGCCTGCGATCGGAATTGATAGAAAGACTCCTAACAATCCAGCCACCCGTTCGCCAATAAACAGTGCCAGAAATAAGAGTACCGGGTTTAATTCCAGTGCGTCTCCCATGACTTTAGGATGGATAGGGTTTGCCACAGGTTGAGCGATGTTTGGGAAGATGGCGGTAGGCGCACAATTAATTCTCCTAGGTAAATTCAGCCTATGCTCTAATATTCAGAATCAACCATACGTGTTGCGATGCTGTCTAAATATTTAAACGCGATGTGCAACTAAAGTCAGCCCTCATCCCCCAGCCCCTTCTCCCAAATCGGGAGAAGGGGAGCAGGAATAGGTTAAAGTCCCTCTCCCGCTCTGGGAGAAGGATTTAGGGTGTAGCTTGCTTCCCGCAGGGTGGGCGATCGAGAAAGTTGCACATCAGGTTATTTAATAGAGAAACAATCCTGCTAAGGGGATGAACAATTAATGGTGTTGCATCACTCACCTATTGTAGAAGGCGCACTCTTTTGAGACTGACAAGCCTTAATTAAGGCTTGTGGATTTAATAACTCCGAATTCCTGGGTAGGATGTGTTAACGCATCGCCATAAAGAATTGATGCGTTACAGCTATCGCCTAACACATCCTACAAAATACGGTTTTATTTAATTCTCATTCCTAAGTGAACAGACGACAGGAAATCTACACGGCGATCTCCCTCCGCTCATGCTGAAATCTGACACGGTTTCTTTTCAGGAATAGCCTGCGATACAGCGAATTTTGGCAGAATGCAGTAGGCTTTTTAAGATGTCGAAAGGCTGTGAGCGATGAAGATATTGGTGCTAAATGCTGGCTCTAGCAGCCAGAAAAGTTTCCTCTACGAGTTGTCGGGTTTGTCGGGCGAGTTGCCCGATCCGCCGGAGCCACTGTGGGAAGGAGCGATCGACTGGACGGTGGAGCCAGAAAAAGCAGCGATTAAGGTGGAAGCGAATGGCAAGGTGCTAAAGGAAATGGTGCCTTCTATATCCCAGACGGAGGCGACAACGCATCTATTGCGAACCTTGTGGCAGGGTGAAACGCAGGTGCTTAAGACCCTCAGCGAAATTGATGCAGTTGGGCATCGAGTGGTGCATGGCGGGACGGAATACCGCGAGAGTGTACGGGTAACGCAGGAGGTGAAAGCGGCGATCGCCCGTCTTGCCACCTTTGCACCGATTCACAACCCTATTAATCTAGAAGGAATTGAGACCGTTGAGCAGATTTTAGGAACTGAAATTCCGCAGGTTGCCGTATTCGACACTGCCTTTCATTCCCATCTGCCGCCCGCTGTGTATGTGTATCCGGGTCCTTATGACTGGCTTGAAGAAGGGATTCGTCGCTATGGGTTTCACGGCACTAGCCATAAATATTGCTCCGAACGGGCGGCTCAACTGCTAGGGCGCGATTTGCCAGATCTTAGGCTGATTACCTGTCATCTTGGCAATGGTTGCTCTCTGGCTGCAATTCGTGATGGCTATAGCGTCGATACGACTATGGGATTTACGCCGCTGGATGGACTCATGATGGGCAGCCGTTCTGGCTCCCTCGACCCCGGCATTTTGATCTACCTGATGCGAAATAATGGCTATACCGCTGATGAATTGGATCACATGCTCAACAAAGAGTCAGGTCTGAAAGGTATTTCTGGCGTGGGGGTAGATATGCGTCAGATCTTGGCTGAAATTGAAAAAGGCAACGATCGCGCTAAGCTGGCATTCGATATGTATATACATCATCTCAAGGCTGCGATCGGTTCCATGCTGGCAGACTTGGATCGGTTGGATGCGATCGTGTTTACAGCAGGTGTCGGTGAGAATGTGCCCTTGGTGCGCGAACTTGCTTGTCAAACCTTCGATTTTCTAGGCGTAAAGATTGACTCTAAAAAAAATAACAGTCATCCAGTGGATGTTGATATCTCTACATCAGACTCTAAGGTGAAGGTGCTGGTGATTCACACTCAAGAAGATTGGGCGATCGCGCAGGAATGCTGGCGGCTTGTGGGGGAAGGCTCAACCAGTTAAGCTTGAGTAAAAAGATGCATCGCGTTGTTGAAGCGATACATTAAAGAATTTGCAGGGATTTTGATTAAATCGATCGCATGATATCGCGTCGAAATATTGATTCCGGCTGCTGCCTTGAGCACATATAGCAAATAAAGGGAAAGCGCGATCGCGCAAGCTTGCTGAGAACGGTTCATCGCTATGCGGTTTAAATGGAATTGTTTAAGGCTTCAACAAGATCAAGGCAAATTCCTTAAATCTGGCAATTGGCTAAAGTAAGACTGCATGATGGTAAAAGTAGGATATGAGCGTCGCTTGAGGCATAAAAAACGATGAGTGAGGAGCGGATCGCGTAATGCTAGTGTGGTTTATGCATGGGGCTTCAGTACGGCGATCGGGCTATGCCGATCCACTACGCGATCGATTGATTGCAGACTTTTCTGATCGAGGGCTGACTCTGCCGGAGTTTTATTCCAGCTATTGGGGCGAAGAGTTAGGCAGCACGAATGAAATTTGGGATTATGTTCAGCAAGACTTAGAAGCCTTTAAATGGGATTATCCTCAAATTGATATCGACGATGTATTTCACTATCGTCAACGTCGAGAGCAACTGATAACAGGATTCTTTCAAGATATTTTCAAATATCTCAGCAGCCAACAAGGGCGCGAAATCCGCCGCACTGTGGCAATGCAGTTCCTCAACTTCTTAACCGACAATCCTTACGATGAAGATTTGCATCTAGTAGCGCATTCTCTTAGCAGCGTCATTTTGTGGGATCTACTGTTTTCAGACTACGGTACATCCGATCCGGCTTATTACTTTCGCAGTGTGATTAATGGGCTAGTGGATTCGCCCAATAAACGCAAAGTGAAGCTCCGCAGCATCACGACATTGGGCTGTCCGCTGTTGATCTTTAAGCAAATGATGAATGTGAATGACCAGCCGCTGAAAACATTTGCCAGCACCTATTCTGGTACGGCTCTCCGGTGGATCAACGTGATCCACGCATCCGATATCTTTGCCTATCCTCTGCGCTCCAGCCTAAATTTAGAGGATACTGATTTGTTTTTTCGCGATCGCTACCTGGGAGAGCGCAATTTCCTCAAAAAAAGCATCGGAGATGTGGCAATGGCACTAGGGTTAATTGCCGACCACACTAGCTATTGGCGTAGTGCGCGGGTCAGCAAACTGGTGATGGCAAATCTGATTGGTGATTATGAAGAGCTTTCAGGCAACAGCCCAATCTTAGAATTTGGTGAATTTGATTAATTCATGGCGTACAAAAAGCCGTTACATCACTCTTGCTAAACCATGCTACTGTCTAGAGTGGTATTCGGTTCTGATGGGGAACAGCCATCAGACGTAAGGGGGAAAGTTCGGTGTGAATCCGGCACTGTCCCGCAACTGTAAAGGAAGCGATAAGTGATGAGCGTTAGATTTTGAGCTAGTTGATTCAACTCAAAACTGAAAACCCAGAACTCAAAACTCTTTCTAGTCAGAATGCCCGCCGATCGCTGTTAATGTTTACCAATATCTGCGAGGTACAGATTGTGTCTAAAAGCTTTTTTGGGTTCCACTTGGGTGATAGTGCGCCCCACCACAGCAGCAATCAAGCTGTAGCAAGCCTGTCTGCTTGCTTTTAGTCGTGCCAAATGCCTTATCACCGTTTGGCTGATCCGCTCACCGCAATGGCATTCTTGCGGGGCATATTGATTAGGATTGGGATTAGAATTAGGAGCTATTGCATTGATGGCTGAAGTTTGACTGCGTTTGAGCGATCGCCATTCGGATTGTGAATCAATCGATGGGAATGCACGGTTTAACGGCTAGTGTGTTCGTGCAGATCTTCGTGCGAGGTCTGAATAGAGCGATCTCACTGTTTAGACCGATCGCACACTAAACCTGTAGCAATTTAATTTGAAGCGATCGTAAGTCACTCAGCGAGATAGTTAGGAAGCAATTTGGATGATTATTTCGAGGTTATTTACAAGAGTATCTGATTGAATGGAAACCACAGTCAAAAAGTCCGACTTTGTCTTAGCTCCCTACATGAAAAGCAACGACTTGCGAGCGACTTATCAAATCCTCAGTGCAGTTGTTCCCTATATCGTTTTATGGGTCTTAGCCGTTAAAGCAACGTCTATTTCATTTTGGTTGCTACCACCGATCATGGTTCTGATCACACTTTTTTCAGTGCGGTGTTTTTCTTTGATGCATGATTGCGGACATTATTCACTCTTTCGTTCAAAAAGGGTGAATCGGGTCATCGGTTTTATGCTGGGTGTGATCAACGCGATCCCACAGTACCCCTGGTCAAGGGGACATGCCTATCACCATAAAACGAACGGTGATTGGGAACGATATCGCGGACCTTCTGCATTGCTCTCAACTGAGGAATTCGCCAAACTCAACCCATTTGCCCAAAAGCAATATGAATTCTTAAGGCACCCATTGATGATCTTTCCTGGAGGTTTTTTCTACCTGGCGATTAAGTCAAGACTTGCTTTGATTGCGGGAACTTATGGGTTTATTGGTCATGTATTGACTTGCTTGAAGCAAGATCCGGGTATGGGTTTAGAAAAAATTATCTCCTCCCATAAATCTAAAAATTGGTATACAGCGGCTGAGTTTTGGGATCTTCTATTCAATAACATTTGCGTCGTCGGCAGTTGGATTTTTCTGGGTCATTTGCTTGGATTTGGATTTTTTCTGGGCGTTTACTCAATCACGCTGACGGGGTCTGCGGCGATCTTCATCTGTGTTTTCTTTGTGCAGCACAACTTTGATGGATCTTACGCCCACAAAACTGAAGGCTGGGATTACCTGCTGGGCGCGATCGCGGGCAGTAGTTATCTAGAATTGCCGACGGTGTTCAAATGGTTTGCCGCAGACATTGGTTACCACAACATCCATCATCTTTCTGAAAAAATTCCTAATTACAATCTCGAAGCTTGTCACAAGCAAAATAGCCACCTGCTCACTCAGGCAAAAAAGTTGCGAATAACTGATATTCCTGATTGCTTCAAATTCATCCTGTGGGATTCTGCCTCAAGTCGTCTGGTCTCGATCGCATCATTTCGTCAAACTGTCCAACCCATCGTGGATGCAGAACCCAGTATTTTAAACAAAATTGGGATAGAAAAAGCGATCGTCCAAAATGTTGAGGTTTTGTCTAAATGAATTTATTTGTTGCTGTACTTGGCATTCTCCTCGCACTATTAACGGCAGGCATCGCGCTCTATCTCTTCACGGCTCGTCGCTATCAATCCTCTGACTCAGTTGCCAACTCCTACGATGAATGGACGGAAGATGGGATTTTGGAGTTCTATTGGGGCGACCATATTCACCTGGGTCACTACGGTTTGCCGCCGCAGCATAAGGATTTTCTGACGGCTAAATCTGACTTTGTGCATGAAATGGTGCGTTGGGGCGGGTTAGCTCAACTTCCCTCTGGCACTACCGTTTTAGATGTGGGCTGTGGCATTGGCGGGAGCAGTCGCATTTTAGCGAGAGACTACGGTTTTGCCGTTACTGCGATCACCATCAGCCCCCAGCAAGTTAAACGGGCACAGGAACTTACACCGCCAGAACTAGATGTGCAATTTCAAGTAGATGATGCGATGTCGCTGTCCTTCCCAGATGCCAGTTTTGATGTGGTCTGGTCGATCGAAGCAGGACCTCATATGCCCGACAAAGCGATTTTTGCTAGAGAGTTAATGCGCGTAGTCAAGCCGGGTGGTGTGTTGGTGGTAGCAGATTGGAATCAGCGAGACGATCGCCAGAAGCCGCTGAATTTTTGGGAAAGACCTGTGATGCGCCAACTGCTTGATCAGTGGTCTCATCCCGCCTTTGCCAGCATTGAAGGGTTTGCCGAATTGTTAGAGGCAACAGGATTCGTTGAGGGAGAAGTGACCACCGCAGACTGGACAGAACAAACTCTTCCCTCCTGGCTCGATTCCATTTGGCAAGGCATCGCTCGACCCAGTGGTTTGGTGCGGTTTGGTCTATCGGGTTTCGTTAAATCGCTGCGAGAAGTGCCGACGTTGCTGCTGATGCGATTGGCATTTGGCACGGGTCTTTGCCGATTTGGGATGTTTCGGTCTGTCCGCAATCAGAGGGAAGCCGCAACCCCGTTGATGAAAGCAGCGAATGTGCATAGGAGATGAATGGCAAGAATATTTTGATGACTGGCAGAACCGATAGATTCATCACAAATCTCTGCATCCTTGTGACGAATCTATCTGCATTGGAGAGGTCAATTTTTCACGGCAGTCAATTCATCAATACTCATCAATATTAAATGAGAATGATTATTATTCTTAATATGCAATCTCAGGGATTGTACCTGACTGATTGACACATTTTCTCGCATCTGGGCATCAAGCAGTTCAATCCACTAGCAAATCACGCAGAAAGTAGAAGCGATCGCTTCCTGGGCATTGATTTGGGTTAATGGGCAGTAGGCAACTTTAAGAACAGTCTGCATCAAGGTCATACTGATGGCATCAGCACTGGAATGATCTGATTTCTATGCTTGCGATAAATCTGAAAATCGTTGTCCAGAGTGAGCAACTGGCTACTGTCATACTGCTCTGCCATCCGTACCAGACAGGCATCTGCTAGAGACATTGGCACCGAGCGGTAGCCAATCAAAAGCTGTCTGATCGCTGTAACTTCTTCTGCCAGAAGCAAGGGAATCTGAATATATTCATCGGCAATCAGGGAAAGCACCGTTTCCTCGCCTGCATAAGTGTTGCGGAGTAAAAAACAGGCTTCGGTAATGACGGCTTCGCAGGTTAGCAAGGGCGGCTGGATGGTTGCCAGTTCTGTCGTTACCCAGCGATGAAACTGATCTTGAGGCTTGAGCAAGGCAACTAATGAACCTGTATCCAGTAAAACCTGCCGCCTCATGTTTCACCAAAACCTTCCATATATGCCTGATTGGTCGATAAATCGGGTGGACCTCCCTCCAAGCAACCAATATATTTTCTGGCAGCGTCCAAAAAAGAGACGGCTGTGGTGCCTGGTTGCTCGTTGTTTTCTATTGGCTCTCGCCTGCTTTCGAGAAATTCTGCAAAGTCCAGCACTTCTTGTTGCTCCAATAGAGATAGATTTTGTAACGCTTCTAACACCTTTTGCTGAACAGGCTGCATAAACCTCTCCCAGTTCCACTTTGCCAAAACTTCTAAGCTGTCCCTAAAGCCAAGATAACCTCGTTTTTATCATTCTATCTATGAAGAATACCGCGCTTGTGGAGAGATCCATTCATAGGGCTGGCGGAACGGATTGAAAACTTTTTCTGTATGGACTTATCTTTATAGCCCCAAACAATAACGAACTGCTGAGTCAATCAATCCCATTGATTTGGCAGACAATTTGCCTGCTGGTTCTTGCGAAAAGCGGCTGACATCAAGAGACCTGATTTGGAAGCATAAAAAGACGGTTTCTAGCGGCAGTCCACTTTCTTCCGGTGAAAGCCGAACGTTGGTTGGATAATCACGAGGTATATGAGCTCCTTTTGTGCCGATTACCACAGTAATTACCAGAGGCAGTTGATTGATTGTGTCAGTCGAAATTATCAGGACAGGGCGTTGACCAGCTTGTTCTTTGCCCTGAACAGGATTGAGATTGACGAAATAAACTTCTCCGCGTTGAATCGTCACAATGTTCCCAAGCCATCCATTTCGGTTGTTGCAAATTCTTGATTAATAGCTCTTAACTCTGCCTGAATGTCAGGATCGTTTGCCATCTCAGTGAGTTGCTGCTCAAATGTCGCTCGATGATTTCCAAGGTTGCCGTGAGCAGACTGAACACGCAGCTTTTCTTCTGTCTCCCGCTTGCTGCCGAGAAATTCTGCAAAGTCCAGCACTTCTTGTTGCTCCAATGGAGATAGATTTTGTAACGCTGCTAACACTTTCTGCTGAATAGACTGCATAACGCTCTCCCAGTTCCACTCTGCCAAAATTTTCAAGCTGCCCCTAAAGCCAAGATAACCCCAATTTCTCTCACGCGACTCACATCTTCTACACCCTAACCTTGAGGCGATCGCCCCTCGCCCTTTCAATCCATTGTCAAATCACGTAGGAAGTAGAAAAGTTACCATTATTCCAAGGCATTCCCCTCTGGCGTTATTTCTAGGCGTTGTAGATATGGCTTCCATGCTTTTTGTCTTTTGCTAAAGGCTATTATCGGGTTAACCCACTAGCCTTAGAGTTTATGCCCGAAGATTATATTGTGATCGTGACCGATGAGACTGATGAAGTCTCTATGCCTATCGACGGTGAGAAAGGATGGCGCGAGGAGGTCACTAAACGCATCTCTAGCCTGAAGGAAGTAAGGTTGCCAGTCTCGCAGCTAGAGGAAAACATGAATCAGTTTTTGCAACTGATCGGGCGATTGTTCAAGCAGGTGGATCAGCAGATTGGTTCAGACTCGGACATGAAACTGGATGAGGTGGAGCTAGCGGTTGAAGTCAGTGGGGAAGGGGAAGTTAAATTGGTGGCAGGTGGCAAAGCTGCTGGAAAAGGGGCGATTAAGCTGAAATTCAAGCGATTAGATAAGCAGTAAATGGCAAGTAATTGGGCGATCGTCATTGGAATTAATGACTACCAGCATCATCCAGAACGGAGGCTAAACTACGCTGTCAACGATGCTCAAAAGATGAGCAATTTTTTGAGCAATCAAGCAGGCTTTGACGTAGAGAATGTCATCCAATGTTTAGGAGATGAGGCACATCGGGGCAGTTCAACTTATCCTACGTGCTCTAATCTGCTGCAATTGCTTGAACGAGATCTCCAACCCAAGCGCTTGGGAAAAGTTGATCGCTTCTGGTTCTACTTCAGTGGTCATGGGGTAAGTCACAATGGGCGTAGTTACTTAATCCCTTCGGACTGTTTGGAAGATAAGATCGAGCGGTTTGCTCTACCAATCGATGAGGTGATTGCCACCTTACGATTACACCAGAATGCAGATATTGTTCTAATTTTGGATGCTTGTCGTCAGGTGTTGGGCAGGAAGAGTTTTGATAGCTCAATTGTGGAACAGACGATCTCGTCTGCCAAAGAACGCGGCATTACAACCATTTTCTCCTGTGACTATGGGCAATATTCTTATGAGCTAGAGTCATTACAGCAAGGAGCGTTTACCTATGCTTTAATCGAAGGATTAGCTCAGTACACACTACCCAACCACCTAGAAACTTACTTGCGAAAACGGGTTCCAGCCTTAAACTTGCAGCATGGGCACAATCGAGTTGAACAAACGCCTCGAATTGAGACTAAATCCACCTTTCAAGCCTTTCATTCATTGCTTCCTGATGCCGTTACATCAGCCGATATAGAAGTTCTTGTCAATCGGGCTAAAGAAGCTGAATTAGAGGAAAACCTTGAGACTGCTAAAGAGTTATGGTGGCAAGTGATTGAAGTCTTTCAATCTAGTGATCAAAAACGAGAAGCTCGAATTGCAATTGATCGAATTGACAAGAAAATAGCTCGGTGGAATAGCCATCTTTATGCAGATGCCACTTCCTCTCAAGCAGAAACACGCCAAATATCTGAAGCATTTAAAGCTTCCCCAAAGCCACCTACTAAAACTCAAAAAAAAACGTCAGAGCTATCTACTTTGACAACTCCCGTTGTTGCAGTTCAAATTTTGAAGCATTCGGAGCAAAAGCGAGTTTTTCAAATCCCTGAATTAATTGGTTCCAAACTTCAAGAGTTTACCTTTGAGATTGTAGAAATTGACTCTTATGGAAAAATCACTTCTCGCCATACTGGAGAAAATCAGTTTATTACCGAGAAAGTCAATGAAGTAGCAATTGAAATGGTCGTTGTACCCGGTGGAACTTTTCTAATGGGTTCACCAGGATCAGAGGGTAAGAGATATACAAATGAACGACCTCAGCATACGGTGACAGTTCCAGCGATCTTGATGAGCAAATATCCAATCACATTTTCCCAGTGGAAAGCAGTTGCATCATTACAACCAGTTCGCCAAAAACTAAAACTCCGTCCATCACCACGCAACTGGGGAGCAAAACGACCTGTTGTGGAGGTTTCTTGGCATGATGCTATAGAATTTTGCGATCGCCTATCAAAAGAGACGGGACACACTTACCGCTTACCAACCGAAGCCGAATGGGAATACGCCTGTCGGGCTGGCACTACAACTCCCTTCCACTTTGGACGAACAATTACATCTGACTTAGCAAACTATGATGGCACCTGTATCTATCATTCAGAGCCAAAAGGAGTGAGTCGAGCAAAAACATTACAGGTTGGAGAACTAAAATTTTCTAACGCTTTCGGCTTGTTTGATATGCACGGTAACGTTTGGGAATGGTGCCAAGATCATTGGCATGAAAACTATAATGGCGCTCCTATTAACGGAGAGGTTTGGATAGATATCATCAATAATCAAGCATATGTAATTCGAGGTGGCTCATGGTTTAACGAGCCTTCTAATTGTCGCTCCACTTATCGTCAACGGAGAAATTCAGAGCAAACTGCTAATCACATTGGTTTTCGGATTGTACGAAGCTTATAAATCGTCATCCTGACTAGAAAAGCCCTCAGTTGTCGCATTGAGATTGTAGTTGCCAATTGTTCTGGAACCAAGCTTTTTGCCCTTTTCAGCAACAGTTTCATGATATTCATATGCCTGAGCTTTTGGCTCGTAACTAAGAATATTTAATGTCCCTGTCTGCCGATTAATTTCATCAATAGCTTGATAAATTTCATCTATTGAAACTTGAAAGAACTCCCTTCTATTGTTGAGCAAGTTGACTCTTCTAGACTGGAATTGACTATGTAAACGCTTTAGTGTGCCTGTGGCATCTTCTGAATGAACTTTAAGGTGAATATCGAATGGAAAAGGAAGGACAGGATTCATGTCGCTGATGAAGTAATCTTCTCGAACACTTTTACTTTTACATATTCTGTAGATGCCGTGCCCTAGAGAACCAACATTTGAGATCACATAGACATGCCCCTCTTTCCCCGCCCTCCAACGTAATTTAGTTTGTTCCGTTTCAACTTCATCTTTCTCTAATTCAGCTTCAGCTTTTGCTAATTCGCT
>ENA-ORBV01002631-ORBV01002631.1-microbial-mat-metagenome-genome-assembly--contig:-NODE-2631-length-37601-cov-6.127758_pt1 | contig 37601 bp, 35 predicted proteins | sample MGYA00237777_ERZ505514 | MGnify/ENA primary metagenome ERZ505514 (study PRJEB26160, sample SAMN06269048) | microbial mat metagenome | isolation source: Oligotrophic lake microbial mat | place... | reverse complement strand
GTCTCCCAGGCGAATCACCGGCGCTTCAATGCGGCGAAGAGTTCCTGCGCGTGCCGCAAGTGTGCGGCGAACGCGGGACGCACCGCGACGAGTAGCGCGCGCAGCTCGGCGTTCTGCGCACCCGGAATGAGCACGCGGTCGATCGCGCCGAGCACGTTCGTATGATAGGTCACCTCGGTTGCCGCGTAGGCACTGTCGAAGGCGAACCCTTCGAAATCACGGAGGATCAGTCGCTTCGCCTCCGCATCATCGCGCAGGTCGAACGCGATGGTGTTCTCCACCGGCGTCACGCCAAGGCGCGTCACGAGGGCGACGGCGGCCTCGTTGACGGACTGGTGATCGCGCTTGGTCATCGTGGCGAACTCACGCACGGACGGCGTCTGGCTCTTCGCGAGCGCGAGATCGGCGTACATGATGTCGTTGGTGTTGGCCTGCACGACGATGGCCGCGATGTTGGCGTCCGTGAGTGCGGGGGTCGACGTCTCGGCCATGCGCGCGCGGCAGGCACCGAGCACGAGGGTGAGGCTGAGCAGCGAGAGCGAGAACGTTCTGTTCATAAGGAGGAGTTCGCGAGGGAGTAGCGAGGGAATCGACGTACTCGACGTACTCGACGTACTCAGTAGTGTGAAGAGAGCGTCGAGGTTCCGGTCTAGTGCATAAAGAGCCATCGCAGGGCCTCGTCCAGCCGCGCCCCGACCACCAGTGTGTGTCCCCATCCATCGGCCTGCCGGAACTCCGCGACGGCACCTGCGGCCACGGAGGCCTCGTACGCAGCACGCACCCGCGTGAGAGGAATCACCAAATCGGTCTCCGCGCCGATGAACAGCAGGGGTGCCATGCGGCCATCGGATGGCGGCACGCCTCCGCCGGCTATCAAGACCGCCGCTCGCACATCGCTTCGCCGTTCACTCGCGAGTCGCATCGTGGCGGCCGCTCCCATCGAATGTCCAATCACGTAAATGGTCGCGCGATCGATCACGTACTCACGGTCGAGCACCGCGAGCGTGGAATCGAAGCCGGCGATGTCGCGCATCATCGCGTTGGTTGCGGGAGAAACCAGAATGAACCCGATGGAGTCGGCGAGCGCCTTCATCCGGCCGGCGCCATAGCCCTCAAGGAACATGTTCTCGTCTGCACCGGCGCCGTGCAACGCGAACACCACGGGCATGCGCGCGCCGAGGCTGACGCCGCGCGGCGCGTAGACGCGCATCGGAATCGGGCCGGCGGGTCCGGTGACGGTGCGCCACTGATCGCCCGCTCGGAGCGTGAAGGGGCGCTCGCCTCGCGCGAGTGCGCGCACCTCGCGATCGACGGCCAGCGTCAGGGCGGCGGGGTCGGCGAGGAACTGCGCCGAGTTCGACGGGTCGGGGCGTTCGGTGATGAGTGCGGCGCGGGCGCGCACGGCGGCGAGACTCTGCGCATCAACGGTCGGCGGGAGCGCCGCCATCGCGCTCTGCAGGCGCGTCCGCGCCGATTCCGCGCTCTCCGCCATGATGAACACCTCGGTGGTCCGCGGGACGCGCGCCCCAGCGAGCGTGGCTTCGATCCGATACCGCCCCGCGCCGTTGATGATGGACGAGAGATCGAGTCGCGTCGTGGCCGCCTGACCGGCCACGGCCTGCGCTGGCACTGTGAGTGTCCCCTGCGCGAGTGCCGTCCCGGCGGAGTCGAGCACGCGCAGCCGCAACGTCCTTGGCCCCGTGATGGACGAGTCCACATACATCACCGTGGCGGAGACTTCGAGCGCGCGATCGCGCCCGCTCACCAGGACGCGTTGCCCGGCCTCGAGTCGCAACGGGAGCAACTGCCGCGTGGGGCTGGCGATCGCCGAGTCACCGGTCATGCGCGAGAGCAAGTCGTGCATATCACGCAGGACCTTCGCGAAGTTGCCACCGAAGAAGGCGATGGTGGTGCGATCGAAGCTGCGATTCCACTCCGCGCGCCGATCAACCGGGAGCCCGTAAGCCATCGCCACGCGATCGACCTGCAGATAAGCGTCGGCGAGGTCGCGCCGCGTGACTACCGTCCCTTGGGCGGCGAGCGGCAGGGAGGCCGGGGCAACGAGCATCCCCACGGCAAGGGCGATTCGGCTGAATAGGCGCATGCCCTGAATATCGCGTGCGGTCCGCGAACGCGACACATTCCCCCCTGTCCCTATCCCCCGAAGATCCCATGACGCCATCCCTTCTCGAGGCGCGCCGCGCCTTCCTCAGCCACTGTAGCGCCCTCGGGCTCGGCGCGTCCCTCTTTCCCGGCGTCCTCTGGGCGAAAGTGGCCGCGGGCGAGGAAATCACCGAGGCCACGATTGCTGCGGCTGCCGAGGTGGCGGGCGTGCAGTTCACCGACGAGGAACGCACGCAGATGCTGGAGGGGGTGAAGCGCCAGTCGGCCCAAGTCCAGGCGCTGCACGCGGTGCCGTTGGCCAATGCCATCGCCCCGGCGATTCAGTTCAACCCGCTGCCGCGTCCCGAGGCCTTGCCGCGCGGCCCGCAGCGTGCGGTCAAGATGTCGCGCCAGTCGGTCCGGACCGCGCCAGCGGATGCGGCCGAGCTGACCTACGCGCCGCTGACGACGCTGGCCGAGTTGGTGCGGCGGCGCGCCGTGACGAGCGAACAGCTCACGACGATGTACCTCGACCGTCTGAGCCGACTCGACACGCAATTGTTCTGCGTGGTCTCGCTGCTACGTGCGCGTGCGCTGACGAAGGCGCGCGCAGCGGACGCGGAGATTGCACGCGGTAAGTACCGTGGGCCACTCCACGGCATTCCATGGGGGGCGAAGGATCTGCTTGCCGTAGCGGGCGCACCGACCACTTGGGGCGCCGCGCCCTACCGGGAACAGACGTTCGAAACCGACGCGACCGTCGTCCAGCGGCTCGACGCGGCGGGCGCCGTGCTGATTGCCAAGCTCACCCTCGGCGAACTCGCCCTGGGCGATCGTTGGTTCGGTGGGATGACGCGCAATCCGTGGAAGCTGGATCAGGGATCGAGCGGGTCATCGGCGGGGTCGGCTTCTGCGACGGCGGCTGGTGGGGTGGGCTTTGCGATCGGCTCCGAAACGCTGGGCTCTATCTCCTCGCCCAGCACGCGCTGTGGGGTGACGGGGCTCCGTCCGACCTTCGGACGCGTGCCGCGTACTGGGGCGATGGCGCTGAGTTGGTCGATGGACAAGCTCGGGCCGCTCGCCCGCTCCGCGGAGGATTGCGCCCTGATCTTCGCGGCGTTGCATGGCCCCGATGGTGCGGATCTCGCGACCATGGCCGCGCCCTTCAATTGGGATGGCGACGCCTCGATTGCCGGGATTCGCGTCGGCTATGTCCAGAGCGCATTCGAGGCCCCCGGCGCTCGGCGCTACGCCGCATTCGACACCGCAGCACTCGAGGCGCTGCGAGGGCTTGGTGTCGTGCTCACCCCGGTGACGCTTCCCGAGCTTCCATATGACGCGATGCGCTTGATCCTGGACGCCGAAGCCGGGGCGGCCTTCGACGAACTCACGCGCAGTGGGAGAGTCCGTGAGCTCGCCGGACAGTCCCCGAACTCCTGGCCGACGACCTTCCGGCGCGCACATCTTATTCCCGCGGTGGACTACATCAACGCGAATCGCCTGCGGACCGTGGCAATCCACGCGTGGGACCGCCTCATGCGGGACGTGGATGTGATTGTCGCGCCGACGAGTTCCTCGCAGTTGCTCGCGACGAACCTGACGGGACATCCGGCGTTGATCATGCCGCACGGATTTCGTCCCGAGGACGGCACGCCGCTCTCTATCACCTTCCTCGGCCAGCTCTTCGGTGAGGAGAAATTGCTCAAGCTTGGACAGGCGTTCCAGCGTGTGACGACGCATCACCTGCGGCATCCGACGCTGGGATGAGCGACGGGCGCGCCATCAGAAAGCGCAGGATCTCTGAGTCGCTCGCGTGTCGACGGAGCAGCTACTCGTCGCGTTCGACCGACCGGGCAGGGTGGTCTTGCTTGACATCGCCTCTTGGGCCCGTAAGGTTCGCGAACTCTTCTCGATTCTCTTCGGTGCCGGCCTCGTGATCATGACCGCGTCAGCGGTTGATCGTCTACGCCTTTCGCAACGCCACACCGCGGACGCTGCTCACCGTGGCGATCGGTGGTTCGATCTTCAATGCGGCGTGGAACGGACTCGACACCCACAACGCGTTGGAGAAGCATCGGGTATATGTCGCAGCGGATTCCGCCAAGACGGCCGGTGACTCGCTGACCCCGAAGCAGAAGGGGGAGATCGGAGCGTGGGAGGGGATCGTGAAGGATTTCAAGCCTGACACCGCGAAGATCAACAAGGAACTGCGCGTCAAGCGCGGATCGTATGCGGGCATCGTCGTGTTGCAGGCGCCGCGCCTGACGCACTATCAGTCGTGTGGCTCTATCGCGGTTTCTTTGACATCTTCTCGATGATGCTGATCGGCATGGTGCTGTTCAAGCGTGGCGTCTTCGGGCCCGAGTCTCCCACGCGGCGCTACACGACCTTGGCAGACTCGCGATGACGATGGGACACCTCGGCCTCATCATGCTCTTCTGTCGCGCGAACGGGTTCGGTTGGCTCAAGACGAGTCTCGCTGCGATCGGCCGGATGGCCTTCACGAACTACGTCGTGGCGTCGATCTGGCTCTTCCAGTTGATTGCGAGTCCGTTGTGGCTTTCGCGCTTCCGGTTCGGGCCGCTCGAATACGTCTCGCGTTGGCTCACCTACGGGCAGAAGCCGCGTATGCTCGGCGCGGCGAGCGCGACAGAGTAGCCCCAGCGCCTCCCCGGCCCGTTCTGCCCCGGAAGCCGGCTCCCCCGGGAACAGTGAAGGTCGGGGGAATGGTGCCCATGGATTGAGTCAGGGCCCGCACTCGGCTACCTTCCGTGGCACGGCGCCGTGGCCAAGTGGTAAGGCGGCAGACTGCAAATCTGCTATTCGTCGGTTCGATTCCGACCGGCGCCTCTTCTGGGATGAAGGATGAAGGATGAAAGATGAGGGGGGACGGGCCAGTGGCTCGTCCCCCCTCGTGCGTGCTGTCAGTCTTCCACCTTCATCCTCACCCCTTCATCCGCCCTTCGTCACACCTTGATCCTCGTGAGCGCAGCCGTGACTTCGCCGAGCACGTTCTCATCGTGCGTGATGCTCGTGAACGCGGCCTCGAACTGGCTCGGTGCCAAGTACACGCCGTTGGCGAGCATCCCGTGAAAGAAGCGGGCGTAGCGTGCGGTGTCGGCGGTCTTCGCGGTCTCGAAATCCACCACCGGCGTATCGGTGAAGAACGAGCCCCACATCGATCCGACACTCGCAGCTTGAAAGGGGATCCCATTTCCTCGCGCCCACGCGGTGAGCATCTTCACCGTCTGCGTGGCCGCGCGTTCGGCCTTCTCAAAGACACCGGGACGTGAGAGGATCTCGAGGGTCTTGAGGCCGCTCACCATCGCAATCGGATTTCCGCTCAGTGTCCCCGCTTGATACATCGTCCCCGCGGGCGCGACGTGCTGCATCAGATCCTTGCGACCGCCGTACGCGCCGACCGGCATCCCGCCGCCGATCACCTTGCCGAGGGTGGTGAGGTCGGGCATCACGCCGAAGCGCTCCTGTGCCCCGCCAAGTGAGACGCGGAAGCCGGTCATCACTTCGTCGAAGATGAGAATGGCGCCGATCTTCGTCGCGAGTGCACGCAGTCCTTCGAGGAAGCCCGGCTGCGGCCGAATGAATCCGGCGTTGCCGACGACCGGCTCGACGATGATTGCGGCAATGTGTCCCTCGTGCGCGTTAGCGACCATCTCGACTGCCGCGACATTGTTGTACGGCGCGGTGAGTGTGTCAGCGACGGTTCCAGGGGTCACACCCGGCGAGTCGGGGAGCCCGAGCGTCGCAACGCCCGAGCCCGCCTGCACGAGGAACGAGTCGCCATGACCATGATAGCAGCCCGCGAACTTGATGATCTTGGCACGTCCCGTGGCGGCGCGTGCGAGACGCACGGCACTCATCGTCGCTTCGGTGCCACTCGAGACGAACCGCACCATCTCGATGCTCGGGACCATCTGGATGATGCGTTCGGCGAGATCGGCTTCGAGGGCGCAGGGCGCCCCGAAGCTCATGCCGGTCCCGATCTGCTCGCGGACGGCCTCCACGACCTCGGGATGCACGTGGCCGAGAATCATCGGGCCCCACGAGAGCACGTAGTCGACGTAGCGGTTGCCGTCCGCGTCCCACATGTACGGGCCGTTGGCCCGCGAAATGAACCGCGGTGTGCCCCCCACCGAGCGGAAGGCGCGCACCGGCGAACTCACGCCGCCGGGCATCACTTCGATCGCGCGCGCGAAGAGGGCGTCCGAGGCCGTGCTGATGGACGTTTCCATGATCAACCCGCCGTGGACAGCCACCGTGCAGCCTCCTTCACGTAGTACGTGATGATGCGGTCCGCGCCGGCGCGGCGGATGGCGAGTAATGATTCAAGCGCCGCACGGGGTTCGTCGAGCCACCCGCGTTCGGCGGCCGCTTTGAGCATCGCATACTCGCCGCTGACCTGATACGCGACGAGCAGATGCGGGAAGTTCGTCCGCACCTGATAGATGATGTCGAGCGCACTCCCGGCCGGTTTCACCATCAGCATGTCGGCCCCTTCCTCGACATCGAGCTGCACTTCACGCATCGCCTCGCGCGCATTCGCGGGATCCATCTGATAGGCGCGGCGATCGCCAAAGCTCGGGGTGCTTTCTGCTGCGCCGCGAAACGGCCCGTAGAACGCCGAGGCATGCTTCGCAGCGTAGCTGAGAATTGGCGTATCGAGAAAGCCCGCGTCATCCAGCGCGTCGCGAATCGCCGCGACCTGTCCATCCATCATCGCACTCGGCGCGACGATATCGGCACCGGCCTCGGCGTAGCACACGGCGGAGCGACCAAGCAGCGGAATGGTCTCATCGTTGATGACCCCCCCCGATTCGTCGCGCACCACGCCGCAGTGCCCGTGCGCGGTATACTCGCAGAGACAGACGTCGGCGATGATCAACATGTCCGGCGCCAGGCGCTTGATCTCACGGATGGCACGCGGCACGGGGCCATTGGCGTCCCATGCACCGGTGCCCGTCATGTCCTTCTGCGTCGGGATGCCGAAGAGAAGAATGCTGCGCACGCCGAGCGCGGTGCACTCAATGATCTCCTTCGCGAGCTGATCGACCGAGAGTTGCGAATGTCCAGGCATCGTCTCAATCGGCTTGTGGACGCCCATGCCATCGACGATGAACAACGGATGGATGAGATCGGCCACCGACAGCGTGGTCTCGCGAACAAAGGTGCGGAGCGCGGCCGTGCGGCGCGTGCGGCGCGGTCGGTGGGGCGAGACGATGCGAGCGGGGGGAGCAGTGACGTCCTCGAACATGGATCCTCTCAGGCCGTCGCGGTGCGGCTGGTGAACGAACGGGTGAGTGCGGCAACGAGACCGTCGTCGTCACTGGGGTCGGCGATCCCATCGACGGGAAGCCCGCATTCGCGTGCGGCCGCGGCGCTGACGGGGCCGATGCAGACAATCAGTGGGCGCGTTGCGGGCGGCAGCTTGTCGAGCCGTACGCCCGCGGCGCCGAGTCCTTCGACCACGTGGCGAACGGTCGACGCGCTCGTGAACGTGATCGCATCCACACGCCCATCACGGAGGGCATCAACGACGCCGAGCAACGCGATATCCGAGACGGTCCGGTAGGCGATCACTGCTTCGACGGAGGCCCCGCGCGCCACGAGCGCATCGACGAGCTCGCGCTTGGCGAGATTTCCATGCGGCCACAGCACGCGCTGACCTTCATCTACCGGGAGCTCGCGTGCGAGGGCCTCGGCCACCGCCGTCGATGGCTGGAAATGCACGGGGAGCCCCGCATCGATCAGTGCCCGGGCCGTCGCATTCCCGACGGCGGCGATCTGGACCGTGGTGGGCCAGGGCGTCTCGCTCGTTTCGTCGAGCAGGGCTCGCACCGCATTGCTGCTGGTGAAGACGACCCAATCGAAGGAACCGAGCTGGGCCGCGGCCGCATAGAGCGGCGCGGGTTGCTCGGGCGCGAGAATCTGGATTGCAGGGGTCGCCACGGGCAACGCCCCAGCGGCCCGCAACTTGTCCATCAACGCCGCACTCTGTGCGGCGGCGCGCGTCACGACAATCCGGCGGGCCGTGAGCGCTCCGCGTTCAGGCATGCTGGGCCCGAAGGGCCACGTCGAGGAGCGGGGCACCACCAGCCGCCATCAGCGCCGTCGCGACAGTGGCGCCGAGCGATGCCGCGTCGCGCCGGTGCCCCTCGCGCGTGAGCCGGACGTGGCGCCCGTCAGGCGCGCCAATGAGCGCCGAGAGGGAAAGGATATCGCCGGACAGGGTGGCAAATCCCGCGAGCGGGGCATTGCATCCCGCGCCCATCGCGGCCAAGAAGGCCCGCTCGGCTTCCGCGCACGAACGCGCATCGGCGTCATCGAGTGCCGCGCAGAGGTGAATTGCCTCGAGATCGTCCGCCCGCGTTTCGACGGCGAGAATGCCCTGCGCCACCGCCGGGAGCATCACGTCGGGCTCGAGCCATTCGGTGACGACGTGGGACCAACCCAACCGCTCGAGCCCGGCCGCGGCGAGGACGATGGCGTCGTACTCCCCACGCTCGAGCTTGGCGAGCCGTGTGTCCACGTTGCCGCGGATGTCGAGGCAGCTGACGTCCGGACGCGCGGCCTTGAGCTGGCTCGCCCGACGGGGGGAGCTCGTGCCGATCGTCGCGCCATGCGGAAGCTGCGCGAGCGTCCCGTGTTTCGAGACCAGCACATCGCGTGGATCCGCGCGCGTGGTGTACGCGGCGATGGCGAACTCGGGCGGTAGCGTGGACGGAAGATCCTTTGCGCTGTGGACGGCGAGCCGAATCCGTCCCGAACGGAGGGCATCCTCGATCTCCGCCACGAACAGCGAGTTGCGGCCGATCGCCGCGAGCGGGCGGTCCTGAATCTCATCGCCCTTCGTGGAGATGCGCTCGAGCGTGATCTCGAGTCCGGCACGGAGCGCCAGCAGGCGGTCCCGGATATGGTTGGACTGCCAGAGCGCGAGCTTGCTCGCACGCGTCCCGATCACCAGCTGCATTGACTCCGCCAAAACACCTCCACGAGGGCATCCCTGTGGGATCGGTCCTCGCCGATCCGCGGGGCGCTTTTCACCCCCCTCGCCAAGATACCGGCGCCACGAGCCCCTGTCACCTAGCGCTGTCCAAGAAGGCTGACAAAAAAAGTCAGACCTCCCCTAGTGCGCGAACGCCCAGAGACTGATAACATTTAGTCTGCTCGACCCCCCCCCGTGGCTGGACACCGTCCAGCCCGCATCCTGAATAGGTGCGATGGCGTCACGATCCGAAACCCCCCGATTCGGAGAGGCAGACCTATCGAACTGTGAGCGCGAGTTGATCCACCTGGCGGGCTCCATTCAGCCGCATGGTGTGTTGCTTGTGCTCACAGAACCAAGCCTGGCGATCGCGCAAGTCAGCGCGAACACCGAGGCGGCGCTCGGCTTTCCTGAGGCCGAGTTGCTTGGTGCATCGATAGAGATCCTCGGCGAAGATTTTGCGGCGGCGCTTCGCACGCTGGTCGCGACGATGCCCCTCGAGAGTCCACAGCCGCTCCGGCTGCCGCTCCGGACCCGCACCGGAATGAGCGCGGCCACGGTGCTCGTGCATCGTCCGCCCGTCGGTGGGCTGATTGTCGAGCTTGAGGACGTCGTCCCTGGGGGGATTCGTCGGCGCACCCCCGACCTCGCGAGCCGTCTCACGCGCACGGTCACGCAACTCTCCTCGGCGCACTCGCTCACCGCGCTCGCCGAACTGGTCGTCCGCGAAATGCGCGACCTGATCGGCTACGACCGCGTGATGGTGTACCGCTTCGACGCGGATGGGCACGGCGCGATCATCGCCGAGGCGAAGGAGAAGTCGCTCGAACCCTTCTTGCACCGACACTATCCGGCGTCCGACATCCCGCAGCGCGCGCGTGAGTTGTACCTGCGCAACAAGGTGCGCCTGCTGGTGGATGTGCAGTACACCGCCATTCCGATCGAGCCGCGGATGAGTCCCGCCACGGGGGAGGATCTCGATCTCTCGATGTCGGTGCTCCGCAGCATCTCGCCGATGCATTTGCAGTATCTGCAGAACATGGGGGTGCGTGGGACGCTGGTGGCCTCGTTGGTCCACGAAGGGAAGCTGTGGGGACTGATCTCGTGTCACCACATGTCGCCGCGATACCAGGCGTACGACATGCGGGCGGCCTGCGAGCTGATCGCCGAGGTCGTGTCGACCCGGATCTCCGCGCTCGAGCACTTCGCAGAAGCACAGGCCGAAGTCCTGGTGCGTCGGCTCGAGCACCGGTTGATCGAGGCGACCTCGACGGACGGGGATTGGCGGCGGGCGCTGTTCGACACCCCGAGGCAGCTGTTGCAGCCGGTGGGGGCTACCGGCGCGGCGTTGCTTTTCGACGGCGAGGTGCAGACCACGGGGGATGTGCCCTCCACCCCGGATCTGCGTGCGCTCTTTGCCTTCTTGGATGCGCAGGGCACGGACCCGGTCTTCTCCTGCGCGTCGATCGCCAAGCTGCGCCCGGCACTTGCTGCCATCACGCCGGTGGCGGCCGGAGTGCTTGCGGTGCGGTTCGGTGCAGGACGCGGCGAGTATCTCGTCTGGTTCCGCAAGGAGCAGCTTCAGGACGTGACGTGGGGCGGGGATCCGCACAAGCCGGTGCTGTTCGAAGAAGGGATGGAGCTTTCGCCGCGTCGTTCCTTCGCGGCTTGGCATCAGATCGTGCGCGATACGGCGATCCCGTGGACACAGCGCGAGGCCGCAATTGCCAAGGCGATCGGCAACTCACTTGGCGACATCGTCCTGCAGATTCGCTCGGTGCGCGTCCTCATTGCCGAGTCGCAGCTGAATCGCATGCGCAGCGCCATCATGGGGGCACCGGATCCCGTCATCATCGCCGACGAGGACGGGAACATTCTCCTCACGAATGACGCGCTCGCGCGACTGCTGCAGGGTCCGTTCCGATCGCCCGAGACGATTGAGGACCTCGCGGGATGCTTCGAGACGCCGTCCCGCGTGCTCGAGTTGTTCGAACGGCTCCATACCGAACGTACGCCGTGGCGCGGAGAACTTCGCCTCACGCGTCCCTCCGGTGGCCCGAGCATTCCGGTGGCCCTGCGGGCCGATCCGATCCCGCAGGTCAATGGTGGACTGTTCGGCTTCATCGTCATTCTCAACGATCTGACCGCACGGCAGGCCGCCGATGTCGCGCGCGACCGCCTGCAACGCGCGGTGTACGCGGCGCAGCGCCCCTCAAACGCGGAAGATCTCGACCTCCTAGGCCCAATGACGCCGGCCGTGCAAGGACTCGTGGCCGCGATCTGGGCGAATGCCGGTGTCGCGGTCAGCGAGATTTCAGATGCCTCGGATATCGTGGCCGTCGCGCCGCTCTTGCAGGAAGTCGAGGCCGCCACGCGGCATGCCGCGCGACTCTCGGCGTTGCTCGGACGCTACGCCGTCGACGACGAGTCTGCGGCGTCGTGAGTCCCCGCGCTCGGCGCGAGCGCAAGGGCTTCGAATAACGCGATGTGGCGGCGAAAGCCGTCGCAGGCCTCTTCCACGAGGTCCGCCTGCGTTGTTGCATCGAACGGCGCGTTGTCGAGCGCCCTGCGCCATGCGCCGGCCGCGGCCATCGGATCGGCGAGGGCGGGGAACTCGTAGAACCGCGTGGCGTCCTGCGGCAGCGCGAGTGACGCACGCACGATGCTCCCGACAATCTGTCCGCCGTTCAGATCGCCGAGGTATCGCAACCACGCATGCGCGAGCAAACGGGTGGGATCGGACACGGAGAGTTGCCGAAGATGCTCGGCGTATCGTCTGGCCTCCGCGGCCACGCCGGGAATTGAAACGCCATGCCTCGCTAACGACGCAAGGTCAGCCGAGAGCGCGTGCGCGCGTGCGAACCCAGGGATCACGAGCGGGCCAAGCAGCGGATCCTTCGCCTGCGCGGCGAGCCCCTCCTCGAGTGCGAGGTAGATCGCCTCAAGCGCGACGAGCAATGCGGCGTACCCGGGACGGGTGGCGCGTCCCTTCAGCAGCGCGCCCATGAGCCCGCTGCGCTCCGCCTGCGTGTGCAACGCCTTTGTCGCGGTCCGCAATTTCAGGGAAAGCGAGACCGGAGCGTTCATCGCTCGGCCACGACTCGTGCCGCGGTGTGCTGTCCCTGCGCGACACAATCGCCGAGGGCGACGCCGGCGCGCCACTGCCCGGTGAGGTAGAGCCCGGGCAGCGCACTTTCGATGCTGGCGGCGGCGGAGATCACCTGTTCGTGTCCGAGCTCATACTGCGGAATCGCCTGCATCCAGTGCTGGTGATGCATGAACATCGGCTCGCCGCGGACGCCGAGGAGCTGTCGGAGATCCGTCAGCACCTTGGGCAGCACGGCTGCCGTCTCCGCCGAGCCGAATTCCGGTGACCGCAGTCCGCCGAGAAAACAGGTGAGCAGGACATGTCCTTGCGGGGCGCGGCCAGCAAAGACGCTCGACGAGAAGATGGCGCCAAGGATCGTGCGCTTCTCGACCGCGGGGACCAGCACCCCGAATCCGTCGAGTGCATGCGCGACGTCCTCGCGACGGAAGCCCAACGCGAGCGTGGCAACGGCGGGGTGCACGATACGCGTCACGGGCCCGAGTGCTCCGGTGACCTCGTCCGGCAGTCCCATCGACGAGAGTGTGTACGCCGGAGTGGTGCAGAGGACCGCGTCGCAATCGACGACGTCGGCTCCGTCGGTGTGGAGTTGCCAGCGACCACTCCCGAGGTGGTCGACACGCGTCACGCGCGTGCCCGTGCGCACGGCGTCCCCGAGCGAGGCGGCCATCGCCTCCGGTAAGGTGGCGAGTCCCTGCGTGAACGACGTGATACCGCGCTGTCGTACCGCGCCGGCCTTCGCCTTCATCTCCTTCATCGCGCCGACAATGAGCGAGCCGTGCTTCCGTTCGCCGTCGAACAGCATGGGCATCGCATAGCGCACGGAGAGCCGTTCCGGATCGCCGGCATAGATCCCGGCGATGAGCGGGTTCACGAGATAGTCGAGGATCTCTCGGTCCAGTCGACGGCGCACGAGATCGGCCAGCGACTCATCCGCTTGATCGTGCCGTGCCCGTACGAAGGGTTCGCGCATCAACGCGAACTTGGCGCCCGCGGAGAGTGCCTTCGTGGTGGCGAGCGCGGCCGGACCATCAGGCAACGCCACCAACGCCCCGTCGCGCACGATGTACCGCCGTTTGGCCGCCGGAGCGGTCGCCAGCCGTTGCGCGCCAAGTCCGAGTCGGTCGATCAGTCCCTCGAGTGGCGCCGTGGCGGTCATCGAGGTGGGGCCGGCTTCCACGAGGAAGCCATCGCGCCGCACGGTGGTGATGACCCCTCCGACGCGGTCCGCGGCCTCAAGCACCGTGACGGTTGCGCCGCGTGCCCGCAACTCGACCGCCGCCGCCAACCCGGTGATCCCCGCGCCAATCACCGCGACACGCATCTCAGCCTCCCACCGCCCAATCCTGCGGCATGAGCATGGCGTCGAGATGCGCCTCGATCGAATCCGGTTCCACCATACGCTGCGCGGGCCAGGCCGCCACGGGCGGCATGGACATCAGCACGCTATCAGTGCGCGCGCCCGTTTGGAGGCCGAAGATCGTGCCCCGATCGTGCAGCAGATTGAACTCGACATAGCGCGAGCGTCGGTACAGCTGCAGGCTTTTCTCGCGGGACGAATACGGGAGATCGCGGCGTCGCTCGACGATCGGTGCGTAGGCGGCGTCCAGGACGCGCCCAATGGCATCGACGAAGCGGTGCAGCGCCGACGGCGTGAGGCCGAAGGGCGCATCGTCACCGCGCACATGATCAAAGAACACGCCGCCCACGCCACGCGCCTCGTTGTCGCGATGCGTGTTCCGGAAGTACTCATCGCACCACGTCTTGTACGCGGGATAGATCGCCGGGTTGTGTGCGTCGCAGACCCGACGCAGCGCCCAATGGAAATGCCGCGCATCGTCGATGAACGGATACGTCGGCGTCAGATCCGTCCCGCCGCCGAACCACGCGTCGTGGCGGTTGCCGTCGGCGTCACAGAGCTCGAAATAGCGCACGTTCAGATGCACGGTCGGGATCATCGGCGAGCGCGGGTGCGCGACGACACTCACCCCCGTGGCGAAGAAGTGCGGGGTGCTCCCGGTGGGCATGTTCCCACCGAGACGCTTCGCCGCCTCCGGCGGGAGAATCCCTTCGACGAGCGCACGATTCACGCCGGCCTTCTCGAAGACCTGTCCTTCCGAGATCAGGCGTGACTGTCCGCCGCCGCCGCCGTCGCGCTCCCACGCCGCCTCGACCATCCGCGTCCCATCCAGCCGCTCGAAGAGGGCCGAGATGACGTTGTGAATCTCTGCGGTCCACTGCGCCATCGACTCACGAGTCACGGGGCTGTCTTCGGCGTGCCGCGGGGCTCCGCTGCGTGGTGGCCCCGCAGTCATCGCGCGGGCTCCGCCGCCTGCGCCGCAGCGTGCGCGGCCCGCGAGTCCCAGCTCTGTACCGTCTCAATGAAGGCGCGCGCGTGGTCCACCGGAATATCCGGGAGAATGCCGTGGCCGAGATTGGCGATGTAGCCCGGGCCGTCCATGGCCCCGAGCATCGCCTGCGTGCGCTCGCGGATGACCGACGGCGTCGCATACAGCGCAGTGGGATCCAGATTCCCCTGGATGCCACGCCCGGTCGCATCGGCGACCCCCCGCGCCCACGCCGCATCCGTGTGCCAATCGACCCCGAGCACGTCGCAGCCGGTGGCATCGGCGATCTCCCCGAGCGCCCAGCCCGCACCAGGGGCGAAGCAGATCACGGGAACGCCGGCCGTCTTGGCGATGGCCGCGGTACGCGCCATGTAGGGCAGCGCGAACTCGCGGTACTCGCGCGGTCCGAGCGAGCCCGACCACGAATCGAAGATCTGCAGGGCCTGTGCGCCGGCCGCGGCCTGCGCCACGAGGAAGCGACCGACGTTGTCGGCGAGACGGGCCAGCAGGGCATGCGAGAAGGCGGGATCGGCAAAGAGCAGCTTCTTGGCGACACTGAAGGACTTCGTTCCCTTCCCCTCGGTCATGTACGCAAAAAGCGTCCACGGTGCACCGGCGAACCCGATCAGCGGCACTCGACCATTCAACTCGCGGCGCGTCATGCGCAGGGCGTCGAGGTGATACTTGAGCCCCTCTTCCGGATCCACATCGCGCAGGCGTGCGAGATCAGCCATCGTGCGGACCGGATCGGAGAACTGCGGCCCAATGCCTTCGTCGACGGAGAGATCCATCCCCATCGCATCGGGGATCACCAGGATGTCGGAGAAAATGATTGCCGCATCGACGCCCAGCAGATCGACCGGCTGCAGTGTCACCTGGGTCGCGAGCTCTGGGGTGTGGCACATCGTGAGAAAGTCGGCCTTGGCGCGCACCGCCCGATACTGCGGGAGATAGCGGCCGGCCTGGCGCATCATCCACACCGGCGGACGGTCAACGGCTTCGCGGCGGCAGGCGCGGAGAAAACGATCATTCACTGGGGGAACCTCTAACGGGCGAGAAGTACTAGGTGCCGCGGCGCTTCACCCGCACCCGACCCTGCAGGGATGCGGACGGCTGCCCATTGAATAGCGAATCGAGCGTCTTGGTGAAGGCATGGAGTGCCTCCCCATGGGCCACGGCCGTGCGGAGTTTGGACATCGGCCGAGCCAGTAACTTAGCGACGATACGGCTCGTCGCGTGCTCGGCGACCGCATCACCCGCGGCGAAGGTCAGTTCACGGCGGCAGATCTCGGTGAGGGCCTCGGCGAGCGGCCGGATCGCGTCGCGCGCGGCGGCGGCGGAGACCCAGTCAATGAAGCTTTCGAGCTCGGCCTCCACGATCGCGTCGGCGGCGGGCATCGCGGCCTTGCGCTGCTCTTCTGCGGCGAGGACCGGCATGTGCAATGCATCAAGGTCGGCGATCGTCACGCCGGGCACGCCAGCGAGGAGCGGATCGATATTACGCGGCATCGAGAGATCCATCAACAGCAACGGATAGGTCGTGGTGCCGCAGTTGTCGCGGGAGGTACGGAGCTGGTTGTACATCACCACCGGTTCGGTCGCCGCCGTCGCCGCAATGGCCACGTCCGCCATCGCGACCTCGACGTGCAGGGCCTCGTACGGCGCCGCCCGCCCGCCCACTTCCGTGGCCAACGCCTCAGCGCGTTTCACCGAGCGGTTCACGATGACCAGATCACGGGCGCCGAGCTTCATGAGCTGACGCGCCACCGAGGCGCCCGTCTTGCCGGCGCCAATGACCACCACACGCGCGTGTGCGAGGTTGCCGAAGCGGGCGTGGGCGTTGGCGGCTGCCTCGGCGCCGACCGAGCGCCGCCCCGAGGTGAGCGCGGTCTCCGTCTGCACGCGCTTCCCGGTCCGCAGCGCGGTGTCGAACAGGCGGTGCAGCACCGAGCCGGCCGTCCCCGCCTGATCGGCGTCGCGATACGCGATGCGGAGTTGTCCGAGAATCTGACCGTCGCCCATCACTTGCGAGTCGAGGCCCGCTGCGATGCGCAGAATGCGGCGCGCTACCTCGAGGCCGCCCCGCTTCTTGGCCACGGCGAGCAGCGCGCGGGCTTCAGTCTTTGAGCCCATCCACGCGCGGGCGAGTGCGGTAACGGCATGATCGAAGCTGGCGGGACTCGACGGGTCGGCACCTGCCGCCCACGCGTAGATCTCACTGCGATTGCAGGTCGCGACACAGACCAGTTCACGAATGGCCGAGTTCGGCTCGCGGGCGTACAACTTCGCAATGCGGTCATCGGAAAGATGAAAGCGTTCGCGGGTCGCGACGTTGGCGTGCCGATAGTCGACGGCGAGAGAAATCAGCATAGGCACTTCATCCCGAGAAGGGACCGTTGAGCTTCACGACATCCTGGTTGAGCTTGCTCGCGACGGCCGCCCACGCGAGGTAGGGAGCGAACCAGATCCCCGCCGCGTACGAGAGCGGGCGCGAGGCCCAGTACATCCAGAACACCGTGCCCCAGAAGGGGACCACCTGAACCAGCGCCCAGTCGGGGCGGCGCCGGCGGAAGAACAAATAGCTCCACATCACATTGCCGATCGCGTTCGTGACGCAGGCCGCCAGAAAGAGCTTGCGCTCCGTCAGCGACCCCTCGCCGCGCCATGCGATGACGCCCCCCGTCCCTGCCGTGATGAAGACCGCCGTCCAGACGGGGCCGAAGGCCCAGTTGGCCGGCTTCCACCACGGGAACTTCAGTCCGCGATACCACGGGCCAATATCCGTCACGAGCGCACCCGTCACCGCCACAAGTCCCCAGAAGGCGACTGCACCGGTGACGGGCCCCCAGAACGCGGCGTCCATCAAGCCGTGGCAAGGCCAGTAAGGTGCGCAAGGTTCTTGAAGAAGATGCGGGCATGAGAGAGCGGTTTGGCGCGAACGAGCTTCTTCTGCATGTAGGCATCGAAGGTCAATTGCTGCACATCCACGTCACGGCAGATCGCGACGAACCGCTCGCGGCGATTGTCATTCGAGTACCAAAACTTCTGCATGATATCGAGCACGAAGAACACCTGCCCATGATCCCACAAGAACCGCCGACGGGCCTTCGCGAGCGCCTTCGCCTTGCCGGTCACGAGGAACGCATCGACGGCATCGGCCGCGTAACGCCCACCCGTCATCGCGTAGAAAATTCCTTCGCCACTCGCCGGCGCGACCACACCCGCGGCATCGCCCGCGAGGACGACCTCGCGTCCGTCGTCCCACTTCGGGAGCGGATGCAACGGAATCGGCGCCCCTTCCCTGCGGATTGTCTCGACTTTGTCGAGCCCCGTCGCGGCGCGCAGCAGGGCGACCGACTCCTTCAGTCCGAATCCCTTCTGCAACGAGCCGGTGCCGACGCTCGTCGTGGCGCCATGCGGGAATACCCAGGCGTAGAAGTCGGGGGAGAGCGGTCCCTGGTAGTACACGTCGCAACGGTCGCGGACGAAGGCCTCGCTCTCGACCTCAGGCGACTTGATGATCTCATGATAGGCGAACACGAACTTCCCCTCGCCCGCGCGCGGAATGCACTGACGCGCCACCTGCGAGAGCGCCCCGTCGGCACCGATGATCGACCGCGCACGCACCGAGGTCTCCTTGCCGTGACGCGAACGCCCCGCGGTAAAGACGACGCGGGCCACGCCGTCGGCATCCCGCTCGCGACGGAGGAACGATCCCGTCATGCGCTCGGCGCCGGCATTCGCCGCGCGGGCGCGCAGCCATTCGTCGAACACCTCGCGGTCCACCATCCCCACGAAGCCCTTGCCCACCGGGATGTCGACCGTCTTCCCCTTCGGGCTGATCATGCGCGCTTCGTTGATGCGCGCGACCATCAGCGATTCCGGCACATCGAAGTCCTTGAGGAGTTGCGGCGGGACCGCGCCGCCACAGGGCTTCACCCGCCATGCTTTGTCGAGCAGGAGCACCGAGCGGCCCTTGCGTGCCAGATCATGTGCGGCGGTCGCGCCCGCGGGCCCGCCACCCACCACCACGACATCGTACGTCTGTTCCGCCATCGTCATGCCTCCACCTGCTCGAAATGTCCGTACTGGGGATTGCCCATCTGCATCGTCTGGTCGCTCATCGTATCGCACCGAGAATCGCTGCGCCGGAGCCGTCCCGACGGAACACGTTGGCGCGCACGGCGGGCGTGCTGGCGAGCGCCATCAGCGCGGCGACAATGAAGAGGACGGCTTCGAGACCGAAGACCGCGACGTACCCACGCGCGGGATCGCCCATCGAGGCAATCGTGAGGTCGCTCATCACACCGCCACCGAGCGAACCCGCCCCGTAGGCGATCGCCTGGGCGGCGCCGAACACACCAAGACGAACGCCCGTGCCGCGAGTGGTATCGGCGGCGGTCATCGCCATCATCGAACCGATCGCACCGACCGCGAACACCCCATTCGCGACGCCGAGCGCGAAGACCGTTCCCTGCAGCAGTGCGACCCCGCCGAGCCATGGGGAGTTCGCCAGGACGAGCAGCGCAGCGGCCGAGGCCACGCAGCCTCCCGCGGCCCACGTGCGAAGCGAACCAAAGCGCGCCGAGAGCAGCGCGGCGGCCAGCATGCCAAGCATGACGCCCCCATGCTGAATCCCACCGAGCTTCGTGCTCTCGCCCGGCGACATGGCGAAGACGCGACCGGCGAAGGGTTCGAGAATCAGATCCTGTGCGCTGTACGCGAGCATCGCAGCGAAGATGAAGAACGCAAAGCGACGCGTGGTGCGATCGGCCAGGGCATCCCTGATTGTCGCGGCGAAACCAGCGCCCGGCGCGACGGCGGGCTCCGAAAGTTCGGGGCGACGCATGCCCCACGAACCCCAGGCGGCAATGGACGCGAGCACCGCGGCCACCGCGCAGACGCCGGCAGTGACCGAGACCAAGCGCGAGAACGAAAAGGGATCGAGGAGCTGACCCGACACGCCCGCCGTCACCGCGATCCCGAAGATCATCATGATCCAGAGCAACGCGGCCGCCCCGCCGAGCTTGCGGGGCTCCACCTGCTCCGCGACGTGCGCGAGCAGCGCGGTCCCGGCGGCACTCATGCCGACCCCGATCAGGGCGTAAGCGAAGAAGGCCAGCGTCAAGCCGAGCATCAACTGCGTCGAGGCCACCGAGACGGCCATCGCGGCGAGCGTTCCGCCGAGCGAGAGAATCAGCGCGCCACCGAGAATCCAGGGGGCGCGGGTCGCCGTGTTATCGGAATCGAAGCCGAACTTGGCGCGTGACATCTGAATCACGAAGTGCAACGCCACCAGCACGCTCGGGATCGTCGCCGGGAGGGCGAGTTCGACGACCATCACCCGATTCAACGTGGAGGTCATGATGGCGGCGACGGCGCCGATGGCAATCTGTGCGAGACCAAGGCGGGCGATGCCACTCCAGCCCATGTAGGTGCGAGGAAGCAACGCGACGCTCATGCGGAGATTCCCTTGAGCGCGAAGGCCGCCACCATCATGCCCCAGACATAGAACGGGACGCCGACTGCGGAGAGGAAGAGCGCACGCGCGGAGGGTGCAGCGAGAAAACGCGCCATGAGACCCAACTGCACCGCGACGAGCACGCCGATCGCGCCGGCATGCATCGGCGTGCCCCACGCGATCAAGAGGCCGATCACGATCAGCTGCGGCAGGATCATCACGCCGCAGAGCACCCACGCCGCGCGCGTCACGCCGAGCGAGGCGGGCAATGAGCGAATCCCCATTTGGCGATCGCCCTCAACCGATTTGAAGTCGTTGAGCGTGAGAATGCCGTGCGCGCCGAGCGAGTAGAGCGTGGCAATCAGGAGGATCCCCGCCGAGGGAAGGCGGCCGCCGAGCATGATGATGGTGCCGGTGATCCAAGCGAGTCCTTCGTACGTGACGCCGACGGCGAGATTGCCGATCCATCCGTTCTGCTTGAAGCGGAGCGGCGGTGCGGAGTAGGCCCAGGCAAAAGCGAGTGCGACCGCGACCGCGAGCATGCCAACGGTGCCGAGCGGAATCGCGGCGAGCAGTGAGAGCGCGGTCCACAGCACGGCGATGCGGAATCCCCAGGTGCCGGGTATCCGTCCCGAGGGAATCGGGCGCTTCGGCTCGTTGATGGCATCGACATACCGATCGTACCAATCGTTCGCGGCCTGCGAGGTCGCGCAGACGAGCGGTCCGGTGATCAGCAGTCCGAGCGCGAGCAAGGGTAACCGCTCCCGGAGAGCCACACCGCTGGCGATGGCGCCGCAGGTGAAGGCCCACATGGGCGGGAACCAAGTGATCGGCTTGAGCAGCTCGAGCACGGCCGAAGGCGCGGGCCAGGTCCGGGCCTCACTCCGTACGGTCTGATTGACGCCAAAAACTGTCACGAAAGTCTGACAGTTGGGGAAGGCACAGAAAGGACCGAGAGGTCTCGCATCGGGCAATCAGCTCGCTGCGGCGGTGTCAGCGTCGGGCGGCGACGACAGCCCGTGGCGACGCAGCTTCACGTACAGTGTCTGGCGTGAGAGGCCGAGGACTTCCGCGGCCGTGGTGCGATTATCGCCGGTGAGTTCGAGCGCGGCTTCAATGAAGTGGCGCTCCACCAGATCTGTCGTATCGCGCACCAGCGTCGGCAGGGAGACGCGCCCGACGAGTGAGGTGAGATCCTCGACGGCCTTCGTGAGATCGCGCGCACCGTGCGGGACCGTGCTGACGCGACGACCCACATCGCGCATCACGAAGCCGATCGCTGGGGCGCCATCGCCAGGGGACCCATCGCCCGGGGACGCAGCGCCGGGCAGGGTCACGGCGGAGATCTCGATTTCCGTCGACAGTCCGAGATCGCCACGAATGCTGCTCGCGGCGACGCGCACGATGCCGTGCTTGCGCACCGTCGAGAGAAAGACGCTGACATCTGCGCCGGGACGACCGACCCAGTTGCCGAGCGAGCGACCCTTTGCCTGCTCCTCGCTCGCGAGCTGCGCGATGTCGAGGAAGGCGCGGTTCGCGGTGAGCACGTCCCCTTCGGTGTCGACCACGACCATTGCTTCCGGCGCGCGTTCGACGAGTTCGAGGAGGCGGGCGCGATGCGCGGTCTGCTGCGCGGTATGCTGCGCGGTCTGTGCCGTGTGCCGCGCGAGGCGCACGAGCAAGAGCGTGAGGTTATCCTGCCGAAAGCACGACGCTGAGGCGAGCACTTCGCCGCGCTCTCCCGTGAGCTTGAGTCGGACATCGGTCGCATGACCGGTCGTGCGCGCCGTGGAGAGGAGATCCTCGACCTGGCGCACATGCTCCGTCGCAATGCCCATGGGGAACTGCTTGCCGACGAGCTTGTCCGCGGAGATATCAAAGAGTCGTGCCGCCGCACCCGAGGCATCGACAATGCGCATGGTGTCGGCATCGACGACGATGATGGCGTCGGTGGAGAGCTGGAAGAGCAACCGATAGCGTGTCTCGACATGGCGCAGGCGCCAGTAGTCGCGCTCCATTGCTTGCTGGGTGTCGACGAGGCGCTGCTGCAGGGTGGAAATCGTGCGCAGGTCGCGGCCCACGGCGATCACCGAGCCATTGTCGGCGCGCACCGCATTGTACGCCACCGGGATGTCCGCCCCGGCACGCGAGGGATGATTGACCTGACGACGGCGGGTCGCTCCGCTGGTCGCCGCTTCTTTCATGAGGAGGTCAATCTTCGCGCGTGAATCCGGGTTCACGGTTTCGGCCCAGGGCTTGCCGACCCACTCGTCAACGCCGTCGATCGGCGGTTCCGAGCCACTGAAGGAGACGTGCCGAATAACGCCATCGCGGTCGACCACGAGGGCGACTTCACTCGTGGCCGTGATAAGCTTCGCCGCCCAGTCCGGCGCAAGGTCGGAGAGGGTCGTACGACCAAGATCGGACGAACGATCGCGGGGTTCCATCTGATGCCCCTGCGGCAGAACTGCGGGAGTGCCCATAACCTCAGGCGGTAATAAGACGACGAGCTTCGCGCACGGCAGAGCGGGCGTCCAAGGCATAGCCGTTGGCCCCAATTCGCTGGGTCAGCGAGGGGTCGGCAAAAATCAACTGCCCACCGACGAGCACCTGAATGTCACGCTTGCGTGACACCTGGCGAGCCCGGCGGATGTCTTGCTGCAGCTTGGAGATACGCGCGGTCACTGCCACCGAGAAGCCAAGTAAATCATAATCGGATTCCCTTACCTTGTCCAGCAATGCTTCGGACCCGAGGCCTGGGCCGATGTGCACGTCCCAGCCGTCGCGGACGAAGAACTCCGCCAACAGGGCGATTCCAAGGGAATGCTGCTCGTCCGCGGCACAGGCCAACAGAATCCGCCCGGTCCCGCCCGGATACCGCTGCTCAGCCTGGAACTGGTGGCTGAACTCTCGAATCAGGCGGTGAATCCGTCCCGCCCCAACGGTCACATCATAAAAAGAGCAGTCATCCTCGCACCACATGTCGCCAAGGACTCGGGCGGATTCGGCAAACACCTCCTCATACAGTGCATCCGGCGACATCCCGTTCTCAACCAAGCCAAGGGCGAAATCCATCACCGCCTGATCGTCGTCTCGCAACAGCACCGCAATGAACTGTCGAACGTGCTCCGCATGGGGGAGCACCGGAAGCACCGGAAGCACCGGCGGTGCGGTCGGAAGCATCACCGGCGGCAGGGGGCGACGAAGCGTCTCCTTCACCGGGCGCTCACTCGCCCCTCGTCCGACACGCGACTCGGGCTGAGTCGGCGCCGTCTGTGCGCGTTGCGGCGAAACAGGACGTGGACCGGGCATGCAAAGCCTCCGAAAGAACCGATGGGTGGGGGGGTACCCGTCAATGACGACTTCATATTTGCCCCGAACACAAAGTCTGTCAAGAGTCCCTGACGTAAACTTATCTTGACAACTCGGCGTCACGGCGACACTATCTCTTGGCGCACTTCCTGTCCGTCGTCGTTTGCCTCGGCGCGGTCCCCCAACATGGAGCATTCCACAGTGTCAGGCAAGCGAGTGTCATCTCCGCTGTACACCCCAGAGCAACGCGTCAAGCGCGATGCCACGGTGTGGACGCTCGTGCAAGGGATTCTCGCGCCGGTGCAGTTCCTCGTGTGTCTGATCTCGGCCGGACTGGTGATTCGCTTCTTGAGGACCGGCGACGGTCTCTGGGCCGCCAACCTGTCTGTCCTCATCAAGACCGTGATCCTGCTCACCATCATGATCACCGGCTCCATCTGGGAGAAAGTCGTCTTTGACGAATGGCTCTTTGCGAAGCCGTTCTTCTGGGAAGACGTGGTCTCGATGGGGGTCATCGCGCTCCACCTTCTATATGTAGCGTCGCTCTTCGGTGGATGGATGACTCCCACCGGACTCATGACGGTCGCGCTCACCGCCTACGCCACCTACATCATCAACGCGATCCAGTTCATCCTCAAGCTGCGCGCTGCGCGCCTCCAGGAAGCCGAATCGCGTCTGCAGGGAGCGCTCGCATGACGGGGACCGCCCTCCCGGTCGTCGAGATCGGCTGCACCGATGCGCCCGTGCTCAAGGAACGCGGGCAGCGCGAAGTCTTCTGCGGCCTCACCGGCATCGTCTGGCTGCATCGCAAGATGCAGGATGCCTTCTTCCTCGTCGTAGGCTCGCGCACCTGCGCGCACCTCATTCAGTCCGCCGCTGGCGTCATGATCTTCGCGGAACCCCGCTTCGCCACCGCCATTCTGGGCGATCGCGATCTCGCGGGGATGGCCGACTGCAATGAAGAGCTCGATCGCGTGGTGCGTCAGTTGCTCGGACGGCGCCCGGACATCAAGACCCTCTTTCTCGTCGGCTCCTGCCCGAGCGAGGTGATCAAGCTCGATCTCGCCAAGGCCGCCTCGCGTCTCTCGCGCGAATACACCGGTGCGGTGAAGATCCTCAGCTACAACGGCAGCGGCATCGAAACGACCTTCACGCAGGGCGAAGATGCCTGCCTGCGCTCGATGGTTCCGGAAATGCCAGCCGACACGAGCAGTGCGCCGAGCCTCATGATCTGCGGGACGCTTGCCGACGTCGTCGAAGACCAGTTCATGCGGATCTTCGCTGAGCTCGGCATCGGGCCGGTGACGTTCTTCCCGCCGCGCCGCGCCAGCAAGCTTCCGCCGATCGGGCCGCAGACGAAGTTGCTGTTGGCACAGCCCTTCCTGAACGAAACCACCCGGGCGTTGCAGGCCCGCGGCGCCACGCTCCTGCCGTCGCCGTATCCGCTCGGTGTCGAAGGCACCACGCTCTGGCTGCGCGCCGCCGCCGACGCGTTCGGCGTCGCGCCGGAGCGCTTCGCGAGTGCCATCGCTGCGCCGGCGCAGCGCGCCCGCACGGCGCTCGCACGCTATCGCCCGGCGCTCGAGGGAAAGACGATGTTCTTCTTTCCTGACTCGCAGCTGGAGATTCCGCTCGCTCGGTTTCTCGCGCGCGAATGCGGCGTGACGTTGCTCGAGGTCGGCACGCCCTATCTTGATCGCCTCTTGGTCGAAGCCGAGCTCGCCCTCCTGCCGCGCACCGTGCTCTCCGAAGGGCAGGATGTCGAGAAGCAGCTCGATCGGTGCAAGGCGCAGCAGCCGGACCTCACCGTGTGTGGGCTCGGCCTCGCGAATCCGCTCGAGGCCGAAGGCATGCGCACCAAGTGGAGCATCGAGCTGGTCTTCTCACCGATTCACGGATTCGACCAAGCCGGCGATCTCGCGGAGCTCTTCGCGCGCCCGCTCGAACGCATTTCCCGGTTGAGGGTCTGAGCCGATGCAGCTGACGCTCTGGACGTACGAAGGTCCGCCGCACGTCGGCGCGATGCGCATCGCGACCTCGATGGAAGGGGTGCACTATGTGCTGCACGCGCCGCAGGGGGACACCTATGCGGACCTGCTCTTCACGATGATCGAGCGGCACTCCAAGCGTCCGCCCGTCACCTATACGACCTTCCAGGCCCGTGACCTCGGCGGCGACACGGCGAATCTTGTCGTGACGGCGGTGCGCGCAGCGTACGAGCGATTCAAGCCGCAGGCGATGCTCGTCGGTGACTCGTGCACGGCCGAGTTGATTCAAGACCAATCCGGCGCACTCGCGATGGGGATGAACCTCCCGATCCCGGTCGTGCCGCTCGAACTCCCCGCTTACTCAAAGAAAGAGAACTGGGGCGCGTCGGAGACGCTGTATCACCTCACGCGCACCCTGATCGGTACCGCCAAGCGCGAGCGTCCGGTGCGCGTCGAAGGGGCGCGTCCGAAGGCGAACCTGCTCGGCCCCTCGTCGCTCGGCTTCCGGTGCCGCGATGATGTGCGCGAAGTGATCGCGTTGCTCGACGCCGCCGGTGTCGACGTGCACGTCGTGGCGCCGCTCGGGGCGTCGCCGGCCGATCTCCGCACGCTGACCGATGCCGACTTCAATGTCGTGCTCTATCCTGAGATCGCGATGACGACCGGCTCGTGGTTGCAGCGCGTGCACGGCATGCCGATGGTCAAGACCGTTCCGATCGGGGTCGGCGCCACGCGCGACTTCCTCGAAGAAGTCGGGACGCTTGCCGGTGTGGATGTCTCGAACGCCTTGACCGATGCGCGCTCGCGGCTCCCCTGGTACTCGCGTTCGGTGGACTCGACGTATCTCACGGGGAAGCGGGTGTTCATCTTCGCCGATGGCACGCACGCGATCGCGGCCGCGCGAATAGCGTCAGAAGAACTCGGTTTCACGGTCGTCGGGCTCGGCACCTACTCGCGCGAAATGGCGCGTGAGGTGCGCGAGGCAGCTGCCAAGTATGGGGTTGAAGCGCTGATCTGCGACGACTACCTCGACGTTGAGACCGCGATCACCAATGCGGCGCCGGAACTGGTGCTCGGCTCACAGATGGAACGTCATATCGCCAAGCGCTTGGGCATTCCGTGCGCCGTGATCTCTGGTCCCTTCCACGTGCAGGACGTGCCGGCCCGTCACAGCCCGCAGATGGGCTGGGAAGGCGCGAACGTGATCTTTGACACGTGGGTACATCCGTTGATGATGGGGCTCGAGGAGCATCTGATCGGGATGTTCCGCGAGGACTTCGAGTTTGGCGAAGTCGGCTCTCATCTGGGAAAGGCGCCGGCCAGGCGGGACGATTCCAGCGATCTCGGACGCGCCGTGGCTGCTGAAGCGAACGTCGCGGTACTTGAGGATGTGCTGGCAAGTGCGGGCGCGGCGACGGCATCAGACGAAGGCGCGAGCGCGCCGCCGCCGGTCGCCGCGACGCCCTCCGTTGCCAACGGTCCAGTTTGGACGACCGATGGCGAGAAGGAACTCAAGAAGATCCCGTTCTTCGTGCGCAAAAAGGCGCGGTTGAACACCGAACGCTTCGCGACCCACCACGGGATCGCGCACATCTCGGTCGAGACGCTCTACGAGGCAAAGGCACACTATGGCAAGTAAGCGCGGCGTCGTTCCCAACGTCCCTATTCGCGTGACCATTGTCACGCTGGATGCGCACTTCGCTGATGCGTTCGCGCGCGCGCGGACGATGCTGCAGAAGGATCTGCCCGGCTTGCGGCTGAGCATGCACGTCTCCGCCGACTACAACTCCGACGAGAAGCTCGCGGAGAAGGCGCGCGCGGACATCATGGCGGCGGACATCATCATTGCCGGCCAGTTGTTCACCGAGGAGTCGGCTGGTCCCGTCAAGGATGCGATTGCCGCGCGCCGCAAGGACTGCGACGCCGTTTGCGCGATGCTCTGCGTGAATGAGGTCGTGAAGCTCACGCGACTCGGCAAGTACTCCATGGCGGATGAAGACCGCTCGAACTCGCCGTGGTCGCCGATGAACATCCTCAAGAAGCTCCGCGGCGAGCGCGATGATGGAAAGTCGGCCGGCGAGCGACAGCTGAGTGTGCTGCGTCGGTTGCCGAAGTTGCTCCGATTCATTCCGGGCGCGGCTCAGGACGTGCGCAGCTGGTTCCTCGCGATGCAGTACTGGCTCGCGGGCTCCGACACGAACGTCGCGAACATGGTGCGCATGCTGATCGACCGGTACGCCGCGGGACCGCGGGCCGTGTTGCGCGGTACGCTCACGGTCGAGGAGCCCGAAGAATTCCCGGATGTCGGGTGCTACCACCCCGACCTGCCGGGGCGTGGCATCACGGAAGACGACTCCAAGTTGCCGAGCAAGGGCAAGCAGGGGCGCGTTGGCGTGTTGCTTGGTCGGTCGTATCTGCTGGCCGATAATACGGCGCACTACGATGCGATCATCCGTGGCCTTGAGTCGCGCGGCCTGAGCGTTGTCGCGGCCTACGCCTCCGGTCTGGATGGCCGCGCGGCGATTTCCCGCTACTTCATGGATCAGAAGGCGCAGGTCCGCGGGACGACCATTGCCACAATCGACGCGATGATCTCGCTGACGGGCTTCTCGCTCGTCGGTGGGCCGGCGTACAACGACGCGGAAGCGGCGCAGGCGGTGCTCAACGCGCTCGACGTGCCGTATATCTCGCTGCAGACGTTGGAGTTTCAGACCATCGCCGAGTGGGAGCGTGACCCGCGCGGCCTCAACGCTCTGCAAGCAACGCTGCAGGTGGCGATCCCGGAACTCGATGGCGCGACCAGTCCGCTCGTGTTCGGTGGGAAGGGCGAGGCTGTAGAAGGCGAAGCCGCGGCGTCGATCCCGATTGCGGGCCGTGTCGAGGCCATCACGGACCGCGTCGCCAAGCTTGTGCGGCTGCGTCGCAAGGCGCGGAGCCAGCGGAAGGTGTCGATCGTGCTCTTCAACTTCCCGCCGAATGCGGGCAACACGGGGAGCGCGGCCTACATCGCGGTGTTCGAATCGCTCCTCAATGTGCTCAAGGGGATGCAGCGCGCAGGGTACACGGTCGACGTGCCCGAGAGCGTGGATGCGCTGCGCATCGCCATCACCCAGGGGAACGCGACCCAACTCGGCGCGCCGGCCAATGTCCACGCGCGGGTGAGCGCCGATGTGCATGTGCGTCGCGAGCCCTTCCTCAAGGATCTTGAAGCGGTGTGGGGCCCCGCACCCGGTCGGCAGTTGACCGATGGGCGCGACCTCTTTGTGATGGGCGAGCGGTTCGGCAACGTGTTCGTGGGCGTGCAACCGGCCTTCGGCTGGGAAGGCGATCCGATGCGGCTGTTGTTCCAGGGCAACTTTGCGCCGACGCACGCCTTCTGTGCCTTCTACCGCTGGTTGCGTGACGACTTCGGCACCGATGTCGTGTTGCACTTCGGCACGCATGGCGCGCTGGAGTTCATGCCGGGCAAGCAGGTCGGTCTCGCGGACACCTGCTGGCCGGAGCGCTTGATCGGCGATCTGCCGAACGTGTACCTCTACGCCTCGAACAACTCCTCCGAGGGCACGCTGGCGAAACGGCGCGGCGGGGCGACCCTTGTCAGCTACCTCACGCCGCCCATCGCGCAGGCCGGACTCTACAAGGATCTGGCGGCGCTCAAAGGCAGTCTCGATTCTTTCCGCGCGGCAGACGATCCGAATCACGAGCTCGCGGAGATGCTGCAGGAACAGGCCGCGGCGCTCGAGCTCTGCGCGCCCGATCCCAAGTGGAATGGCGATACCGGCGAACGTGTCGCCGAAGTGCGTGCGCGTCTGCTGGAGCTGGAGTACTCGCTGATTCCGATGGGTTTCCATATCGTTGGCGAGGGCATGCCCGAGCAGGCGCGTCACGACACGATCAAGGCGATTCGCGAATCACAGCAGGAGCCGATGCCGGAGTCTGAGCTGGCCGAACTCGACCGGTTGCTCGCCGAGGATCACGAGATTCCTGGAATTCTGCGTGCGCTCGACGCGCGCTATGTCCCGCCGGCCCCTGGGGGCGACATCGTTCGCACCCCGAAGGTCGTGCCGACGGGCCGCAATATGTATGGCTTCGATCCCTACAAGGTGCCGAGCGCCTACGCGCTGATCGATGGGCGCAAGCGTGCGGACGTGTTGCTCACGCGGCACATGACCGACGGGAATCCGTTGCCCGAGACCGTGGCCTTCGTGCTCTGGGGCACGGACAACATGAAGTCCGAGGGAGCGCCGCTTGCGCAGGTCCTCGCACTCATGGGTGCGGTCCCACGCTTCGATGCGGTGGGACGTTTGGCGGGAGCGCGCTTGGTCTCGCTCGAGGCACTCGGCCGCCCGCGCATCGACGTGGTGTGTACGCTTTCTGGGATCTTCCGCGATCTGCTCCCGTTGCAGGTGAAGTTGATCGCCGAGGCCGCGCTCCTGGCCTCCCAAGCGGACGAGCCGCTCGAGATGAACTTCATCCGCAAGCATACGCTCGACCATCAGGCCGCCTTCAACTGCGACTTCGAGAGCGCGGCCTTGCGTGTGTTCAGCAACGCCGAAGGGGCGTACGGTTCGAACGTCAACCTGCTGGTCGATACCGGCCAGTGGGAGAAGGAAGACGAGTTGGCCGAGCAGTTCGTGCAACGCAAGAGCTTCGCGTACGGCGTGAAGCCAGGGGCGAAGCCGATGCCAGCGCTCATGCAGCGTGCGCTTGGCGGTGCCGACATCGCGTTCCAGAATCTCGACTCGGTCGAACTCGGCGCGACAGACATCGACCAGTACGTCGAATCGCTGGGCGGCATGAACCGCGTGATCACGCGGGCCAAGGGTGCCGAGGTGCCGGTGTATCTCGGCGACAGCACGGGCAAGGACGGCAAGGTCCGCACGTTGAGCGAGCAGGTGTCGCTCGAGACGCGGACGCGCATGCTCAATCCGAAGTGGTACGAGGCGCAGCTCGCTCAGGGCTACGAAGGGGCACGCAACATCGCGGGGCACGTCGCCACGACGCTCGGCTGGTCGGCGACGACCGGCAACATCCCCCAGTGGGTCTACACCGATATCACGACGACCTTCATGCTGGACCCCGAGATGCGGGAACGGCTGGCGAAGGCGAATCCGAATGCGGCGGCCGGCATGGCGCAGAAACTGATGGAAGCGCACGACCGAGGCTACTGGAAGCCGAGCGAGGAGATTCTCGCGCAGCTCCGTGAAGCCACGGAGGAATTGGAAGACCGGCTCGAGGGCGTCCACGCGGTCGCGTGATCTCATCGCGAGATGAGCACGCAGCGGGACGGACCCGGTGCGAGTCGGAATCAGTCTAACAGGAGCACTGCCCGTGGCTTCATCGATGGCTCTGCCGGTACTGACCGGCCATGAGGATGGCGAAGGATCCCTGCAAGTGCACCTCGACCCCGAGGAGAAGATCACCGGGGCGCAGGTCTTCGCCGTGTATGGCAAGGGGGGGATCGGCAAATCGACGACCTCGTCGAATCTGAGCGCGGCCTTCTCGCAACTCGGCAAGCGGGTGCTGCAGATTGGGTGTGACCCGAAGCATGACAGCACGTTCACGCTGACCAAGAAGATGGTCCCGACGGTGATCGACGTGCTCGAAAGCGTGGACTTCCACTCGGAAGAACTGCGCGTCGAGGATTTCGTCTACACGGGATTCGGCGGCGTGCAGTGCGTCGAGGCGGGCGGCCCGCCGGCGGGCACGGGCTGCGGCGGCTACGTGGTCGGGCAGACGGTGAAGCTCCTCAAAGAGCATCACCTGCTCGAAGAAACCGACATTGTGATCTTCGACGTGCTCGGCGACGTGGTGTGCGGTGGCTTCGCGGCCCCGCTCCAACATGCGCAGCGCGCGATGATCGTGACGGCCAACGACTTTGATTCGATCTTCGCGATGAACCGCATTATGGCGGCCATTCAGGCGAAGTCGAAGAACTACGCCGTGCGTCTTGGTGGCGTGATCGCGAACCGCAGCGCCGATACCGACCAGATCGACAAATTCAACAAGCGTACTGGCCTCGCCCTGACGGGGCGCTTCCACGATATCGATGCGATCCGTCGCAGCCGCCTGAAGAAGTGCACCATCTTCGAGATGGAGAGCAGTCCGGAAGTGCAGGTCGCGCAGGATGAATACATGCGCATTGCGCAGAGCATGGCCGATGGCGTCCCGCCGCTGTTGGGCACGCCACTCAAAGACCGCGAGATCTTCGACCTCCTCGGATACGACTGATGTCCATGCCCGTGCAAGACCCTTCCGTGCCGAATCTCGAGGCAGACGTCTCAACGGGCGGCTACGCGCGCACCCGCGCCTGGCTGCACGAATACTTCGACCGTACGGCGGCGAAGTCGTGGGAGACGCTGACGTCGGACGCCCCCGTGAGCGGCGTGCGGGCCACCGTGCGTGCCGGGCGCGACCGGATGCGCGGCATTCTGCTCAACTGGTTGCCCACGAACCTCGTGGGCGCCCGCGTGTTGGATGCCGGCTGCGGTACCGGCGCAGCCGCGATTGAGCTGGCGCGCCGCGGCGCCGATGTCGTGGCGATCGATCTTTCGCCGACGCTCGTTGAGGTCGCTCGCACCCGCGCGGCACAGTCGAACCTGCGGGGGCGCATTGATTTCCGCAGTGGCGACATGATGGACGCCGCGCTCGGCGAGTTCGATCACGCGGTCGCGATGGACTCCCTCATTCATTACGAAGTGGTGGACGCGGTCGCGGCGATCGGCAGGCTCGCGCCGCGTGTTCGGGGCAGCATCGTCTGGACCTTCGCCCCGCGCACTCCGCTGCTCTCCTTCCTGCACGCCGCGGGACGCCTCATTCCCAGTGGGGACCGGGCGCCGCGCATCGTGCCGATGCCGGCGCGCGGGGTGCGCCGCGCCCTTGAGCAGTCGCTCCCGGATTGGACGAGCGGTCGGACACAGATCGTGAAGAGTGGTTTTTACACCTCGCAGGCGCTGGAACTGCAGTTCACCCCCCGGAGGCAGTCATGATGGGTTGGTTCGTTCTTCTCGTTGCCGCCTTGGCGTTCGGCGGCTGGTTCCTCTTCCGACGAACACGGCACGTCGCGTGCACGATCGATCTGGAGTCGACCCCCCAGGAGTTCCATGCGCACGTCGAGCTCGACGGGGTGCTGGTGAATGAAGGGGATGAAGTGCTCGTCCATGGGGCTCCGTCGCGTATCGCCTTGGGCGAGAAGCGCACGATGGCCGCCACGGCGACCGTACAGCAGGCGAGCTGGCCGCGCCGTGTTCTTGTCCGCGTGTTGGGCACGAGCGGCATCACTGAACTCTATGAAGTCGGATTCGAGGGCTGATCATGTATCCAGCGACAATGACCCCCCCGGTCAAGGAAGTGAACGAGGTCACCAAGGCCGCGACGGATGATGCCGTGCTCAATCCGCGCTTCTATACGACCGATTTTGCCGAGATGGACCGCCTCGACATCTCGCCGCTCCGCAAGGATTGGGACGAGCTGGTCGCCGAGTTCCGTCGCGACCCCAACAAGACCCATTTCAAGCGGACGTCGGAATTCGAGAATCTCGACTGGACCGGCTGGCCGCCCGAGCTGCAGAAGGCGTTCATCGAGTTCCTTGTGAGCTCCGTGACGGCCGAGTTCTCCGGCTGCATCCTGTACGCGGAGATCAAGAAGCGCGTGAAGAACAAGGACATCCGCGATCTCTTCGGCTTCATGAGTCGCGATGAAGGCCGGCACGCCGGGTTCATCAATCATGTGCTGGCCGACTTCAAGGTCGCGGTGGATCTCTCGTTCCTGACCAAGGCCAAGAAGTACACGTACTTCAAGCCGAAGTACGTCTACTACGCCACGTATCTCTCCGAGAAGATCGGGTACGCGCGCTATATCACGATCTTCCGCCAGCTGGAGAAGCATCCCGAGTATCGGTTCCACCCGATCTTCAAGTGGTTCGAAGAGTGGTGCAACGACGAGTTCCGCCACGGGGAGGCCTTCGCCGTCCTGATGCGCGCGAATCCGCAGTTCCTCCAGGGGGGCAACAAGCTCTGGATCCGCTTCTTCTCGTTGGCCGTGTTCGCCACGATGTACGTGCGGGATCACGCGCGCCTGACGTTCTTTCATGCCCTCGGTTTCGACGTGGACGATTTCGACCGCAAGGTGATCTCGCTCACGAACGAGATCAGCAAGCAGTGCTTTCCGGTGACGGTGGACGTCGACAACCCGAAGTTCTGGGCGCTGCTCGAGCATATGCATCAGAACATGCTGAAGATCGAGGCGGCCCGAACGCAGGGCGGCATCATGGGGAGCATCAAGTCGACGATGGCCAAGATCAACAATGGTGTGACCTTCGTGCGGCTCTTCATTCTGCCAGCGAAGCATGCGCCGCTGCCGGTCAATTTCCGCCTCGAACCCGTCTGGTGAGTCGATGAGCGCCAAGCCGGTCTCGCCGTTCGTGAAGTCCCTGGCACTGATCGGGGCGCGCTTCATGCCGTTCGCGGATATCGCGTCGGCTGAAGTGCCGCTTTCGCGATTCCTGCGGCTCAGCCTGTTCCAGCTCACGGTCGGCATGGCGACAACGCTTTTCTATGGTACGCTGAACCGCGTCATGATCGTGGAACTGAAGGTGCCCGCGTTCCTCGTCGCGCTGATGATCGCCATCCCGCTCCTCGTGGCTCCGTTCCGGGCGCTGATCGGATTCCGGTCGGATACCTACCGGAGCTACTGGGGATGGAAGCGCGTCCCGTTCATCTATGTGGGCTCGTTCATGCAGTTCGGCGGATTGGCGATCATGCCGTTCGCGCTGCTCTTGTTGGGAGGCGACCAGGTGGCAGGACCGGCCTGGGTGCCGTACGTGGGATCCGCGCTGGCGTTCTTCCTTGTCGGCGCGGGAGCGCACACGGTGCAAACGAGCGGGCTCGCGCTCGCGACCGATCTCGCGGACGAAGCCAAGCGCCCGCGCGTGGTCGCCCTCATGTACGTGATGCTGTTGCTCGGTGCGCTGATCAGTGCGTTCCTGCTCGGGGGGCTGCTCCGCGACTTCAGTCCGATGCGGTTGATTCAGGTGATTCAAGGCGCGGCGGTCTTCACGATCGTGTGCAACTTCGTCGCCCTGTGGAAGCAAGAGGCGCGCGGTCCCTCAACGCTTGTCGTCGGTGACGACGTGCGTCGACCGAAGTTCCGCGACGCCTGGCAGACCTTCGTGGCCGGCGGGAACGCCATCCGGCTGCTCGTCGCCACCGGACTTGGCTTCTTCGCCTTCAACATGCAGGATGTGCTGCTGGAGCCGTACGGGGGTCAGATCCTCGGATGGAGCGTTGCGCAGACCACCACGCTCACGGGCATCGCCGCCGCTGGCGCACTGGTCGCCTTCCTGATGGCGGCGCGGATGATGACGCGCGGCAGTGATCCGGTGCGGATCGCCGCGCTTGGCGCCGTGATCGGTGTGGTGAGCTTCGTGGCGGTGATCTTCGCCGCCCCGCTCGGCTCGTCCGGTCTCTTTGTGAGTGGCTCGTTCCTGATGGGGATGGGCGAGGGCCTCTTCGCGGTGGGGACGCTGAGCACAGCGATGGGACTCCGCGACGCCACGCAGCATGGCATCGCGCTCGGCGCCTGGGGGGCGGTCTTCGCCACGTCCGAAGGGCTGTCCATGGCGGTCGCTGGTCTCATTCGCGATACACTCACGACTGCGGCCGCTGACGGGCGCATCACGGGACCGCTCGCCGATCCGAGCGTCCCGTACAGCGTCGTCTACCATATCGAAACGTTGTTGCTGTTCAGCACGCTGGTGGCCCTTGGCCCTCTCGTGCGGTTGGTCCGGTCGGGCGCGATTCGTCGCGGTTCGCCCGGGGAGTTCGGCTTGGCGGATCTTCCCGCCTAGCATCGTATCGTTCCGTCATACACGGGGAGGAGCGGCAATGGATTACATCGATGGTGCACAGATCGCCTTGTACACGTTCTGGGCGTTCTTCGCGGGACTCGTGATTTATCTGCGTCGTGAGGACAAGCGTGAGGGGTATCCGCTCGACTCGCCGCAGGGGCCGCGCGAAGGGTGGCCGCCCGTTCCGCCCAAGAAGGAATTCCTGCACTCCACGAAGCACACCGATGAGGGGACGCACTGATGTCCGACATCAAGGCAGTGCCCGTGGATGGGTTCAACGGCTCGCCGCTGATTCCCACCGGCAACCCGATGATCGATGGCGTTGGGCCGGCGGCGTGGGCCGATCGCGCCGATGTGCCTGATCTCACTGCGCATGGCGAAGCGAAGATCATCCCGATGCGCGTTGCGCCGAGCTTCACGATTGCGGCGGGCGATCCCGATCCGCGCGGGCTTCCGGTGAAGGCGTGCGATGGCAACGTCGCCGGCGAGATCGTCGACCTGTGGGTCGACAAGGCCGAGCCGCAGGTGCGCTATTATGAGATCAGGCTCGCCGGCAGCGACAAGCACAAGTTGCTGCCCGTGCCGTACGTCCAGTGGCCGCACTTCGGCCTCTGGGGCAACGATCACGTGATCGTGAAGGCCATCACGGCGGCCCAGTTCGCCGACGTGCCCGAGACCAAGCGCGATGATCGGATCACGCTCCTCGAGGAAGACAAGATCATGGCCTACTACGCGGGTGGACATCTTTACGCCACGCCGGACCGCGCGGAGCCGTTCATCTGATGACCGCCACGACCCTCCCCCCCCGGGTCTCGGATGTCGCGCGCGAGCCCGCTCGTGCGCGACTCCGCGGGGTGAGCGAAGCGCTTCCCCCCGGAGAGCGCATCCTCTGGGAAGGCGCCCCTGACGCACGCGCGCTCGCTCGGCACCTGTTCTTCCTGCGTCCCCTCAGTGCCTACCTCGGTGCCATGGTACTCTGGTGGGTCGCCGTCAACCGCAGTCAGATCGCCACGCAACAGTTCTGGGCGACCCTGGGCATTCAGATGTTGCTCGTCGGTGGCGTGGTCGGTGGCGCGTGGTTGCTGTCGCGCGGAATCGCACAGGGCACCACGTATGCCATTACGGATCGTCGCCTGGTGATGCGCTTCGGTGTGATCTTTCCGCTCACGATCAATGTGCCGCTGCACTTTGTCGAGGGGGCCAGTGTGCGTGAGTTCTCCGATCGCACGGGTCAGATCGCCCTGCAGCTCGGCAAAAAGGAATCGCTCGCGTGGATCGTGCTCTTTCCGCACGTGCGCCCGTGGGAGTACAAGTATCCGCAGCCGCTCCTTCGCGGGCTCACCGAGCCGGCCAAGGTGGGTGCGATCCTGCGCGCCGCGGTCCTCGCGGTGCCGGTCAAGGATGCCGCATGAGCACAGAGATCCATTTCGAAGCGGAGCCGGGTTCTGACTCCGCCATGCCGCATCTCACGCCGCCCAAGCCGATCCTACGTGTGGCGGTGATGATCGTGCTCGTGACCTTCACGCTCGCGGTGTTGGCCACGCAGTTCGGCATTGGGAAGTCACGAGATGAGTACGGTGCGGCCGTGGCGCAGCGGAGCCTCTCGTTCGATGACGCTCCAGATGGTGGCATCGTCGTGACCGATGGCGCCACCGGCGCGCTCGCGCTCACGCTCCCCGCGGGGACGAATGGCTTTCTGCGCGGCTCCTTGCGGGCGCTGGCCGATCGTCGCCGCATCTCCCAGTTGCCGCACGATGCCCCGTTCTTGCTCACGGCATGGCAGGACGGACGCATCACGCTCGATGACCCGCTCACCAAGCAGCGGATCGCCGTCAGCTCGTTCGGCCCCACGCAGGTGAAGTCGTTCGTGGCCCTGCTCGATCCGGCGGGAAAGGTCTTCCCGAATACCGAGTCAGCTTCCGCGAGCCCGTAAGAACGAGTCCCAGGGCGTCGACTCCAGGGTCACGCCCAGCACGATGAGTTCGAGGACCGCGAGGCCAAGGATGGTCGCGTATATCGTGGCCGCTTCTCGGCGGCCAGGCGCCTCAGCGCGCCGCGCGCCCCATGCCGTCCAGAGCATCGCGATGGTCACGACGATCGTGCTCGCCATCAAGAATGGTGAGTTCACCGGCGGGCCGAAGAACTGGCGTAGATACGCGAGATGCGGCGGGAGGAAGTTCGCTGCGGGATTCTCGACGCCGAAGAACACATTCAGCTTCGCGACCTGCTGGACGCCCCAGAAGAGGGCGAGCGTCGCGATGCCCACCTGGTTCTTCGCGTCTCGATTGACAACGAAACCGCAGATCAATATCACGAGCGTCGCCGCGTCGTTCACGAGCGTGGCGGCGATCGCTGGCCCGACCGCAGCCCATGAGGGCGCGACCGCCACAGCGCCCGTGGGGTGGATTCCGGTCATGTATCCGCCATAGAAGC